>Ga0210003_1001722_pt1 | contig 19024 bp, 15 predicted proteins | sample LantaG_FD_182804 | JGI IMG/M metagenome (GOLD analysis project Ga0210003, IMG submission 182804) | Deep subsurface microbial communities from Baltic Sea to uncover new lineages of life (NeLLi) - Landsort_02402 metaG (SPAdes) (version 2) | ecosystem: Environmental > Aquatic > Marine > Oceanic >...
CTTTTTTTTTCCTTCCTCTCTCCTCCCCTCCGACCTCATCTTCCTCTTCTTCTTCTCCTTCTTCTCGACCCCCCTTCCCCCCTCCCCCTATCCCAGGGACAACGTCTTCGTCCAGCTCAACGCCCTCAAGATCGGCCTCCTCGACCCCCCGGAGACCCTCGCCGCGGCCCTGGACACCACCATCGCGCAGGCGGCCGGGATCAAGAGCTATGCCCGCCACCTCGCCGTCTCGCTCGTCGGGCCCGGGTTTGAGTCTTTTGCTCTCGGGCCGAAACTCGCCCCGAGCTCCGGCGGCTTGATCGTGCGCAAGACCGCCAGGCAGTGGATCGAAGGGTGGACCGACCCGTTCCTGGCGATGGTCAACCAGGGTCCAGGGCCCGCATCGGAGGTCTCGGCCGCCTTTGCTTGGCCGTCGCGCGACGCGCCGTCGCTCGCGCTGGGCAACATACCTATTTCCGAGCTGAAGGGGGGCGACCACCCTCAGATCACCAGACTCACCATCACCTCTGGCGAGCCCGTGCAGGAGCTTTCGGGGGACGGGCAGGGGCGCACCACCTACAAGGAGCAGCTCCCCACGCTGCTGCGGTCGCTCGACGGCAGCGAGTTCGCGCTGGCCCCCTCCCCATCGTCGCCCGTGGGAGTCCGCGTCGGCGGCTCGGTCGACGGCCGCATCTTCCACCAGAAGATCAACACCGACCCCGACAAGAGGAGCAAGAAGCTCAGGGTCAAGGGGGAGAACCTCACTCTCTTTGATTCCACCTTCAGCAGGCCCCTGGTGGCTCACCCGGTGCCTGCCTCGATTAAAGTCGAGGAGGACTTTGCTATGGAACAGGCTTGGGGCACCCGCTTCCCCAAGGCCGGCAGCGACGACGCCGCGGTCGTCCACGGCAACGCCGGAGGCATCCCGGCCAAGCGCTATTCCCTCTCCAACTCCTCGGCGCTGGCCTGCGATTCGGGAAAAGGAGGCGTCGACCGCTGCGCCGCCCCCGATCTTTTCGCCTGGGCCTGGAACATGGAGGCGGTCTACAGGTGCCCCACGCAGGCGACGCTTCCTCATTTCTTGTTCGCCGACGGCACCCTGCTGCACGAAAACGGCACCGCGACCAACAACGCGACGACCAGAGGCTGGATGAGCCCCCTGCAGGCCTCTCTGACCGCTCTTGCCGGCCCCTCTATGCGCTCCAACGTCTCCTTGCACTCGTGGTGGTTTGCTTCCGAGCCCTTCACCGGTGTTTCGGTCGCGGCGATGAAGCCTTATCAATTGAGCTTCGGGGTCGGCCCCTCGGCGCCAGAGGTCACCGCGCCGGCGCTCTGGCTGCCGACTCCAGTTTCTTCTTCTTCTTCTTCTCCTTCTTCTTCGACGCCTGCCGCCGCCTCGATGGGCTGGGTCCCCACGCACTGGGTCGCCACGGCCTTTGTTCTGGACGGGAAGCTGGCCAACGACCTGTCGGAGGGGCTCAGGATCGTCCGCATGATGAAGCTGGTGCTGTCCAACATTTTCCCGGGCATCGGCCTGTGGATGCTCTCCAACGCAGCGTGGCAGCTTTTGGGCACCAAGAGGGCGAAAGAGACCCGGGCGGCGATGAAGGTGGCCGGCGCCAGCAGGGCCGCGAAGCCGGAGCTGGCGAGGGACGAGCTGGACGAGTTCGCGGCGCTGCTCGACGCCGACGCTGCCGAAGAGGGAGGAGCGGCTTGAATTTGTTTCTTTTTCTCTTTTCTCTTTCTTTTTTTCTCCAATAAAAAAATGAAGATTTCTTCCTCTCTTTGTCTTTCTCTTCCTATTTATATCAATGTTGTTGTTCGTTGTTTTTGCAAGTAATAAAAAATCGTTTTTCTCTCTCTCAATCGTCGTGCAGGAAGACCTCTGCCGGTCTATCCTTCTGGCTCTCGAGATCTTTCTTGTTCTTGTCCTTCGAATGGGAAGTGCTCAGCCTCCGTGCCAGCGCCGCCGCCTTCGCCGCCCCGGCGCCGCCCGTCCGCAGCGTGACCACGTCAGTGAAGTAGAGGCCCGACAGGAGCATCACGGTGGCCGCGACGAGCATAGTTGGGCCAAAAAGCCAGAGGAACAGCGGCAGAAACCCGAAGAAGGAGCGCTGGCCAAAGGTGAAACACAAACCGGCCCTTCGCGCGAGCGCGTGAGCCTCGGCGGCGGCGCTCGCGGCGGCCTCGGCGGCGCGCTCTTCTCGCCCGAAGACCGTGTCCTCCTCTCCCGAGTCGTAGAGCTCGCTGTCCGTTGTGCCGATGGCCTTGATGGCATAACTGTTGTTGTTGTTTTTTGGGAAAAAAGTTAGAATTTTTCTCTCTCTCTCTCTCCTCTCTCTCTCTCTCTCCCCTTCTTCCTTCCTTCCCCACAACAACAACACTCACGTCAGGTAGACGTTGAAGCGGATGCACTGCATGTAGGAGATGAACGACGAGATGATGACGAGCTCCTAAGTTTTCGTTTTCGTTTTTTGAAAATTAAATTTTGAAAGAGAGAGAGTGAGTTTTTTCCGTTTCTTCTTCTTCCTCTTTTTCTCTCGCGTTCTCGCTAGAGCTGAACCAGGTGTTTTCGATTCATCGAAAGAAAGAAAGAGAAAAAAAAACAGAGAGAGAGGGAAAACACTCGTCGCACCATCACGCTCAGCTTGAACTCGACGCTGGGCCACGAGGGAGGAGGCGAAGAAGACGAACCGTTCAGCGCCTTGGTTATCGGGTCGAGCGCGGCCAGCTCCCTCAGCCTCCCTATCTTCGCCCCGTCCAGGATGGCCGGCAGCAGCCCGGACACGGCGATCAGCCCGCACGTCGAGGCCGTGAAAGACGCGGCCATGATCGAGTTGCGGATCGACTGGACGGCGTAGGTCTGGGTCGCGCTGTCTCTGGGCGCCGCGGAAACGGCGTCGAGCCATCTTGAGCGCGCGGCGCGGGCGGCGGCCGGGACGCGGAAGGCGGATCTGCGGAACAAGGGGGGCAGGAAGAAGATGAAGGCGTGGTAGGCTGTTTCGGTTGGTTGGTTGGGGGTTGGTTGGTCGAGGGGGGTTGAGAGGAGAAGAAGAGGTTGAAAAGGTTGAGAGAAGGCAGACGAGGTCGATCGGTAGTTCGATCGAACGCCATCTTCTCTCTCTCCTTTTCGACTTTCCGTCGCGGAATCCAATAGTTTCGAGCTCTGATTCCAGCTGGAGGGCGACCGACGCACCGAAAAAGAACCCCACGCAGAGCGCGAAGAGCACCGCCTCGACGGTCTCGCTGCGGGAGGCCATTCTTTTTTTCTTGTTGGGCTCGGAAGAGAGTTTTTTTTTCTTCGACGACGACGACGAAGCTCGAGGTCGAGAGTGAGGGGAGAATTTTTTTCGAAGTCGACGACGGCTAGCTCTCCCGTTCTTCACTTTTTATCTCTTTTCTTTTCTCGCTCTCTTTCTCCTCGCCACAGATGGCGGGCACCTCCAAGCAGCCCTCCGCTGCTGCCGCCGTCAGAGTGACGAAATCGAGCGCTGAGAAGGCAGGCGATGATGATGGAGGCAACGACGCGAAGACGGCGGCGACGACGACGCGAGGAGGGAAAGCAGCAGCAGCAGCAGCAGCAGCAACGGCATCGCCGTCGTCGTTAGCGCCGGCGCCGGCGGCGGCCAATGCTCCTCCCTCGACTCCGCCTCCCCTCGACGCCTTTGACCGCGAGACGCGCCAGGCGGTCAACGCCCTGCTCGAGGCGGTCCCTGACGCATCCGCCCTGGCTTCTCCCAACCCGAGGGCGGCGGAGGCGGCGAGGAGGGCGCTGGCGGCGCTGTACAAGTACTCGCTGCGGAGCTCCTCCTCGACGACACATGCGAGGAGGAGTTCGACGGCGGCGGCGAGCAATGGTTCTGCTCCTGCCGCTTCTACTGCTCCTTCTCTTCCCCCCGGGGTCCTCCCGGAGCTTTATGCCGGACCAGGATTCGACGTTGAGCAGGTTAGTTTTTGTGGAGAGGCAGTGGAAGTAGCGCATTTTGGCTTTCGATTCTTCGATGCTCAATTTCGCTCGGCCGCCGCCGAGTTTTTCTCGTTGAGTTTTTTTCGTTCTTTTTTCCTCCTTTCCTTCTCTCTCTCATCTCCTACTCCGCTTCCGCCCGCAACCCCCCCCAAAAAAACCATCCCCCAGATCTGGCTCCAGCTCGACGCCGCCGCGGCCCCCTTACTCCAGCGCGCCGGCAGGCTTCTCCGCTCGGCCGAGGCCGAGGGCCGACTCGACAGCCTGCTGACCCCGGACGCGGCCGAGGCGCTCGACGAGCTGCTGGGCGAGGGGGGCTCGAGCTCTTCTTCTTCCGAGGAGGAAAATGAGGAGAGCGACGGCGAGGAGGAAGACGAAGACGACGCTGAGGGCCTCTCGACTCCTGCGCAGTCCTCTGGCGACGAGGAAGAGGCGGGAGAGAGCGACGACGACGACGACGACGACGACGAGCTCGACAGCGACTGCGAGAGCGACAGCGAGAGCGACGACGGCGAAGGCCTCGAGCTCGAGAAGAAGAAGAAGAAATCTTCGAGCAAAGCCGCCCCTCTGCGCCCGACCGAGGACCGCTTCCTGCGCTTGGACGACATGGAGGCCTTCCTGAGGGACGCAGAGGAGGCGCAGGCGAAGGAAGACGATGAGGAAGACGAGGAGGAAGAGGATGAAGATGAAGAAGACGAGAGCGACGCCGACGACGACCTTCGCGGCAAGGGCAAGAAGAGCAAAAAGGCCAGCGGGAAGAAGGACCTCTCCGCGGCTTGCTACTCTGACTTTTTCGGCGAGGGGCCCGCTGATGAAGACGAGGAGGAAGAAGAAGAAGAGAGCGAGAGCGACGAGGAGGAAGAAAGCGAGAGCGACGACGACGACGACGACGAACGAGCGGCGGAAGCCCCTTCAACCCCGGGCGTCAAGGCCGCCACCGAAACAGCAACAGCTCCTCCCCCTCCAACCTCTGCCCACGAGCGCCGCCTCGCCAAGACCCGCGCCCGCGTCGCCGCGGCCGAGGCCGCCGCGCTGGGAGACGCCCCCTGGCATTTGTCTGGAGAGGTTTCGGGCGCTTCTCGCCCTTTGAATTCTGCTCTCGAGGTCGACATGGAGTTCGAGCGCGCCGCGCCGCCACCGCCGCCGCCCTCGGCCGAGGCCACCGCCGACATCGAGTCCGCCATCCTCAAGAGGATCGCCGAAGGCCTGTTCGACGACCCGCCGAGGTTCAGCAGCAGCGCCGCTCCTGGAGCGTTGAAGAAGAACTCCAAGGAAACCACCGAGATCGACGACAGGGCCCCGGAGAAAGGGCTGGGAGAGCTCTACGAGCGGGAGTACCTCGAGGAGGCCGCCCGCCGCAAAGCGGCAGGGGAAGCGGGAGCGACAGGAGGTCTTTCCAACGGCAACGACCCGGCGCTGGCCCCAGAGATCGACGACGGCCACGGCAAGACGCGCGCCGAGGCCCGCGCCGTCGCGCGCGCGCTGTTCGCGCGCCTCGACGCGCTCTGCCACATGCGCCACGCCCCGGACCTCCCCGGCGTCGACGACGACGTGGACGAGGAGGCTCTGTCGAGAGCCGCCAAGGTGGGGCTGGCGGCCGGGGACGCGCCGGCGCTGGCGGCCGAGGAGGCGCTGCCGCTCGCGGCGTCGGCGGCCGACGCGAGGACGCCCGCCGAGATCTGGGCGCCGGTGAAAAAAGGCTCGAAAAGTTCCTCAAAGGACGCCACAACCGCTGCAGCAAGCGCGGCAGACACCGAGCGCGGGGACAACAAAAGGGCTCGCAGGGCTCGCAAGCGCATAGGCGCCGCGGAGAAGCGCGCGAAGGAGGCCGCGGCTCCCACCACCCCGCTCGCCGCGGGCAGGAGGAGCGTCGCCGCCGAAGAGGCTGTCCGTCGCGAGAGTCAAGGAGGAGGCAAGAAGAAGAAGAAAACGGGCTCTGCTGCTGCTGCTGCCGCCGCGTCTGCTGCTGCAGCCAGCGCCGCTCCTCGCATGGATTACTCCAAGTCCGGAGCCGTCTTTGCGGAGCTGCAGGCGAGGAAGGAAGCGGCTGCCGCTGGAGCTGGAGGTGGAGGAGGAGAGAACAAGAAGAAGAGGAAGGCGGAGGCCGGAGGAGGTGGAGGAGGAGCGTCGTCGTCAAAGGCGCTCAAGCTCTAAACAGTTTCGCTTTTCGCTTCTCTTTTTTTTGGTTTCTTTTCCTTTTTCTTTTCCCTTCTGCCACAAACAAACAAACAACAAACGCCTGGTTTTTCGCCCCTTTCTTTTTCTTTAAACTGTTGCTTCACGCGTGCTCTCGAGCCATGATGCAGCAGAACAAGCAGCGGAGGCGGACGCGCCGCGCCGCGCTGGACGTTGCCGCCGCAGCCGCGTTTCTCGTCGTCGTTGGCCTCTCCTTCTCCGCTTCCGGTGTCGTCGCCGCTGCGGCTGATGAAATCGCCTCCTCGTCTTCCTCTGCCCTTCCTCTCGCTCTGTCCCTGGGCCCCGTCTTCGTCGCCGAGGAGGCGGCAGACCACGACCGCCGCGTCGAGGTCTCCGAGGAGGAGCTCATCCTGGAGAGCGGCGCGCTGGAGAGCCTGATGCAGATGTCCGACGAGGAAGCGAGCATCGGCGACGCCGCGACGAGCGCCGATGCCGACGCCCTCCTGCAGGCCGCCGTCGAGGGCGCGGAGGCCGCTGCTGCGGCTGCTGCCCCCGTCTGCAACTCCGTGGAGTCTTGCTTGGCCCTGTGCCCGACGACCAACTTTCTGGTTGCTGGTGGGGCGACGGAAGGGAGCGTGGAGGAGTCGGTGAGTTTGTTTGAAGAAGAGAGGAGAGGAGAGGGGCGAAACCGATTCGCGCGATGTTGAATTGAAAAAAATCGCTTCTCTCTCCTCTTTTTTGGCGTCGAATGCGTTCTCTTCGAAGGGAAGCAAATGACTTTTCTCTCGAGTGGAACGGTGCTGGAGAATACGCTCTTTCGTGCTGCAGGAGTCGAAGGCGAAGCGAATGCTTTCAAGGCTGCCCAATTGCCCATTTTCGATTGCAGGGTGGAGAGGAAAAAAGAGAGAGAGCTGTTTTTTTTCCCCTTTGAAATCGACGCTCACATCTCCAAAACCTCGACCTCGACCGCCTCCTCTCCTCTTCTTCACCTCTCCCTCTCTCCCTCCCTCTCTCTCTCCATCAACGAACAACAACGACAACCAGATCCTCGCCTGCATCAACGCCGCCCGCACCGCCCCTGCCTTCTTCGCCGACGAGCTCCGAGGGCTCTGCGACTACGACGCGTTCGCCGCGGAGTGGGACCCTGCCACCTTCAAGAGGGCGCCGTTCGACGCGCTGCCCGCGCTGCGCGCGACCGCGCACGCGCAGGCGCAGGACAACGCGCTGCGCTCCAAGCTGTCCACCAACTCGTCCTCGGGTCGGGACCCGACGCAGCGCGTGAAGGCCGTCTACCCTGCCGCGCGCTACGCCGCAGAGCTGGTGGCCGGGGGCTTCTCCGACGTGAGGTCGTTCGTCATGGCGCTCTCGTGCTCGCAGCCGCACAGGAATTTATTACTCTCCTGCGCTTATGACTCGGCGGGCGCCGGCGTCGAGTTCGACCAGAAGAAGGACGACGGCTCGGCCTACGCCCCCGTGCCGACCCTGAGGACCTACGAGGTGCTGGACCTCGCCTGCGTCAGCGCCAACGGGTGCTCCTGCAGCGCCGTTGCTCCTCCTCCTCCGCCGCCTCCTCCTTCCCCTTCGCCTGCCCCTTCTCCGGGAACAGCCTCGGGCCCCGGCTCCACCACCTTCGCGCTCACTTTTACCAACGTGCCCGACTCGGCCTCGAGCGACTCGGTCTACGCGCTGATGGCGGAGTATGCCGGGTCGATCGCGAAATTCGTTTCGCCGTCTGCCGTGAGGGTCGCGCTGCAGCGGGCGTCGACCGCCGACGGCGCGCTGCCGGCGGCGCCGCTGGCGTCCTTCGCCAAGAAAGTGGCTGCCGCCTCTGCTTCTTCTTCCGCTGCTTCTGCTCCTTTGGAGCAGGACTTTGACGGGCTCACCTTCGCCTTCAACGGGGACTTTTCCTCCGTCGAGATCACCTCGAGCTCTGCCGAGGCGGCAACCACGGAAGACAGGCCTTCGCCCTTGCGCCGCCGCAGCCGCCGCAGCCGCCGCAGCCGGTCGCTCTCCTCGGCCTCCTCCTCTTCTTCCGCGGCGGCCAAGGTCGCCATCGCCGACGCCAGCGTCACCGCGTTGTCCCTCGACGTCGCCTCCGTCGCCAGGCAGCAGCAGGCCCCCTCCGCTTCTGCTGCTGCTGCTGCTGCTCCTCTCGAGGCCGCCGCGGCAGAGGTCGGCGCTCGCTCCGCCCCGGTCGTCGCGACGCTCCGCTTCACCGTCACCCTCTCCACGCTGCCGGCCTCGCCCGCCGCCGTCGGTGCGCCCCCACGCTCGGTGCAGGCCGAGGCGGAGATCGCCAGGGACATCACCGAGTCCCTCAAGGCGGCGGCGGCCCCTTCGCCCGTCTCCGTGGCGCTGGCCTCCAGCAGCGGGGAGAGCGCCGAGGCCGGCGGCAGCGGGAGCAACCTCTCGTTCGACGTCGCCGTCTCGTTCCCGCCGCAGGACCAGGGCTCGGCCGGGGTCGGCGGCGCCGCCCTCTCCGCCGCCAGCCTGGCGGCCCGCGTCAGGACGCACCCGGGGGCCGTGCTGTCGAGGGTCGTGGCCAACGACGGGATCCTGTCGACCTCGAACGCGGTCGTGACCGTCGACGGCGTCGACGTGCCTTCGGCCTCGGCGGCCGCGCTCGCGAGCGGCGCCTTCGTCGCTCCCCTCGCCGCCGTCGCCGGCGCTTCTGCTCCTGCTTTCGCTGCTTCCGCTCCCTCTTCTTCCGTTTCTGCTGCTGCCGCTGCCACCAACTGGTCCCCAGCCCCCTTCCCCAACGGGAGGGTGGCTGGCACCTCCGGTGCGCAGACCACGCAGGCGGTGACGACCTTCGACCTTACGCCCTCGAGCCCCGTGAATGACAAGGCCGCGTTCGACCGCGCCGTCTGGCGCGCGCTCGAGGTCGCCGCCGCGCCCGTGCCCGTCAGGGTCGTGGTCACTCGCTCGTCGGCCACCGCCCCCGCAGACGCCCCCGTCAAAGTCACTGTCACCTACCCTCCCGCTGACTCTGTCTCGGCGAAGACGGGCTGGGCGACGCAGCAGGCGTCGCGCGTCAGCAGGGCGCTGCGGCTGCAGCCTTCGAGCGTCTTTGGTGCCGACTTTGCGTCGGAGCTCGGGATCGCCTCCTCTTCTTCTTCGCCCAAGCTCTCGGCCGTCAACACGAGGGTGGGAGTGAGCCCGGCCACCAACTGGGTCTCGCCCTCGCCGCCCGACCTGGCCTCTGGTGCTGCTCCGGCTCCGGCTCCTCCGGCTCCGGCTCCGACCCCCGCGCCGACGCCGAAGCCGACGAGCGCCCCTCTGCCCGCTCCCGCGCCGGTAAGAGAAGTTTTTTTTTATTTCGAGTTTTTTTCTTCTTTTTTTTTTTCTCGTAAGAGTTGAAAAAACGAACTCTCGCTCACACCTTTTCCCTCTCCCGCTCTCTTTCTCTCCCTCCCTTGCCTTTTGTTTCGAAACAACAATCGCAATCCAAAAAACAAATCAATTCGAATCAAAACCACAGCAGCCCCCTTCGACGACGACGCCCCCCGCGACTGCAGCCCCCCCCTCGCCTGCTCCTCCTCCCCCTCCTCCTCCCCCTCCTCCTCCTCCGCCGCCTTCGCCGCCTTCGCCGCCTGCGACCACCGCGCCGCCCGCGGCCACCCCGGCCCCGACCGTCCCTGCCTCCTCCAGGCTCGTCCTGCTGGTCTCCGCGACCTTCCGCGGCGACGACGGGGGCGCGAAGGCCGCGCAGCTGGCCAGCGCGATCCAGGCGGGCCCTGCCGCGGTCCTGGGCCCCTCGGCGGCGCCCGCCGCGGCGGGGGGCACGGCTGTGGTCTCGCTCGTGGGGGCGACCTCTGCGCCGCCGGTGTGAATTGAGAGTTGCCTGTCTTTTCTCTGCGTTGAATTATTTCGGGAAGGAGAGAGAAAGAGAAAAAGAGAAATAGAGAAACGTGGACATGAAGAAAAGAAGAAAAGAGAGAGAAAAAAAACAAAATAAAAGGAAAACTCGTGCCTTTTTCTTTTCATGCCTTCCTCCTTTCTTTTCGTTTCTATAACAACAAAATTTAATTTCAAAAAAACAAAGAAAAGAAATGACAAAAAGAAGAAAAGAGAAAGGGAGGAGGGATCAGCTGATCAGCGCGCGTACCGACCTCCTCCTCCTCCTCCTCCTTCGCCGCGGCCTTGCCCTTGCGCGCCGCCGCTGCCGCGGTACCCGCCACCTCCTCCTCCTCGCCCGCGGCCTCCCGACGAGCCCCCTCCTCCTCCGCCACCGCCGCGGTAGCCTCCTCCAGAACTGTAGCCGCCACCGCCGCTGCCACTGCCGCTGTTGCGGTTGGTATAGTATCCGCCTTCGCCGCCCCCGCTTCCACCGCCGCGAGAGTAAGAGCTCCTCCCTCCTCCGCTTCCGCCGCCGCCGCCGCCGCCTCGAGAAGAGCCAACCCCACCGCTCCCACCTCCGCGGCCGTAGCCACCGCCGCCACGGTCGCCATAACCCCTTCCACCTCCTCCACCTCCTCCTCCACCGCTCCCGCTCTCAGAGAAGCCGACGCTCCCCCGGTCCCCGGCCTCCGCCCTGAAGACGGCAACGGCGGCCTCTGCCGCCCCGGCCGCTGCGGCGGGCAGAGCGACGCCTGGCCTCTCGACCAGATGCGCGAAGCACGCCTCGATCCGCTGCCTGAGCACGAGGAGCGGCAGTTCAGCGCCCGCGGGGACGCGTAAGGGGAGCCAGTCGTCAACCACTAAAACGGGGGAAGGGTCTTCCTCATCTTCGGAATCGGAATCGGAGTCGGAACCGGAAGGGAGGTTTTCTTCGTCGATGTCGTCGATTTCTCGTCTTCCGCCGTCGCCGTCATCGTTCAGCTTCGCCCTCTTGGCCGGCTTGGGGGGCCTTCTGGACACGCGCTCGGCCACGAAGAGCAACGGGTGCGCGCCCACGGCGGTGGTCTGCCTCACGTACAGCGAGGACTCGGAGCGCGTCAGCTCGTCAAAGACCACAAGCGGGCAAGGGTGCAAGGGCTTACCTCCGCTGCCGCTTTCCTTTGAGAGCGGCGGCGGAGGAGGGGGCCTGAGGTTGCTGTTGACCGACGAGGCGTGCACCCGCACCTTGTCGTCCTTCCTCGTCGCGATCGCCGCTCCTTTCCTCTGCTGCGCCGCGTGGAAGTTGCCGTTGGCGTCAGGGCTGTTGGCAGGCAGGAGCCTGCCGGCGTTCGGGTAGAGGCCGCAGGCCAAGGCGCACCTCACGACCGCGGCGTCGCGCGCGCTCGCAGAGGCGTTCGGCAAGGAGCGGCTCCCGACCAGCCCCCTGCCGCGCAGCTCCTGCAGCAGCTGCGACCGCATCCCGTCGATCATCGCCATGGTGCCGGGGGAAAGGAAGTTGCGCGACGCGAAGGCCCTGTCGCCTCCTCCTCCTCCTCCTCCTCCGCTCGACCGAGCGGCAGCCCAGGCCTCGTACGCTGCGGCGACCGCCAAGTGGTCGGAGCACCCGCCCGCCCGGTCGCTCAGCGCCAGCTTGACGCCCGCGGCCGTCCTGCGCAGCGTCGGGTCCACAGGGAGCACCCACGGGTCGCGGTAGGCCAGGCAGCAGGCGACGGTCAGCACGGGGTCGAGGCAGCGGAAGAGCACTCCGTATAAAACAAGCTTGCCGACAGCCGGAGCTAGAGGGAGGGCAGCTAAATGCCTCCCCAGTGTCGTCAGGCGCTCCCCGCGCTGCTTCTGCTGCTGCGTGTCCCCTTCCTCCGCCGGCGGGGTGATGGCGCCGATGGCCTCCAGAAGCCTCAAGGCATTCGAAACGGCGGCGGGCGGAGGCGGCTCCGCGGCCTTGGCCAAGAAAGTCTCCGCCGACGCGGCCTCCGCGAACCCGCGGCGCTCGAGGAGCTTGACCTGCAGGCACAGCTCGTCGAGCGGCGACCGCTGCAGCTCCGGGAGAGCGAACTCCGGGAGCGACGCGGCCCTGGCGCGGGAGTAGAGGTGGATGGCGACCCCGGGGCGGCACCGCCCGGCGCGGCCGGCGCGCTGCCTCTCGGAGGCGCGAGGGGCCCAGCCCGACTGCAGCGTCGAGACTGCCGTATACGGATCATAGCTCTTCTCTTTGTGGCGACCCGAATTGATCACCACAACGACGTCGTCGATCGTCACCGCCGTCTCCGCGATGTTGGTCGAGAGCACGATCTTGCGGACGCCGCGGGCCGGGCGGGTAAAAGCCTTGCGCTGGTCAGCGGGGGGCACCATCGAATGGAGGGGCAGGATGAGATAGCGGCCGCCGCGATTGCCGCCGCCGAAGGCCGGGTTGGACTCGAGCTTCTCCTTGAGGCGAGCGATCTCGTCCCACCCGGGCAGGAAGACCAAGACCGCGCCCAGAGCTGCCGGGCCTGTCGATGTCTTGCCTCCTCCCTTGTCGATGTCGCCGCAGTCGACGATGCCGCCCGAGGCATTGTGGAGGAGGCCGCCCTTTCGAGATCGTTGTCGTGATTTCCCGTTTCCGCCGTCGTCGTCGTCGTTATCGTCGTCTTGGTCGTCCTCGACGGCCTTGAACCTCCCTTCTCCCCCCACGTAAGCGATCAGCGCCTCGATCAGGTCCAGGTCGACCTCGTCGGCGTCCTGTCCCGCCTGGTACTCCTGGAGGGCCTCGGCGGCGCCCGCGGCGACGTCGAGGGCGGCGGCGGAGGAAGCTGTTTTGTTTTTTTGGAAGTTTTTTTTGAGGGTGAGTTTTTTTTTTTTGAAGTTTTTTTCGAAAAAAAACAAGGGAGGAAAAAAAAAGAAACAAAAAAAAAACTCACCCGCGGTCTCGAGGTACTCCGCGACGTCGAGGTGGCCAAACCTCGCTGCCCAGCCCGCTGCCGTGGACCCGTCCCGGGACCTCAGCCGCGGGTCCGCGCCGTTGCACAGCAGCGCCGCGACGTCGTCGAGCCTGCCTTTCCCCGCCGCGGCCATCAGAGCGGTCGCTCCGGTCTCGGCATGAGAAACATCAATCAACCCGCCGGCCCCTCCACCTGCGGCGCCGCCGTCGTCGGCGACGGCCGCTCCGGTCAAGTCTAGTAATTTAAAAAACGCGTCGTCGGAGCCGTTGACGAAGGCGTCGAAGATCGCGGCCTGGACCTCGAGGCCCGCGGGGGTGGAGCGGAGGCGCTCGAGCTCGGCGAGGGACTCTGGGGAGCGGTGGCACGAGGAGGAAGAGGAAGAGTTGTTGTTGCCGCCGTTGCCGCCGTTGCCGCCGCTTCCACCACTTCCACCGCTTCCACCACCTCCACCTCCGCCGCGCCGCTTCTTCATCTCCCGCACGTGCTCCGAGTACCCAACCAGGCTCAGCGCGTCCTCTAAATACAAATTAGTGACGGGATGCGTCCTTCCCGGGACTCGCACGACGGGGCAGCCCCCGAAATAGCGAGAAAAGAGGTCGACGTGGAGCGTGGCGGACATCAGGACCACTTTGACCTCGGGGTGCCTCGGCAGCAGCTCTCGAAGCAGAATTAAGAGAAAATCGGCGAAGCGGTCCCTCTCGTGGATCTCGTCGCAGACCACGTGCGTCACCCCTGCCAGCCCCGCGCCGTGCGTGATCTGGCGCAGCAGCACGCCGTTGGTGCAGAACATCAGGCTCGTGTCGTCGCCTCCCACGGACTCGAGCCTTACGGCATAACCGACGCTCTTGCCGCATTTCCCCTCTCCGCGCTCCTGGGCCACGCGCTCGGCCACCGAGATGGCCGAGATGCGCCTGGGCTGCGTGCAGACGATGCGGGCCCCCCTCGGGGGGCGGGAGTCGTCGCCGCTCCCTTGCCATGCGTCGTCGAGGAGGTATTGCGGGACCTGGAATGTTTTTTTTTGAAGTTTCGTGAGAATCTAGAGACCGAGAGGAAGCTAACGGTACCACCCACGAAAGATGAAAGAGAGTGGAACAAGGAGGAAGAAGAAGAAGAAGAAGAAGAAGAAGAAGAAGAAAAACTCACCTGCGTGGTCTTCCCGCAGCCCGTCTCGCCCGCGACGAGCACCACCCTGCTGCTCCGCACGGCCTCGAGGATCTCTTCTTTGAAGGCCGCGATCGGCAGGTTGGCCCTCGCGTGCGCCAGCTGCGGGCCCGCGGACTTCACCGCGGAAGCGTGCGCTGCGCGGGCCGCGGCGACCTGCTCGGGCGTCATCGAGGCGGCGGTCCCGTTTTTGTTCCTTTCGCCTTTGTTGTTGCTCATGTTGTTGTTCCTAGTCCCGCCGGCCTTCTCTTCCTCGGTCGAAAAGCCCTTGCCGTTCTCTACATCATCGCCGTCGCCGGCAAAGATCCCCTGGGCCTCAGCCTCCGCGCGCGCGATCTCCTCGGCGGTCGGCGGGTGGCTCTCGAAGTGCGAGCGCAGTGCCCCGGCCGACGCCGCCGACATCGGCAGGTCGAAGACGCCGGACGCCCTCGACTTTTCTTTCGGCTTGTAGATCGTCACGGCGCGCGTCTCTCCTTTGCCGTGAGACTTGGAGCGGAGGCCGTACTTGCGGCACTCGGCGTGGACGACGGCGCGGTCGTGGTTGGAGAGGCCGGGCGGGAAGGTGATCTCTGTTTTGAGGAGGCGGTGGGAGAGGTGGGGAGAAGAGAGGTTGAGTTTTTTTTTGTTCATCGACATCGACATCGAAATCGATTGAAGCAGCAATCATCACGAAAAAGGCCTCCTTACGCTTCTCGTCCCCTCGCCTGAAGTCCTCGAGCGCGTCGGCGATGGAGATGCGGGTGGTCTCTTCGACGGGACGGAGGCCCGGGGCCATGCCAAAGGGTCTGCCGCCTCCGCCTCCACCGCCGCGATTGCCTCGACCTCCCCCGCCGCGACCGATGCCGCCGACGGGCTGGAAGCCATCTCCTCCTCCTCCTCCTCCTCCTCCGCCGCCACGGTAGCCTCCTCGGCCCCTTCCTCCGCCGCGTCCTGACATCTCTCTCATGGCCGCTGCTCGACGCTGAAGGGGTGGAAGAGGAGGCCTGAGAATCGTTGGTTGTTTTTTTTAGTCTTGTTGTTTCTTTTTTTATTGAAAAGAGAAAAGAGAAAAGTGGTCAATGTTCAGATCGTTCGAAGAGCAAGGGCTAGTAAAAAAAAAAGAAGAAGCATCGCCCTCTTTTCGCGCGCTCTCAGCTCCAATTCAGCGCGTGCCTTTCCAGAACTGAACAGAGCAGCACGTTAGTCTCGACGAGCTCTACGCCTGGAAACGCACAATGGGCGGCGACGAAGTAGCAGCGACGACGGCGGAGGAGGCGAAGCGATCGACAGAAGCAGGGGAAGAAAAAGCTCGACCTCCTCTGTCCGGCGGCAGCGGAAGCGACTCGCTCGGCGACCCGTGCTCCTTGGGGGTGCTCACCGTCTCGGACAGGGCCTCCAGGGGCGAGTACGAGGACCTCGGGGGCCCTGCGATCCTGCGCTTCTTCAAGGAGGCGATAAAGTCGGAGTGAGTGGGGAGGAAGGAGAGTTGGGTTGGGAGGAGGTGATGACGACGAGAGACAGAAAATTAACAAAAAACCCAAAAACGAAAACGAAAAAAAAACGATAAAAAACTTCTTATCAGGTGGACCGCCATTTACAGAATCGTCCCCGACGAGCAGGACCAGATCGAGGCCGCGCTCAAGAAGATGGTCGACGAGGACGGGTGCTCCGTCGTCGTGACGACGGGGGGCACGGGCCCGGCGCCGAGGGACGTGACGCCGGAGGCGACGGTGGCGGTGAGGAGTTTTTTTTCTTTTTTCTTTTTTCTCTTTTTTCTTTCGACCTCCTCTCTCTCGACGAAGGAGAGGAAAAAAGGAAAAGACAAAACCTCACTCTCAAAAAACTCTTCTCTCTCTCACTCTCTCCTCTCTCCATCCAGGTCTGCGACCGCCTCATGCCCGGCTACGGCGAGCAGATGCGCGCCATCTCCCTGCGGCACGTGCCCACCGCGGTGCTCTCCCGCCAGACGGCAGGGACGAGGAAGAAATGTCTGATTTTGAACCTCCCGGGAGCGCCCAAAGCGATCCGGGAGACGATAGATGAAGTTTTCGCCTCGGTTCCGGCTTGCGTGGATCTGCTTGAGGGGCCCTACATCGAGACGATGGGCCCCGTCAAGAGCTTCAGGCCGTGCAGTTTGGTGCGGAAGGCGAAGGAGAAGTGAGAAGAATTTTGAAAGAGTGTAAAACAAAGCAACACTTTTCTTCTGTTACTTTTTTAACTCTCCCCCTCTTCGTTTCTCTCTTTTCTCTCTCTTTCTCTCTATCTTATTTCTTCACTCAAACGCCGCACTTCAGATTGAGAGGCACGGCCTCGTCAATCTTCTTCGGCTTCGGCAGGTCCAGCGAGCCCATGATTTCGACAAACTCTTCCTCCGTCTTCTCGACCCCGAGCCTCGGGTTGAACTCCTTTTCTTCGCCGATCGTCGAGCTCGTCATCCCCTTGTAGTCGTGCGCAGGATAAACAACCGTGTCGTCCGGGAGCCTGAAGAGCTTCTCGCGCACCGAGTGGAAGAGCTCCTGGGACGAGCCGCCCTGGAAGTCGGTGCGGCCGCAGCCTCGGATCAGCAGAGCGTCCCCCGAAAAGACCATCCCGGGCGAGCGACGAACGGTAGTGGTCGTTTTCTGTTGCTGCTTTCCTTCTCCTTCCTCGCCGGCGGCGGCGACCGCGACGGCGACCTCGTCCGGCGCCAGGTAGAAGGAGCAGCACCCCTTGGTGTGTCCCGGAGTCGCCAGGGGGCGAAGCGCGAACCTGCCGAAGACGATCGCGTCGCTGTCTGGCTCGAAGACCACCTCTGCTTGGGCCTTTGCCGGCTTGGAGATGACGGAGCGAGGAACAGTCTTCTCTTTCTTCCCGGCAAATATCTCGCGGAGCTTGCTGGTGCCCGTGACGTGGTCGGCGTGGACGTGGCTGAGGTGTTTGTTTTGTTTTTTTGGTGCGTTGTGAAAAAGGTTGAGTTTTTCTCGAGTGCGACGCAAGAAGGAAAAAAAAAACCGACGAAAAAAAAAGAGAAAAAAAGAAGAGAAAAAAAACGCTCACGTGTTGATCGCAAACACCAGCTCCAGGCCCAGCTCCTCCACCACCTTCGCGTCGCGCTCGGCCGTCTCGAGCACCGGGTCAATCAGCACGGCCTCTTTGGTGTCCGAATCTGCTAAAAGATAGGTGTAAGTCGACGACTCGGCCTCGAAGAGCTGCCTGAAGAGCAGCGGCGAGGAGGAAGAAGAAGAAGAAGAAGAAGGGGTTGTTTTTCCCCCCTTTTCTTCTTCTTGTTCTTTCGAGGCTGCCCAGCGCTCGAGCCAGTTGAAGACGCCCGGGTTGGAGGCGAACTTGAACGGCGCCGAGCGGGCCAGCGAGAGAGCAGCAGCAGCAGAAGAGGAAGAGGAGGAAGGAGCTCTCTCGTCGTCGTCGCCACTGAGCAGCAGAGCCGCAGCGGCGACGGCCCCTGCCCGTTGCGCCGTCGAGCACTGCACGACGAGCGACGAGGATGGTCCCTGCAGCAGCTCCTGGGCCTTTTCCAGGGCCTCGTCCATCGCCGGGACCCGCAGCGGCGGCACGCACGCGGCGACGGCGAGACCGGGCACGGCACTCCTCGCCGCCTCGGGGAACGACGCCTCCGGGTTGAGGAACAGCCAGCCTTTGGCTTTTTCTGCGTTGATCTTCTCGATCTCCTCGGCCTTGAGCTCGCCGTAGAGGGTGATGGAGCGGCCTCGGGAGGCGTGGAGCGTGGAGCCTTCGCCCAGAGGTTGAGGTTGAGGTTGAGGTTGAGCTTGCGATCCCATCGCTGCTGCTGCTCTTCGAGTCGTTTCGCGCAAGGGAAGGAAACTTCTGCTGCCTCTCCCGCTCAGATGGGGGCGTACAGACGTCAGCTTGCCGCTCTTGAGGTACGCGGGAGGGTCGAAGGCGTGGAACGAGATGGGCTGCGCGAGGAAGAAGAAGGGGGGCGTTTTTTTGTTCTTTGCGAAAGTGATCGATTTTTCTATCATTTTTCCTCTTAGCTCGGCGAACCCATTTTTTTTGCTTGTTCACCTCTCAACTCTTTCTCTTTCTCAACCATGCTGCGTGCCGCCCGTGCGGCTGCCCTCCTGGCTGCTGCCCGCGCCGAAGGCGGCGCCGCGGCCAGCACGAGCGGGAGCACCGGAGGCAGCAGCTTCGCGAGCAGCAGCAGCGGCGAGAGCGGCAGCAGGAGCAGAGGCATGCTCTTCCTCCTCGCCCGCTCGCTCGCGTCGACGCCGGCGCCCGCCCCGGCTCCCGTGGTCGACGGAATCGAGTGCACGGTCAACGGCAAGACCGTCACGATCCCCAAGGGCGCCAACGTCATGGCTGCCTGCGACGCCGCCGGCGTGGACATCCCTCGGTAAGGGCGCTGGTTGAGGAGGAGGGGAAGCAAAGGAAAAACGATTGAGAGGGAACGATTGAAGCCCCGATTGAAGATGCTTTTTCCCCCTTTTCTTCGGTCGTTTTGTGCGCGTCTTCGCGCTCCCTTCCTGTCCTTTTTTTGCCTTTTCTCTCGCACCAGGGCGTAGCCGCTCTCGCGCTCTCGCGCCGTGGATGCAAATAAAGAGCGATAGAAAGCTTTGAACGACGAGAAAATGCTGCTCACTTTCGACTTTGGCGGCCGTCGCCCATGGTCAAACGTTTTTTTTCGCCCTCGATCGCTCAACTTTTTTGTCTTTTCCTTTTCCCTTTCAAAAAAATCCACTTTCTTCCACCGCACAGCTTCTGCTACCACCAGCGCCTGTCGATCGCAGGCAACTGCCGCATGTGCCTGGTCGAGGTACGGAGAAAAAGAGAGAGAAGAGAAGAGAAGAGGAGAAAGAAAAGAAGAGGCGAAAGACAAGGCTCTTCTCTTCCTCTTTTTCGCTTCCTTTTTTTTCTTTTTCTTTTTCTTGACCGTCTCGACCTCGACCCCGCCTCCTCACCCTCTCTTTCGCCTCCCTCTCTCTCTTCTTCCTCTCTCTCTCTCTCTCTCTCTCTCCCTCTCTCTTTCGCCTCCCTCTCTCTCTCTCTCTCTCTCTCTCTCTCTCTCTCTCTCTCTCTCTCTCTCTTTCTC
>Ga0210003_1001724_pt1 | contig 19022 bp, 20 predicted proteins | sample LantaG_FD_182804 | JGI IMG/M metagenome (GOLD analysis project Ga0210003, IMG submission 182804) | Deep subsurface microbial communities from Baltic Sea to uncover new lineages of life (NeLLi) - Landsort_02402 metaG (SPAdes) (version 2) | ecosystem: Environmental > Aquatic > Marine > Oceanic >...
CACAGTTCGGATTATTCGTAACAGCGTTACTTGGATTCTTAGCAGTGATTGGTGTAATCATAGCAATCGTATGGTTGATTGGTTATATTAAGCCGTTATTCTCTAAAGAAGACGGTATCCAGACATTTGCAGGTAACTAGATCTTCTTAGAAGATTTACTACCAAAAAATTGTTTGTGCGGGGGGGTTACCCCCCCGCACTTATTTATTTTTAAATGGCAGAAGAAAAAACTGGACAAAATATTATGAAGAGTGTAGTTCTCGTAATGGGAGTTATAATCTTAGTTCTTGTTTCCGCATTGATTATCGGATCTTTAATAGGGTCTTCAGCGTTCCAAACTACTTTATCTGGCACAATTACAAGTGAGACTTTAACAACTGTTAATGATACTGTAAATAAAACGTTTTCAATAGTGAGTACGTATCCTAATGCTGCTTGTTCTTTATCTGCATTAGTTAATTCAACTGGTGGAGAAGCCGTTGCTGCTGCAAATTATACATTCTACCCAACAGTATGTAACTTAATTCTAGCTGCTGGTTCAGAATATATTGGGGGAGACCTTAATGCAACATACGGATATACAAGTGTGCAGAATAGTATTGCAGGAGTTAATACTACATGGTTAGGAGCACAGTTCGGATTATTCGTAACAGCGTTACTTGGATTCTTAGCAGTGATTGGTGTAATCATAGCAATCGTATGGTTGATTGGTTATATTAAGCCGTTATTCTCTAAAGAAGACGGTATCCAGACATTCGGTGGAAATTAGATTTTCATGGCTAACTTTCTTTTTCTAGGGGCTACGGCCCCTTTTTCTTTCTTTCTTAAGAAAAACTTAAATATGTTGTAATCCTTATATTTCTACAAAATGGCAAACCAAGAAAACAATCCATTAAAAACAACGATTACTGTTGTTGCGATTATTATTCTTGTTCTTATTGCTGCCTTAGCTATAGGTTCTATTTTAGACACCCCTTACTTCAATTGTGATAACACTTCTGCAAGTTCTTCTCAATCTGTTCTCTCTTCTCTTACTGCTACTCTTTCACCAACCGGAGAGGGGATTACTTCATCTGAAGTAAAAGCATATAATAACTCTTGGATGGAATTTGACGGTGTGAATGATGCAGTTGATACAGGATTTAATTTATCTATCTTAAAACAATCTGGTTTCACAATTTCAGTTTGGGCAAAAGGCAATGATGGGATTTTTATTGATGGGGAAGACATAACCAGGGCAGACTTTGATTTTAGAATTTATGCTGTTTCATCTGGAATAGTTTATTGTGGAACATCCAATTCATCAGATGGTTGGGATTCAATAGCTTTGGGAGATATTAATGATTTAAATTATCACCATCTGATTTTTGATTGGAATTATTCAAGTAATATATCCAGGGGATTTTTTGATGGAAATTATATTAGAAATCAAACTATTAGTGGATTATATGATATTATCTATCCAGATTTCAAAATTGGGGGGGGTGGGGGTCATTTATTTGGTGGTTCAATAGATGAAATTCGTATCTACAACGAAACTTTAACAGATGCACAAATAACAGAAATCTACAACTCAGGAAGACAAGCAAACGCATCCTTACCCTCGGACAATTTAGTTTTATGGTATTCTTTTGACGAGGCAACAGGCACAACAGTTCACGATAAATCAGGAAATGGAAATGATGGAGTTTAAATTAAAATATCTAATCGTTGGAATGTTTTTATTATTATTAGTTGGCTTTGCAAATGCAAAAGAACTCACCCAGGGGGAATTGGATAATATATTAATCAAACCAAACCTTTCATCTATTGCAGAAAAACAGGTTGAAATAACTGACCGATTAGATTCCAGTTATATCGTCAGAGAAAGAGAAACTTTGCATAAAACATTGAAACAGATCGATCCGATAGTTTTCATAGATAAAAAAGTGGGAACAACTTATCATGTTGATAGTCAGAGAGATTTTGTCGAGAATGAAACGGTTTTATTAGAATTCTTTTATGACATCCAACCAGATTCTATTGCACATTATAAGCATAGTGGAGAATTTGACAGATACTTTTTCCCAACACAATGGAATTGGACAGCGAATTGTTCAGGGGAATATGACTGTTCGGGTGGATGGGTTACTGTTGAGGTTTCAAATATTGATGAAGGTTTCGGATCGAATACTTTTCCTATCGGAATTACTGGTCCGACCTGGGCAACCCAGGGGCAATATTATGCTGAGTTCGATGGTGTTGATGATTATGTTTTTTTAGGATATAGTAATATTATTATGCCTGAAGATGGAGAAAACTTTACAATTAGTTTAAATTTTTATCCTATAGTTCAAACAACTGGAGATAGAATTTTTACAATAGAGGGTGCATCATTATCTAATTTATGGGTTATTTACGATACGAATGGATTAGATATCCAATATAAAAATACTAGTGGAAATGCTTTATATATTGTCCAAGATGAAGATTTAGCCCAAAATAATTGGTATAATTTAATTATTGTTAGGGAAGGAGGAGATTTCAGGGCTTATTTAAATAATGTTTTAATTGGAGATGTAACAGATAATTTTAACTCGTGGGGAACGAATGAAAATTTTATTCTTATGGCTAATAATGGTCCTAATTCAGATTATGGAAAAGGTTATCTCTCAAATATCCTAATCTACAACCAAAGCCTAACACAAGAAGAAATAACAACCTTATACAATTCCTATACAGAAACAGATAATGGTATTCTAAGAAACTCCGAACCTAACTCAACTGGCTTGGTTTTATATATGCCTTTTGATGACGCAAGTGTTGAGGATAAATCAGGCAACGCAAACCATGGAACAAATTATGGTGCAACTTTCACAGATGTTTTATTAGAGTATGTAACTCTAACTAATGCAGTAGACTACACAATAGACACAAGTTCGGGTTTGTTTACAATTGTGAATAATGATTATGTTTGGAGTTGGATGAATGCTTCTTGGGATTATGTGGATGGGGAAGATTGTGCAACTCTTAATGTGGAAGGTGTTGGAGAGGCATTTGGATTATTTGTTGTTGGATTACTAGGGTTCTTAGGTATTATTGGAGTAATTATAGCGATAGTATGGTTGATGAATTATATCAAACCATTGTTCTCTAAAGAAGATGGAATACAATCTTTATACGGATCTTAATAAAAATAAAAATAAAAAGATTTAAATACTCTATTATTCTAGAATCTCCATGAAAGAGGATTTAAAATGTACCCAATGCGGTAGCTCACAGACTTCTTATAGGGTAAAAACCCATGATCGTATATGTTATAAATGTGGAAACGTCGACGAGACGGAGGATAAGGAATAATGGCTGATCCTTTAGGTGTAGTAACTGGAACATTAGGTACTGGTGTTGCTTCTCTAAGTAAATATTCTTGGCTTCTTTGGGTTTTTTTAGGGCTGGGTGTTGTTGGGATAGTAATATTTATTCTTGCTAAAACAGTTAAATCAAAAGAAAAGTGGGGATTGACATTTAGAATTAGACAGGAGAATAATCAGCACAATACTCTTTATATTGATCCAGTTATTGTTAAAGGAAGAAGGGTAACATTAAGTAATGGACTAAGATTAATCTATCTTCAGAAAGAGATACTTGGTAAGAGACTTTTTCCTTTGTTAAATTATTACACTCGTCCAGGAGTTTATGATTTAGTTATAACTTCTGATAATAGAATCTTTATCATAACCGGGATAACAGGGATTGATGAACAGAGAAAAGAATTAAAAGTTGGAATTAGGTATCCTGGAATTGATTACTCATTAGAGGAAGTAAATAGGGACCATGCTAAATTAAATCAATTAGATAGGAAAAGTGATTTGTTAGGTATTGTAAAGGCTGCTGCAACAGCAGTTGTTGCGATAGTTATACTTGTTCTGGTTATCGTTGGTGGAAAATATTATATTGAGGGAAAGGCTATGGATCAAGGGATAGCAGAATCAGAGATGGCATTATTCCAGAGCTTAGAAAAGTTCCAACAAACACAGGCAGAACAAACGAATGCTATGTTGATATTAGTGAATAGATTAAAGGGTGAACTCGGAATCTCTAATCTTCGACAGGAACTAAATGATATACAGGGTGGCTAATGAAGTTCTTAGATAAGATATTTAAAAAGAAAGTTAAGGTTGATAAAAAACAACAGGGGGCCAAGGTGGATAAGGTTCAACAAGCAGTAGAGGCTGAATTTAATAAGGGTAATATAATTCTTCCAACCGGAGTAAGAGATTACGAGAACTATGATGAGTTCAAGGAAAAGACTTCTCATCTTCCAAAAATAAAAGAAAAGCTAGAAGGGATTGAGGCTAATGGCAAATAAATATGCTGAAGAATTAGAAAAAGAAAGGAAGATTATAAAATCTGTAAATCCATTTGCTAAGACAACTAAAAAGAAGAAGAATATTCCAAAAGATCTAAGAAGTGTTCCATTTATAAATCCAAGAGATAAGAGTGGTAATTATTTTAATCTAATTTTAAGCTCAGACTTTGAAGATTTAGAGATGGAAATTCGTGGACTTAGATACTATAAAGAATTTAATGAATTTGGAGAAGAATCAATAATCACCAAACGAGTTGAGGGCCATTATCTTTCAGAGCAGGGATCAGAAGATTTACTATTAGAACTTAAAGCACATCTTAGTTCAGACATAAAGTTAGGTGTTATGACTAGGGATGAGTTCTTACAACAACAAGAAATTATAAGAAAATGGTTACATAGTTATATTACAAATAATCTATATAAGCTAGGAATGGATACTGAAGAGAAACAAAGAAAGGCCCCAACATTATTCGTGATGATGATGGCCCGTATAAGATCTGTATATTCTAGAAGTATCGCAGGAGCAGAGAACAAGATGAGTCATGGTGATATTAAATTATCTGGAGATTTAGACATACAGAAAGAAGAAAGGTTTAAAATGGAGGATATGAAAAATTAAAATCGATGGTTTTTATTATAAGTTTATGATGTCCTTAAGTGGATCTTTCTTAGATTTATCTAATTGGGCTAAGAATATAGCAGAGAAGAGTGAAAAAGGAGGAGAATCAAATGGAAAATGAAGAAATAGTTGAAGAAGAAGAGACTGAAGAACCCTTAGAATTAAAGGAAGATGAATTTGAAGAATCCTTTGATGATGTAGGAGATGAGGATGATAGTGAAGAAGAGGAGGATAGTGAAGAAGAGGAGGATAGTGAAGAAGAGGACGACTCTGAAGAAGAATTATTCACTGAGAACCCCTTAAAGGCTATCTGGATGCGTCTAGGAGACATAAAGGAGATGTTAGAAGATGGGAATTAAGGAGGCAGCAAAATCTCTTGAAGATTATCTTGCAAGATTTAGGATGATAATAGGCATATTGGTCTTTGTAATGTTGGTCGTAACAAGCATATTAACTTATCAAAATTTTGATAAACAGAATCAAATAATAGAAACTGGAGGTTTTATAGATGGTGATATTAAATGTGTGTGTGACCAAGCTGCATGGGATGAATTCACAAGTAGAGAAATAGGTCTTAATCTCTCTTATCTAAAAGATATTAATGGATAGAGGAAGCATAAAGACATTTAATTCTGCTAAGAAATTTGCAGAAGAAGTCTTACATCCATTGATGACAGCACATAAAGATGCTAAACTTAAATCCAGATTGGGTGCAATTAGTGAAGAATCTGCAGGGCTGCTTCCCCCAGGGATGCGAGTTATAAAGAGATTTAATGCACTTAAAGAAAGAATAATTCTATTACAAACATTACTAACAGAGGTAGAGCCAACAGTAAGACTTAATGGTAGGAAATCAGAAGTAGAATTAATAACTGCATTGTCTGAACAATTATCTCTATTAGAAGACTCCTATGATGATCGAACAAGTGAGTTAATGATTCAATATTCTGAAAAGTTAGAGAAGCCACCAAAATTAACCCCATTATTCAAGGAGGTCGGTCAATATCTAGATAAGTTATATGTTCAATTACAAAGAGTAATGACTAAAAATAAACTTTTATTCTTCGGAGATGATAATGAGTTCCTTGAAAATGAAGATTTAATAGAGAGAATAAAAGCGGAGAATAGACAGGCATGAAGAACAAAGCAAGAATATACAGACAATTTGAATTTTCTCAGAGGTTTTTTAGGTTCCTTTTAGTAGATAGGATTATGATAAAGAAAGATAATCTAGTTTTGATAACTGGAAAAAGGGGTGATGGGAAGACCTCACTTTCATTAAAAATAATCCTTGGGTTCTCTGATATGGAAGCTATAGAAGGACATTATAATACAGAGGCGAATAAGAATTCCGAGGTTAAGAAGAAATATAACTTAGATAAATTACAATCTTTTGATTTGAATCATGATATGGCCTTCACAAGAAAGGACTTACAGGACTTGTGTAAGGAGAATCATAATGGTTTTATATTGGCTGATGAAGCAATTGTTAATGTTGCTAGAAGAAACTCAATGACTAAAGCAAATAAAATTCTTCATGAAGTTCTTACTATTAATAGAAAGAATGCCAATACTGTATTCTTTTGTTTACCTTCTATTGAGGATTTTGATATTTCTATTCTTCAATACGTAACTCACTGGATTCATATAGATGATCGTGGATTGGGGTGTATCTTAATGCCGGAAGCTAAATCTATCTTTGGAAGAAAAACATGGGATATTGATAGAATGAAAAAAATCTATGAAAAGTTCTTGGAAGATAATCCAACCGTTCAATCTGTTCCATATTGGTTATTTGATAATTTCCGGGGCTACATTCGTTTTAAAGCCCTCTCTAAAGAGATAGAGAAGAAGTATTTGAAAATAGCACACGACAAGAAGAATGAAGATACAAATGGTGAGGCGGAAGCATCCACTCAGAAAGCCCCAAGAATATCTGAAGAGAAATCTGTTATTCTAGATAAGCTAGTGGGGAAATTAATAAGTGGAGAGATTACCGATAGTTCAGAATATTATGCCTTCTGCTCTGAACTAGAATTTAATAAAGATAAGCTTAACAGAGAGATCAATGAATTACTAGCCAAGAAAGGAGATGGAAGAACTGCAAATAGAGTTGTAAGAGAAAATAAGGATAATAAAGAGAAGAAAAATATAAAAGATGGAGAGGCTAGGAAGGTAATATATTAGGAACATTTAAAAAGTTGTAATTCTTATATTTTAACATGAAAAGAACGCCCAGCAGGGAGGAATTATGAAAAAGCTAATTGTAATTTCTGTTTTTGCTTTACTCCTATTATCCTCTTTAACATTTTATAATTATTCTGATGAAGTATTTGAAAAGGGGGAAACTATTAACATGGAAGATGAAATTTATCAAGGTCCGGTTCCTCTTGGATATGACTTAGAACACTTTAGAAAAACAGGTGAAACAATCAAGGAGGTTTCTGATTAATGGTATTTGGACCAGCACCACCAAAAGGATCGACTAAAGTTAATGGAAGAACGGTGGTTCCAAAGAAATTCCAAGGCCCAGTCAGACCTGGAACGGATGTAGATGTTTTTAGAAGAACGGGAAGGAGTGTCCCTATTAGTGAAGGGACAGGAGAAGGGATGAGTGCGGCAGATTTTGAATCAGCAAAAAGGGCAGAGGAAACCAGGAGGATAGCAGCAGAAAAAGCAAGGAAAGAGTCACAGAAAAGGATAGATGAACAGAAAAAACAAGAACAGAAAAAGTTAGGTGCAGAGATAAGAAGAATTGGAAACCTTAAAGAACAATTAAGAAGACAAAATGCTCAAGGGAGGGTTATAAAGTTAAGAGATTCTAGAACGGGAGATATGATACAACAAGAAATTTTAATTAATAATAAAACAAATGAAAAAGTTCTCACAACTACAAATCTTAGAACTGGAGATAAAAAAACTAGATCATTTCAGAGAGCAAGTAGTGGAAGAATAGTAGAAAGCGGAGGATTAACAACTTCTGGGAAAGTATCTAAAAAGAAAGAGGCAACGGTTGATATACCTAAGAATTTTCTAAAGCAGTCTAGTGTAAATCTTCCAAAAGATGTTAAAATAATGCTTGAGAATGATAAACTTTCTACCTCAATTAATCAAATAAGAAATACTCAACAGTTAAATTTTTCAATACAGAACGACGTGCAAAAAGGGATGATTTCTCAATTTCTATTAGATGTGGCGGATGTTATTAGTGGAGGGTCAATAACTGAGAGTGCAATAAATAAAGCTCAAACATCTCTAAATGTGAGGATTTATAACTTTAACAAAAAATATAATGGTCAAGAATTAGGGGCAAATGAATTTTCTAAAGCGGAATCTGAGCAAAAATTTATAGAATCAGAACAAAGCAAAATAAATAATCGACTGGATAGCTTAGTATCTTCTAAGGCAAATAAGGTTAGAAATTTTTACCAATCATTAAGCATACAGAAAACTCCAAGATTAACAATAGCACAACAAAATGAAGTAATTAGGGCTAGAAATAATAATATAAAAATACAGAATCAAATAAAGAAGAATCAGCCAGAAATAAATAGAAAGAATCAGCAGATAAGAACATTAACAGTATCAATATCAAAACTTGGAGGAGCTACAAAACGAACTTCTCTTGATGAAATAAAACTTTTTAGATTAAAAAACCAAATTGGGAGATTAGAGAATGAAATCGCAGTATTAGAATTTAGGCGACCACCAAGAATAATAATGGGTACAATGCCTATTATTCCTGCAACTGCAATACCTAGTGGAATATCCCAAGTCTCTTTTATAGGGACACAGAAGGCTGGGAAAGGGGGTAAAATTATAACTAATATAGTTTTTAAAACAAATAAAGGAACTATGGGAATAGCTAAGGGAGTTTCATTAACTAAAAAAGGACAAACAGTTTCAATTGTTGGTGGACGGTTTGGGAAGGTTACAGCTAGGTTATTAAAGGGCGGAAGAAAATTTAGAAAAATAAAATCGTTTGCAGGTTTAGAAAAGGGTAAAGCTAAATCTGTTAAATTCACATCAGATAAACTAAGGCAGATCTCTAAATTTATTCAAGAGAAAAATAAAACTGGATTAATAAGAGTTATTAAAACAAATATTAAGGGATTACAACAAACTGGAGTTGGTAGAGTAGCAACAATAAAGGGACGTACATTCTTTAAACCATTCATAAGGTTTCCATCTGGAAAACTAGGTACAAAGTTAGGTAAGGGGATGGATTTAGACGATTTTGCTTCTGTTTCCGCGATACTTACTAAGGGAGATCTAAGTGCAATTATGGGTAAGACAATAACTCTTAAGGGTAGGAAAGCAGAGTTTATAGGTCTGATAAAATCCCTATCTGGTGGAAGTTCAAGGGTTGTCCTATCTGGATCTGGAAAACAACAATACTCTAGGGCATTACAAAAACTATTTACTTCTGTTTCTGCGGCAGTTTCTAAGGCAGAGAGAAGTGGAAGATATGCCACTAAGGGGCTAGTGTTATCTGCTGCTGCTTCAATGCTTTCTAAGACTGTCCCAACAGTTTCAAAGATTAAGTCAGCTAGAACAACACTTGTTAAAAGAGAAATTACATCTCCTAAATTAACTAAAGTTACTAAAGAAATCAGAGCTACAACAACAAAACAAATGCGTAGAAGTTTGGTAATGAAAAAAACAAAAGCAAAGCAATTAACAAAACAGAAGTCTAAACAATTAACAAAACAAAAATCTCGACAATTATCAAGACAAGGGCAGAAACAAATTAGTAGGGTGAAGCAGAAACAAAGGCAGGGGCAGAAACAATTAACACTTACAAAACAAAAACAGCAGCTTAAGACTAAACAACTATTAAGATCTGTAACTGTTGTACCTTCCGTAATCCCTGGGAGAGGTCTTTTTCCAATACCTTTCTTTATCCCTAAAGGATTTAGAAAAAAGAAAATAACAAAAAAACAACCAGTTTATTCTGTTGTTATGAAAAGAAGAGGAAAATTAATTAAGTTATCTGCTAAACCTTTAGTATTAAGGGACGCTAAAGACTATTTGGCTTATAGGCTAGATAATGGGTTAGGAAGATCCGCATGGTTTGAGCCTCTTGGATTAACTAGGGATGTTGTGGGTTTACCAAATTATATGAGGGGTTATTTCTCTAAGGTTAGAAATAAACTAAGACCATTTAAGATAAGACAGGGAAGAAAAAGGGCAATAAGAAATGGTTATATTGAAAGAAAGAAATTTGTTGGAGATACAACTAGGGAAGTAAGACAGTTACAAGCTTCTAGGAGAAAGAGTGTTGTTAGAAAAAAGAAAATAAATAGTCCTGTAAGAAGAACCACCAATAAGCTTATAAAGAAAAGGGTTGTTAAGAATAAACGAACTAAAGTAATTTCTAAAAAATCAAAATCGCAGAAGAAAAAACAACCAAAAAAGAGAATGGCACCCCAAAAGAGGAAGCCTACAAAGAAAACTCAGAAAAAGAAACCAGTAAGACGGAGAAAGAAAAGGGCCCCGACATTTCCAGGATTCTAGATACAATTAATGAATCTTTACCCCAAATAGAAAGTCTCTTTAAACCAAAAAAGAAAGATAATTCTGATACCTGCGAAGTTATAATTAGGGGAAATCAAGAATTTGTCCTTGATTTATTTGAATTGATTCTACAAAGAAATGAATAGGAAGATTTAAATAGTAGTTCTTCATGTATTCACCATGCCTAAGTTGAAGTTTTACGACGTCAAAAAAAAGAAAGCATTTACTTCTAATAAATATAGATTTACTAAAAAGAATACTCGTGCAGGTGTAAGATATTTTGCAATTGCTAAAGCACCGTCGGGAATTGAAGCATATAGGATTGTAAGTAAAGATTTCTACATGGAGAATAAGTAAGATCGCATCTCTAGAACAATTAAAGAAGAAGAAAGAAGCCTTATTGAAAAAGGCAGGTCTGAAAAACGCAAATTTAGAATTATTAAAAGAGAGAGAAGCAGAAAAGAGAAAGCTTAAAGCTGAAATTTATGCAATGGAGCACCCGGGATCCTATAGAGCAAAGGAAGGATTAAAATCGGCTTTTAGTGGACTAGGAAGATCCATAAAAAGAAATGCAAACCTTGTAGCAGATAATGCTGTTAGATTAGAAAATGCAAGGAAAGAAAGGGTAAGAGAAGAAAAGAAACAACAGAGAGAATTAGAATTAGCTAGATTAAAGAGGAGAACACCAACTAAGAAAAGAAAAGCTCCTATTAAGAGAAGAAAAAGGAAATCATCTTATTAAATATTCTTCTCCTCAATCTGTTTAATTTGTTTCTTTAACTTCCCAGGAGTGTTTATAATATACCTCGAAGTAGTAGAAATGTTATCATGACCTAAAAAGTCTCTAATAGAAGAAGTTGACATCCCAGCCTCATCCAAATGAGTGGCCCGGGAGGATCTTAGCATGTGTGTTTTTATTCTTCTACCTATTGCTTTCTCTGCTGCAAGAGAAAGATTTACTTGGAAAAAACAAGAGGACTTAGATATGTAAAGCCTCTCAGCGGACTCTTCAGAATAGCCTTTCCTCTTTTTTCTATAGATATAAAGGTGATGTCTAAAATCAAATAGATAACCCTTCTTTAATGGGCCGTTTTCATGTTTGGGGATATAATCGAAGATCTCTTGCATTAATGCAGGATTTATTGGGATTATTCTCTCCTTATCTCTCTTAGCCTTTATTATTTTAACCTGTCCATAATCTGTTTTATCTTGCAACCACTCATCCCAGTTAAACCAATCTGTCTGCATCCTTATTACCTCACTAAGCCTAAATGCCCCGGAGTACATTAGCTTTGCAAAAAGCCTTAAATCACTCCTAATTTCCAATAATATCTTCTCAAATGATTCCTTACTTACTACCTCTAACGAATTGTATTTCTTACTAAGCCTAACATATCTAAATGGGGCTATTGTAATCTTATAAATATCCTCTAAAAAGATGAGAAATAACTTAACTGAGCTTCTCTTTATTAATGTATTATTCTTAGATAAGTGAAACCTGATCTTTTCTGGACTTATGTACCTTCCTTTTCCAACCATTTTTAATATAGATAGGTGATAACTTCTGATAGTTCCAGGAGCATATCCATTTGTCTTCATCCAAGATGCAAATTCAAACTCTGCGTTCCTAGGAAGCCTTGTCTTGACCTCTAGGGGCTGTTCTGGGTCCACGTTTTCCATACATATACAATCCATTTCAACTATTTAAACCTTCTTGTGAAATATTAATTACCCGAGATGGGCAAAATTGTATTTTGGTGTCAAGTAAATGCACCTCTATCTTATTAATTTTAGCTTTGTATGGTGTCGCAGTTAATTCCCTCGGGATGGTGTCGCAGTTAACCTTGGTGGCCGCATAGCTATCCCCTTCGCTGAATAGGAACATTTAATAAGTTAGAATTCTTAGATTTTAGCATGAGAGGATTAATTTTAATAGGAATACTTATGTTGTTCTCAGCAAGTATTGTCTCTGCCAATCCTTACTCATTTAATTTATATGATCTTCCAACATTTAATAATAACACAGCGTATGTAAATGCCTCTGCTAACTGGGTAACCCTAAGCTTGGGGGCATTGAGTGATGCACAAGATGGACAGTTCAACAATGTCGGTGGAGCATTAACAATTGACTCTAGTTACTTGGATGCAAATTGGTGTGCCTTGACAGGTTGTACTATGGCAGGAGATTTTAATACTGGAGGAAATAATATTATTCTTGGTGGGGGAGATATTAGTGGAGTTAATAATGTAACTGCTAACAACTTCAATGGAGGCAATGGTTCGTTCGATAATATATATGTTACTAATAACATAACCGCAGGAGATACTTTATTCGGAGATTGGAATGGTGGGAATGTTGATAATAATATGGATGTTTTAGGTAATGGGGCAATTATTGAAATGACCACTAATAGTCCAGGAGGAGGTTGGTTTGTTTTAACTGATTTATTTAATGATTGGGCAAACGCAAGATTTCAAACAAGTTCTGCAAGATGGCAATTTGGATTATTAGGGAATGACAATTTTGTAATTAATGACTTTGAACATTATCCTACTACTTATACCCCTTTTAAAATAATAAAAAATGGTGAAGGTGATTATTTAATTGATTTAGATTCTTATCCTTTAAATGCAGGAAACATAACCGCAGGAGATACTTTATTCGGAGATTGGAACGGTGGTCAAATTGATGGGTTAGTTACATTTATAGGACAAACTCCAAGTGACCCTGCATTGTTTTTTCAAGGATTTAATAATGGTGTTGCTGAAATAAGTACTGCTTCTGGAGCTGATAGGATTCTTTCAATACATGGTTCTACAAAAAGATTAGATGTTAATATTAGTGGGCATTTAAATGTTTCAGATAACATAACCGCAGGAGATACTTTATTCGGAGACTGGAATGGTGGGAATGTTGATAATGATGTTGATATAAATGGAGATATATATGCTAATAAATATTTTGGAGTTATAAATGTTAATGATACGAGAGCAACAGTCCCATATCCTAATGATTACAATAAAGAAGTTTCTTGGGAATTTAAAAGTTCTGATGATATTAATTTAACTTCTTCCAATTTTTTAACTGATTCAAATTGGTTAGGATTACAAACAATTGCACCATGGGGAGATGATTCAGGTGGAAGAAGTCATCAAGTTGCATATACAAATATTTATGGGGTTTTTTATAGGCATGGATTACCAGACAGTGAAAATAGTTGGGACGATAATGATGAATGGCGAAGAATTATAATGAGTGATTTAAATTCTGAGAATATAACAACAACAGGAAACATAACAGCAAATACTTTATTCGGAGATTGGAATGGTGGGAATGTTGATGGAGATGTAATTATCGGCGGTGGTGGAAGCTCTTCTTTATTAATTAAAAGATTGGACAATACAAAATACGGAGAATTGAAATTTGCAACAGCAGGTAGTAATGAATACCAGATTGGACAACGAGCAGGAGATAATGATTTACATTTTTATGGGGGTGGTGCAGACCAAATGATTTTAACAAATAATGAATTAAATTTACAAGACAACAACCTAACAACAACAGGAAACATAACCGCAGATTATATTTTCGCCAATGTTTCCCTTGCTGATGGATTGCCTGTTTCCTTATGGACAAATGAAAGCGGAGTTGCAACTTATAACGGCTCAGCAAATATTACAGAAGATTTATCTTTTGCTAATGCAAGGACAACAGGTTCATATCAAGCAAAAATTACAAATCCAACTTCTCTTATCAATGTTGATGGATTAAATACAGACCCTATTATTTATGTCGTTTCAACAGATGGGTTTTCTGATGAAGGTTATCTTGCGATTTATAATTCTATTATAAAATATACTGGAAAAACAGCAACATCTTTTACAGGATGTTCGATTTCTGAATTAGGTCCTAATACTGTTAGGGCAATAGGTCCAAGTACAGGCGGAGTTTGGGATAATATTCATCAATCAGAAAATTTTTTAATTGATTTAGATGGAAGTTTTGCAACCTATGGAAATACTTTTCATATTTTTAGAGATGCGAATAATTATATTAAGGCAACAGGTCTTGTAGGAAAAACAATTTTTCAAAATTCTTTAATGTATAATGAGGGTGTTCGTGGAAATGGAGAACATTTAAGACTTTCTACTTCTAAAACACAAGGAGAAATTCAATTTTACGGTGGTCAATCTACTTATGAGGCACATTATGTTTTTTCAAATACTTCGGCGGTGGCACCTTCCCCTCTTCCACACACAAGATATCTTCCTCCGAAGATTGTTTCATTAATTGATATGTATTTTTATGGTGATGGATTAAAAATTTTATTTGGTGGTGCGGGAGATGTTTCAATGAATTTTAATGGAACTGATATGGTCGAGAAAGTTGAAATAGGTTCTACTGTGAAAAGATATTTTGAAGGTTTCGCAGAATATGTTTTTGATAATGATGTTCTTGTTGATGGTAACTTAAATGTAATGGGAAACTTTTCAATAAAAAACCCATACGGTTCTTGGAGTTCAAACGAAAGCCAAGTTGTTGCCGTTGCTGATGTAGTCCAAGTTATGAATTTTTCCCACGAAGAAGATACTTATTTGATGGGAATAGAGGGGAATGAAAACATCACAGTTCATAAATCGGGAGATTATTTAATCACGCTTTCGGTTGTTGTTGTGACAGATTCAAGCAATAAACATTTCGATGTTTGGCCTCAAACAACACACGCCGACGGTGTAACGATGGCCAATGTTCCCCGAAGTAATACACAAATATTCATCGAAAACGCGGGAACTGAACAAATTATCTCAGTTTCTTTTATATTAGATTTGCATGAGATGGACAAATTCCGAATAATGTATGGAAGTGATGACGCTGATTCAATGACGGTTTGGCACGATGGCCATGGAACAGGTGTCAATGCAGTTCCAGAAACCCCATCAATTATTATGACAGTAACAAAAATTTCGGAGATAACAGATTAAAATGAATAAAAAAATACTATTCAGCTTTATAGGATTGTTCTTATTAGTCGGACTTGCAACAGCGGGGATTATTTCTTCTGAATTAAGAGAAAAAGAAATTTCCCCTTCTGAATTAACAAAACTACAATCAGTTAATTCAGAAACATTTTCATATTCTCCTCTTAAATGTGATTCATCAGGTTGTGATGATATAAAGATTGAAAGTGGATATGCCCGAACAGAATTTAAACCGAGAAGATATAAACAAGTTTGTATTGAATGGGAGAATGAAGGTGAAGGAGATGATCGGGGAGAATGTCTAAACTATAATCAGATTGCTTTCACTAATGCAGAATTAACTGAACAGATTGATGCCCAGATTAACGAAACTAAAGAAAGGGTTTTGACAAGAATTGCTTTAAACGAAGAGAGAGAAAGAACAGAAGTTCTTTCAAGTGGAGAAGTTGAATTTAAATCAGGAGTGATAAGAAAATGATTTGTGTCGTCATTTTAAAGTAATCGGAAATGCTTAAATACTATTTGATATTGATATAATTAACTCCTTACGGGCCACCCATAATGGCAAGGGAGTTTGGTGATAAAATGACGGACACGGAAAAAATAAAACTACGGATAGAAAGATGGAAGTTACTAGCTGAAAAGTTATTAGCTGAGAATAAAAGGATTTTTATTATTGATATTAATGATGATTACCATTTCTGTGATCTAATTTTTGTTGGAGAAGAAAAACTTTATGTCTATGCCTTCAAAGGTAATCGGGCTAAAGAAAAATATGAAATTGATTGGTTGAGTGTTCTAAGATTTGATGAGTATAGAGAGGTGAGAAAATGAGCTTTGGAGATTCTAATAAATTCAGCATCCCTACAATCTACAAGGGAATACAAATGAGAAGTAAGTTGGAAACTAAAGTTGCTTTATTCCTAGATTATTTAAAAATAAAATGGGAGTATGAACCAAAAACTTTTTTACTTTCTAATGGAATAATGTACAAACCAGATTTCTATCTTCCAGAACATAAACAATGGATAGAAGTTAAAGGTGTTGTTGGTAAAAATAATCTAGAAATTTCAGAAATATTTTCAAGAGATAATAGTGTTGATTTATTATTAATTTCTGATGACTCAATTCATTTTTTTGAACCCTGTTTTGGTAAAGATAATGTGGAAGTACAAGATGGATTACAAATAGGATTTTGTAGTAACTGTAAATCCTACTTTTTTACAGGATATATGGGCCTCTACACTTGTAGGAAATGTAAGGAACATAATGGTGATCATGATATATTTGCGTTTATAAATGGGGAACGTTGGGGTGGAGAAAAGATAGATTTTTCTGATATAAATTCAATTAAACAATGGTTAGATAAAAATGGCACGAGGATTTGAAAATTTTAGGAAGATCCAAGAAGAGGATGATGTAGTAAAACAACATCAATTATGGTTAGAAGATTATGATGGATTAACATTTTCTAAAGCAGTAAATAAAGTTCATCATGTTAAGTGGGCAACAGAACCACAATTTTATGATAAAAATAAATTTACTTCTGAAATAAATTGTATAGGTAGAAAAAAAGATAGGTTGATTATTGAATTTGATGGGGATCCTGAAAAGGCCAAGGCAGACTTTGAATTAACTAAAGATAAATTAATGAATTTAGGAATATCATTTATACACTCAACACATGATAGTAAAAAATCAGATTATTTATGGGTAGAATTTGAAAGAGAGATTACAACTGATGAAGCAAAAAACTTTCTATGTTGGATAGCCCCAGAAGGATCAGAAGTTGATTTAAATTTTACAAGCGATAAAAAAGTCTTCCCTGTTCTTTTTGCAGTCCACTGGAAATATTCTAGTGTTAGAGAAATGCCTGTGGAATTTTTTGGGGGAGATAAAATTGATTATGATGAATTTAAAATTCCTAAAATAAAAACAAAAATAGAAACTAAAACTGGAGAAGATGGTTTCGAATATAAAACATTTACAAAAGAAAGTATTAAAGAAAGAGTTTTATCTCTTTTTCATAGAAAAATGTTTGGAGAAGGAACTGAAATTCTTGTGGGGGCAATAGAATCTAATAATTATATTTATACAACTAAAGTTGATAAGGCTTCTGAAGTTTATATATATAAAGAAGGAATTTATGTTCCTGAAGGAGAATTTGAAATAAAAGAACAATTAAGAAAAATAATGGGGGATAATTATAGTGAATGGATTGCAGGTCAAGTTCTTGCAAAAATAAAAATGGATACTGGAATCTCTGCAGATAAATTTTTCAAAGATAGTGATTTATATGAAGTTCCTGTAGAAAATGGAATATTAAATATTCAAACATTAGAATTATCAGAATTTAATCCTGAAAAAGTTTTCTTTTCTAAATTGCCTGTAAAATATGATGAGGGTGCAGTATGTGAAAAAATAGATAAATTTCTTACTGACGTTCTTTCATCACCATCAGATAAAGATGTTTTTTATGAACTTGCAGGATTTGGACTTGTAAAGGATTATTTTTTAGAAAAATCATTTATGTTTGTTGGAAATGGAAGAAATGGAAAAAGTAAATCTATTGAATTACTGAAAAGATTAGTTGGTGTTGGAAATTGTGCCTCTGTACCATTATCAGCAATAACATCAGACAGCCCTTTTGTTGAAAGATTATGGAAACGATTTTTTAATTTAGCTGGAGATATAAGTTCAAAAGACTTGAAAGAAACTGGGATGTTTAAACAACTTACTGGAAGGGATCCTATTTCTGCAAATAGGAAATATAAAAATGTTGTAGAATTTTGTAATTATGCAAAAATGGTTTTTGCTTGTAATGAACTTCCAAGAGTATATGATTATTCAGATGGTTTCTGGGAAAGATGGGTGTTAATGGAATTTCCATATAAGTTTGTAGATAAAGGAATTTATGACTCTATGAAAGAAAGCGAAAGGGAATTTCTCAAAATTAAAAATCCTGATATAATTGATGAAATAACTACTCCTGAAGAAATGTCTGGATTTCTAAATTTAGCACTCTTAGGATTATTTAGATTATTTAATGATAAAAAATTTAGTTATACAATTGGAACAATAGAAGTAAAAAATAAATGGATCAGAATGGCAGATAGTTATATGGCATTTTGTATGGATTGTTTAGAAGAAGATTATGATTCAAAGATAACAAAAAAACAAATGAGAAAAGAATATAAAAAATATTGTAATTTACATAAAGTTAATGGTGTTTCAGATAGAGCAATAAAGGCAACATTACAGGAAATGTTTGGTGTTTCAGAAGAATATACAAAGAATCATCAATTTTCTGAAAGTCAAGAATGGCATTGGACAGGCGTAAAATTTAAAGAAAATGAAGGTTATGAAGGAAAAGAGGGGTTTTCCTAGAAGTATGAAGAGCGGTATCGGGAACGAACTCTTTGAAAAAAGGTATCATAACCTTAATAACCTTAATTTAATGAGGGAATTTAACAAAAAATGGGACAACTAACAACAAAATATTGTATAAAATGCCATGGTTTTACTAATCATGAATGGCACGTAGACACAGATTCGGAT
>Ga0210003_1001726_pt1 | contig 19001 bp, 22 predicted proteins | sample LantaG_FD_182804 | JGI IMG/M metagenome (GOLD analysis project Ga0210003, IMG submission 182804) | Deep subsurface microbial communities from Baltic Sea to uncover new lineages of life (NeLLi) - Landsort_02402 metaG (SPAdes) (version 2) | ecosystem: Environmental > Aquatic > Marine > Oceanic >...
TTATCATTTCTCCTGACCTTTATATTCTCACCCAGAATGCCCAGATACTGCACCAGATTAAAAGTAAAGGAGTCATAATTATCTATCATCAATATATCTATTTTTTTAGTTCCGGTATTCGTGCTCATTTTATCTCATGACCTTATTATATTAATATATTTATTTTAATAAAACCCGGCTGCCTGTTATTTCCCGTTAAAAGAAATTATATTAGAAGCTAGATAAAATCTCAAAAGGAATATTCCGATTCTCCCAAAAAAAGTTGAAGAAAAATAATTTTAAGGAATGATTTTCTTTATAAAATCTATTTTTTTAAAGTCCCTGTCAAATGTAAATATTGTGTCGCAATTATTTTTTACCGAATGGCTAGCCAGATATGCATCTATAAAGTCAATATTTTTTTCCTCATATAAGTCCAGTGCTCTCAGGATAACCTGACGGTTTTCTATTATCGTGTTGTCAGTCTCGGCAATAGCCAGTATTTTTTCAACTACAGCATTCCTGTCAAGGTGATATATGCTTTCCAGAACATAAATAATCTCAGCAATGATTAAATCACATATAAATAGCCCATATTTTCCCCTTGATACCTGATTCAGAAACTTTCTGGATTCCTGAGCCTGATTGTCAGGATCACCGGTAAAAAATCTTATAAATAGATTAGTGTCCGCATAAACTCTATTTTTCAAGATTTCACCCTTTTTGCTATATGATCATGTGCCTTTTTTTCTATTTCTTTCCAGCTCAATTTTTTTATATCTTCCGGTATTGAAACAGAGCTCTGCAGGTTAAAAATAGAGGGGATTTTTCTTATAAAGGCTTTTCCTCCGGAAAACTTAACTATAACTTTATCCCCTTCTCTCAATCCAAGCCGTTCCCTGACAGATTTGGGTATGGTTACCTGGCCTTTTTTTGTTACGGTAGTTGTACTCATTTAATAAATCCTTACTATTATATTTTGGTATTACTTTATCATAAAAGTAATAATTAGTAAATTATGCTGTTCTAAATCTGCAATTCAGCCACTGACTCTCTAATAGCACCACTTTCTGGTTAAAAATAATTGTAATATTAAAAATAGGAAGTAGAAATAATTCCCACAGTGATTATTTTCTAAAACTAAAAGCCAATATTGCCAATAATAGCAAAATAAGGGGTAGTTTGTTTATAAAGATAAAAAAGAGTTAGTCTATAAGCCGAGTTATATACTAGATAAGTCAGCCCTTCCCGATTTTATATGCTCAAAATTACTATGTAAAAAAAGGAAAATTAAAAATATACCTAAAAACTGTAAGTGCTATATTAGGATATAAAAAAATTCTTTGCCACTTAAAATTACTAATAACTATAGGCTAGAGTTTAAAAAGCTTATTAACTTTATCAGAAATAATAAGGAAAATAGTATCAGTGGTTTTAGACTGGAATAATATAAATATTAATGACTGTACACTCCATACCTATGGGCTGCATTAACCATTGCAATATAGTTTTCTGGCTTAACACCTGGGTGAATAGAATTAGATGAGCTAATAATATAGCCTCCCCCATATGCCGCCTTTTTTATTGTATCTTTAACTCTATTTTCTACTTCCTTTTTTGTACCAAAGGGAAGTAGGTTTCTGCAATCAATATTTCCTAGAATACATACTTTTCCTGAAAGATATTTTTTTACCTCCCCAATATCCATACATTGGGGCTGAATAGGATGTATACCATCAAAGCCAACTTCTATAAAATCATCTAGTATTGGCCACACGTCTCCATCAGAGTGCTTTACTATCTTTAGGCCCTTACTGTGTGCGTAATCTACTAACTTTTTATGATAGGGTTTAATATACTCCCTGTAATGTTTGGGAGACATAAGCATTGTATCTTCTCCTGCCAGGTCCCCAGGCATAGTAATAACATCAACTCCTACCTTGGAAGCCATATCAATTGCAGCTATGTTATAATCTGTACTAATGCAAGCAAGGGTGCGAACAAGCTTTGGATTTAGTGCATAATCCATTAGTAAGTTCTGCATACCTCCTCTTAGTCTACAACTTAATTTATATGGATCAAGGATATTCATAAAATGAGCTTTATTTTTTCCTATTTTATTAATTACATACTTAACTCCTGAAAAATCATCATCCCTAAGCTTTGATACCATATCAAAACCTTCAGCATCTGATAGTTTTTAATAGGACCTTCTACTGGAAAAGGCTCACCGTGCGGAGAAAGATAATAGATTGTTCCAAATTTGTCCTGTCCACGATCCTTGCTAATAATTTCTAAACCTACTGAAAAGTTAGTAGTCGTGGCATCTAATTCTAACTTATTGATTACAGAACAATATAGATCAAGTATTTTAAAGCTTTCCTCCCCAAACCTGGTTTCTTTTGCTTTAACTCCTATTGGCTTCCGTATCAATAACTTAGCTAATTTTACAACACTTACCTCATCTATCAAAAGTTCAAAAATAGGAACCTTATCAGGCTGTTTGTTACTTAAAGCTGTTAAAATTCTTTCCCTGCTGTTTATATTAGAGCATCTCCTTTATTGCTGATTATTATTTTCCTGTATTTAGGTTATAACTTTTTTATAAATGGTTTCTTTAATTACAAAAAATTCTTAAAGCATAAATTATATAAAATTGTTTCTATACAAATAGTTTTTGCTGATTTTATTATATTTATAATATTCTACTCTTAATATTTAGAATTAATCAAACTTTAAATCCTCTTATCTAGTTTTATTTAGTTTTAAGCATACCAGATTTACACTATCTTCTTATGATTACAGTTTTAACTTTGGCTCATTTTAAAAATATTGTTGATTTTTTACACTGCCTTAACTGAACATGCCCTAAGGAGCAGATCTATTTCTGCTACTTTTTGGATTTTATCTTTTCCTATGCTGTCAATAAACTCAAACCAGTACACACACCTGGTCTTAAACTTATCCCACGCTTTTTAGATTTACCTCCCCTTTTTCGGGGATTTCTGTCTATACTGCGGTTTCTCTTTTGGGAGTGGAAAAAGAAGGTGTCATTAAGCTTCCACTATCCCAGAAAGACTGCAATCTTCTAAGTTGTGCAGGCTGTCTAGAATCTTATGCCGCCAATTAAAAGCTGTGGGTATGCTTACCTTTACTTTTTGTGCAGTTTCAGTAAGAGAGCATCCTTTAAGCATTAACTTTATAGCATTAAAAAATTTCTCTTTATTACGGATATAGCGCAGGGCAGTTTTGCTAAGATCTGTAAAGGTTTTTTTACATGATTTGCACAAGTAACGCTGGCGTTCACGATAGGAGCCAAATCTTACCACTTTTTTGCTTTCACAATGGGGACAGAAAAATCCGCTTTTGTAGCGCTTCTTTCTAATTTCATCTATTGTATCTTTAAAGCCTGTATCAGAATTTAGATTCATATCTTTAAGATAAGCAATAATTTCTCTTCTTTCATCAAAAGAAAGCTTAGAAAAAACTACATGTAGGTAATGTTTTAGATCCTCGGTCATTTTATGTCTCCTTTCGAACATATTTATTTGGGGTTATTTTAGCTAACATATGTTCAATTATCAACAATATTTTTAAAATGAGCCTAATTAATATAAAAAACTTTTATTACCCGAATTTTAAAATTTATAAAACATTATTAATAATAATCTTGATGCTTGCTTTTATTTTATCTGCCGTTTCCTGTTCAACATTAAAGTTATCGGGTGATAAAACAGAAGAATTAACAGTATCCGCAGAAGAGCCTGACTACAGCAACGCAACAATAGGTGCTGATATAAAAGGTTTCATACCGGCTTACCTGTGTATAAATAAAGAAAATTTAATAAAAATAGAAATTACAAACACCTCTGATTTTTTATGGCGGAGCGAAAGACCAAATGTTGTTAGAATCGGATATCATTATTACGGGCAGGATGTAGATTATAAGGATTATGATAAAATAACACGCACCTCACTGCCCCATGATGTAAAACCAGGCGAAACTGTTACAATAAATGTCTCAATTAATGACATAAAAAATAAAGGTACATATGTTATTCAAATTGATCCTGTGCTCGAAGGCAACAGGTCTCTTGAAAATAATTTCTGGTTTTCTTCAAAAGGTGTTGCAATGCTTAAAGCAGCGGTATATTTCGGTAATTGTTCTGAGTAATTATCAACAAGGGCTTAACATTAGAATCATTTCTTTTGCCAGGACTGAATCCTTATAAGATTTCCCCTCATTAATTATTAAACTTTTAAGGCTTACGAGATTTAACTTTCCAGTGATTTTATATCTGTTTAATTGACTGCAAAACTGTATATCATTTCCAAAACCTGCTTTTTTTAAGGAAATAGTACTGCAGGATTTTTCCAGAGCATTATTTATACTTATCTCACTTAAAGCTGCACTTAGCACTAATTTTGATGTATCACTAAATTCAAATTTATATGGTTTTGTAAGCATATACTTAACTGCCAATCCTGCTGTATACACATCATCATAGGCTATTTTTCCTTCTTCACCTGAACATAAAAGCAAAATATCATAAAAATTCTCATCAGCTATTCTAACAATATTATCAACTGTGTAATTTAGATTTAAAATAGATAATGCAAAGACTGCTGCACAATTTTTAACCTTAAAAAAGGATTTTGTTCCGTTAGTTGTCATGAGTATAAAGTTTTTATTTTTAATTACAGCACTTAAAATATCAATTGGCGAATTGCCGTAATCAAAGCCCTTTGGTGGAAAGCAGTTTACCTCCCCGCAAAGCATGTATTCAGGAAAAATTTTTTTTAATCTTAATGCTTGCCTTTTATTCTCAGCTAATAGTATGTTTCCTGCTCCATTTTCAAACATGGCAGTAATTGTTGAAGTTGCTCTTATGACATCTATAACTGCGCAAACAGTATTTTTAAGGTTAAATTCCGTTAAATTTTCATCGAATCTGTTTGTCAACACTACATTTACTTTCATTATTTTATTGCAAACTTCTTGCCAATTAATTTTTCATATGCAGCAATATATCGTTCTGTTGTTTTTTTATAATATCATCCGGCAGTTCAGGTGGAGCTGATTTTCTATCCCAATCAGTGCTTAGAAGATAGTCTCTAACATATTGTTTATCAAAACTTTTTTGAGGCCTTCCCGGTTCATAATCATCAAGAGGCCAGAATCTTGAGGAATCAGGAGTCAGGACTTCATCCACAAGTATTATCTCATCATCAGAAGCACCAAATTCAAATTTGGTATCAGCAATTATAATTCCTTTATCCATTGCATATCTTGAAGCCACATTGTACAGCTCAATACTTTTATTTTTTAAAAATTCGAAAGTTTCATTACCAAAAATTTTTTTAGCCTTACTTATCGTGATTAATATGTCATGCCCTTTCTCGGCTTTAGTTGTGGGAGTAAAGACAGCTTCGGTAAATTATCTGCACTGATTTCAATTAAATGATTTTTTATAATATCTTTTAAATAATCAAACCAGAAAATTGATATTTTATTCAGCACCGCTCCTTTAAAAGGTATTAGGGAAGGCAGGATAAAGTCGAAAGCTGAAATTCTATCAGTTGTGACTATTAATATTTTATCTTCAAAAGCAAACATTTCCCTGACCTTGCCACTTTTTATTTTTTCGACATTTTCTATCTCGACATTTCCAACTAGTTTCATAATATAATTCCTCTCTACTTAAGATTTTTAATACTTAAATAAAAAGTGATTAATTCTTTTGTTATATTTTTTAATAATACTTTTGAATTTTTTATGGCATTTTCTATATTCATTGCAGCGTTAAGAGTTGAAAAATTACCAGAAAATAAATTTTTATCTCTCTCGCTGATTTCATCTCTGCTAACATTGACTGAGCCGTTAATAGTTATTACAGGTTTTTTATATTTTTTTGCAAGAATTGCAACTCCATAAGGACTTTTACCAAAAAAAGTTTGCCTGTCAAAAGCACCTTCACCAGTTATAACCAGGTCAACATCTCTCATTTTATTTTCAATTCCTGTCGCTTCCATAACTATATCAACACCGTTTTTCAATTTTGCATTCAAAAAAGCAACAAGACCGGCACCTAGTCCACCAGCTGCACCAGCACCCTTTAACTCAGCAACATTCAAAACCAAATCTTTTTTTATCACTTCTGCAAAATTAAGAAGACCTTTATCAAGCTCCTGGACCATTTTTTCATCTGCTCCTTTTTGTGGAGCGTAAATGTACGCAGCTCCATTTTTTCCAAATAAAGGATTACCCACATCGCATGCTACTTCAATTATTGTATCTTTCAATAATAAATTCCTGTCACTCATATCTATTCTATTTATTTTTATTAACTCCTTGCCACCAAATCCTAATAAATTGCTATTCTTATCATAAAATTTTACCCCAAGTGCCTGCGCCATTCCCATACCGCCATCATTAGTTGCGCTACCACCTATCCCAATTATGATTTTTTTACAACCTATTTCCATTGCTTTACCAATAAGCTCGCCTGTTCCATAGGTTGTGGTTTCCATAGGATTTCTTTTTTCAGTAGGAATTAACCATAATCCTGAGGCTGCAGACATTTCAATTACGGCTATTTTATTATTAATTATACCGAACCTTGACTTAATTTTATCACCCAATGGACCCGTTACATAAAGACTTATATATTTACCTTTTAAACTACCCACAAGAGTATCAACAGTACCTTCACCTCCATCTGCCATTGGATTTAAAATTACCTCGATATTTTTATCCATTTCTTTTATTGAGTTGCCAATAATCTTGCAAATTTCCATTGCACTCAAATTTCCTTTATATTTATCTAATGCAATTAAAATCTTAGTTTTCATTATTTTCCCTTAACTTATCAATGAACCCTCCAGAGCATGTGAACAAATGCATTTTCTTTCTTTCGGAATTCTGGGTATTGCTTTAAATAAAATCTCTCTTAACTTCTCAATATTCCTGTTAAATATTTCTACTACTTCTTTACCTGTTACAGGTTTTATTTCAGGATTTCCTCCGAGACCGGTATCATAATCAGTAATGATGGAAATATTTACATAACATATTTCTAATTCCCTTGCAAGGCATACCTCAGGGTACTGAGTCATATTTATTACTTCCCACCCCTGGCTTGAATACCATCTGCTCTCTGCTTTTGTGCTGAATCTTGGTCCCTGGACAACGACAACCGTACCTTTGGAATGGCAGCTTATGTCAAGCTCTTTTGCAGATTCCATTACAATTTTCCTGAGCTCGGGACAATAAGGCTCAGTAGTTGATATATGGATGGCTTTAGGACCGTTATAAAATGTATCAATTCTGCAGTTTGTTCTATCAACAAACTGGTCGCAAATTACAAAACCACCCGGTTTTATATCAGGTTGAAGACTGCCCCCTGCGCATGGTCCAAATATATAATTAACTCCTAATTTTTTCATGGCAAATATGTTAGCCCTGTAATTTATTCTATGAGGCGGTATGTGATGGTCTTTTCCATGCCTTGGCATAAAAGCTACTTTTATCCCCTCGAGTTCTCCTATTATAATTTTATCTGAGGTAATCCCTATGGAGTTTTAATCCTTATTTCATCTCTGATGCTTAAAAAATTGTAAAAACCTGAACCGCCAAATACTCCAACATCCGTATATTTTGTACTTTTCACAATACCACTCTGCTGATTAGTAATTTTTAATATTAATAAATAATCTGCATGAAATTATTCTATGTAATTAACCTGATAATTTCAAACAGAATAAAAAGCGACAAATTAATCAACAATATTTTTAAAATGAGCCAATGATTATTAATTTATCAAAGAACAATTAGTACTTGACAAGTCCAGTTTTATTTTTAAATAGTCCAGTTTTATTTTTTAGCTAACAGGTAGCGAATTGACTCACAGCTCCGACGAGTGATTTTTTAATTTTATCACAAAATAACATTCCATTGGCATAATTATATGCATCGAATTTTTAGGACAGACTTCCCCTTCAGGATATGATAGTATAATATATGTTATTGGGGGATAAACCTAGAAAGCACCTTTTGTCTTATGATGGTGCACATGAGAACCTTACCTGGAATGATTTAGAGATACATCTTTCCAGGTCGGATTGACAAAAGAATTTAGTTCTCAGCTCTTCCAGGAGTTTGAAAAAAACATTGGTAATACTGCCAAAGACTTTTTCCATTTTGTCTCCGGTCAAGCCTTTCTCCATCAGTTGGCTGGTGGTGTGGGCAATCTGTAGAATCAGGTAATAATTTTTCATTGCCACTTCGTTTTTGCTAAATGAGTGCACAAGACTTGATTGTTTTTCAAACTTGCACTTTTGATATGGTTAAAGTGGCTTGAAATAAGGATTTTCCAAATGACTGTTTCAGCATAAATGGCTTTATGTCAACGTTTAATCATACTGAAATTAATTTGGAATCTCCGTTAATAAAGGAAGTACTATTTTAAACAAGCCTTATTTCAATATTTCTTTTTGCGATTTTATTAAGTTCTTCCTGGTTGGCCTTTTGATCAGAAATCAGTATATCTACGCCATCAATAGAATTTATATGGGCAAAACTTGTTCTCCCAATTTTTGTATAGTCTGCCACAACAATTGTCTTGTTAACTCTTGCAGCCATCTGCCTGCTTACATCTGCTTCCAGGTGATGAAAAGTTGTAATTCCATTATTCAAACTAATTCCATCAACCGAAAGAATAAGCTTGTCAGCCCTGTACCTGCTTAATTGGTTAATTGCATCGTCTCCATATGTGAACTGGTATTGAGGGTCAAAGTTCCCGCCCAGCAAAATTACATGTATGTTTCTATAATGTCCTGTTTCCTGTGCAATTGATAAAGAATTAGTTACAATTGTAAGATTTTTAGTACTCCTCAGTTCTTGAACAGTGAAAAGAGTGGTTGTGCCAGAATTAACCATTAGGGTATCTCCATCTGAAATTAATTTTGAAGCCTCTAGAGCTATTCTCCTTTTTTCTTCCTCGTTTGTCTTCATTCTCTCATGAAGCGACATGTTGTAATAAGCCCTGTAAGCACTGACAGCTCCCCCATGTATACGCCCCAGCAGTCCCATATTCTCAAGCTCAGATAAATCATTTCTTATTGTAACCTCAGAGGTGCCAAACAGTTTACTTAACTCGACAACCTTAACCCTTCCCTGCTGGGTTAATATCTCTATTATTTTGTTTCTCCTGTCTTCAACGCTCAATTCTACTTTTTCCATTTCATGCATACACATTACCTCATCGCAAATAAGTCCGTCTGAATACTGCTCCGCAAACAAACTTGTCCATAGTAAAGTTTTATTCAAAACATATTTTATTTATTGAGTAAATCTCCTACTGCTCCGCCCGGATGAATAAGGCTGAACTGTTCTAATTTATAATCTGTTTCTTCCATGATAGCTACAAGCATGGCATCAAAAATACCAATTGTAGCTACAAAGCTTGCTGTTGCCATAACATTGTATTTATCACTTTCTTTTTTAATCTTTAATGGAACTATAATATCAGCATTTTTTGCCAAAGGTGAATCCATATTTTCGGTAATAGCTATAAGTATTGCTCCCTTTTTATTACACACATCAATAATGGGTAGTAACTCAGCTGTTTTACCGCCACGTGATACCATAACCATAGCGTCTTCTTTTTTTAGGCCGCCAAGCCCACCATGAACAGCTTCTGCAGGTGGCATAAAGAATGCGTCACGTTCTATGCAGCACAGGCAATGTGCAAACTTTTTAGCGGCTATACCTGAATTACCACTCCCACATGTAATAACCTTCTTACATGAACTTAAAACATCAACGGCCTTTTCAAATGCCTCAGCGTCAAGATATTCAGCTACATCAGCTATTGCCCTGCTCTCGATTTTTAGGGACTCCATTGCCATTTTTAAAGATTGTTCTTTCATTTTAACCTCCATTTCTCCGCTGCACTTTGCGGTCAACGCTTTTAGGAAATCGGTATACCATTTTTTAGCCCGAAAAATTTCGGATTATAACTATCAATATTACGTTTCTGATAAACTAAGATATTATATATTACATTTATCTCTGAGTTCCTTTATAGCCTGTGCCGCATCAGGTGCTTTAAATATAGCACTGCCGGCAACAATCACACTTGCTCCTGATTTAACAACATCAGCTACATTATGAGCATAAATACCACCGTCGACTTCAAGCTCACAAGCAGGATTATGCTTTTTAATAAGTTCATTCATCTTAGCTATTTTTTCAAGTGATTCAGGAATAAAGGACTGACCTCCAAATCCGGGTTCAACTGACATAACAAGTACCATATCCAACTTTTTGATTAAATGCTCAACAGCCTCGGGAGGTGTCTTAGGTTTAATTGAAACACTTGGCTTGACACCACATTTTCTGATATAGTCAATTGTTTCTTCAACTTTATCTGAAGCTTCAAGATGAATTGTGATATAATCAGCACCTGCTTTAACAAAATTGTCAATATAGCGTTCAGGTTTCACTATCATCAAATGCACATCAAAAACCATTTTTGAATTTGGACGAATACTTTTTACAATCTGTGGACCAATGGATAAATTTGGCACAAACATTCCATCCATAACATCAATATGCAGGTACTCAGCACCTGCCGCCTCAACAGCAGCCACATCACGAGCAAGATTTGCAAAATCCGCGTAAAATAAAGACGGAGCGATTTTTACCATAATTTCGATCTCTTTTCATTATAGTTTCGTATGAAATACATTCCGGAAGTTGCTCTCTAAGATTTAATATTAATCTATATATAAGCAAAGGTCAATAGTAAAACTGCAAAAAACAAGACAAGCGGAAACCCATTGTAAGTATAATAAAATTGTAACGTAATAAAAAACAAAGTAAATCGTAAGAAAATAGTAGACATCATAATTCTTTTATGATATATTCTTTCTTGAAAGTGGTTATATGTTTATCGTTTTTGAATTAAATTCGGTATGTTTTACTGCATAAAAATGGGGGCTAAATATGTATAAGGAATTCAAAATCAAACCACCTTTTTTTGAGATAGGTCCAAAAGCCTATCTTTATGGTGAGGGTGTATTAGCTCTTGCCAAAGAGGCTGATAAAGTTTCCAGAAAATATGATGTACAAATTATCTTTGACCCCCAGTACACAGACATTCCTTTGCTTGCAAAAGAAACAGAAAATCTTCTTATATTTGCTCAGCACATGGATTCCTTACCTATTGGCAGAGGTTATGGTTCAGTTCTCCCTGAAGCCGTTAAAGCAGCAGGCGCTGTTGGTGTTATACTTAACCATGCTGAAAAACGTATCAGCCTTGCAGAACTTAACAAAACAATTAAGCGGGCAGATGAAGTTGGTCTTGCTACAATGGTATGTGCTGACACTATTGAAGAGGCGGCAGCCATAGCCAATCTTACTCCAAACATCATCGTTGCCGAGGAACCTGAACTCATTGGTACAGGTAAAACAAGTGACGCGGATTATGTTAAAAAGGCAATAGAAGTTGTTTGCTCCATTAACCCTGATATTCATGTGCTTCAAGGTGCAGGAATCAGCTCGGGTAAAGATGTTTATAAGGTTATTAAGGCTGGCGCTGTTGCAACAGGCTCAAGCAGCGGTATCTATAAAGCTGCAAGTCCAGCTGCGATGGTTGAGGAAATGATACATGCCATGCGCAAAGCATGGGATGAATTACAAAAATAATTTTATAGGAGGAAAAAGAAATGGCGGTATATCGTGAAACTATTGATCTTCAGTCAAAAGGTCTCAACCCTACTTATCATGATGTAACAAAAAAAGTTAAAGAAATCGTTGCTCGTTCAGGTATCAAAAACGGAATTTGTGTTGTTTATTCACAACACACCACATGTAGTGTTATGTTACAAGAATGCTCACATGACCTTAATTTATGGGGCTCTGAATACCTCCAGCAAGATTTAAGCAATATTATGGAAAAAATTGTTCCTACTTGCAGAACAGAAGGTCAATATATGCATCCAGGCCCAAAACACCTTGAATATGCTGAAAAAACTGTTGGTGAAGAAGGCAAATATAGTCTTAATACAGATGCTCATCTCCGTTCAGTTTTCTTTGGTCGTTCAGAAAGCATTGTAATGGTTGACGGTAATTTACAACTCGGTGAATTCGGTTATATCTACTTAGTCGACTGGGATCAAGTCCGTGCTCGTAAAAGAGTTTGCCAGGTTCAAATCATTGGTGAATAATTTGAAGTATATGCAAAGCTATACTATAAGTTCAGACTACCCTATAATCTGAGATATACTGACTTCTTCATAGTTATCTTCAATACACTGATAGCATGGAGTAATTTGTGGCCTCCGGGATTTAAATATTATTTTTATTTACTACCAAAATTTTCTATTTTAGTTTTCCAATTTTAAATCAATATTACAGCCACATGATTTTCGAATCACTATTCCTGAATCTACTCTGATTTCTCTATATTTACCACCTTTTCCATTAATTCTTTTATATAGAAGTTCCGCAGCTATTTCACCCATTCTAGTGTCTACCTTTTCTAAAGTAGTAAGAGGTGGATTAAATGCTGAAACATAATCATAATCATCAAAAGTTACAATTGCGACATCCTCTGGAATTCTTATATTCTCACTATTTATATATCTTAGGCATCCAATATCAGATTATGGTGTGTGTTCATGCTTTATACTTATGAGATCCAAAAGCGAGTTCTTATAAATTTGAAATATTGTATTTTGGTGGGCAGATTATATCTTCCTTAATTTTAGGTTCATCAGAACCCATTAGTTTTGATTTAGAGATCTCATAGTTTTTAAGATATCTTGCCACAGTTGTTCTTGATATTTTCATCTCCCTTGCAATTTGTCTTTGTGTTTTTCCCTCAAGTATTGCTTCTAATATTATTTTTTGTTTGTCTATCAAGTTTATCACTCCTTTTTCCTTCCCATATAAATTAATAATTATATGGGTATATTACTTGGAGTGGCACTGTTTTCAAATGAAATATGGCTTAGTTTTAGGTTAACACAAACGAAACTTTTCTTGCTAATTTTTAAAGGGAAGCCAGTAGTATTTGTAATGTGCCTAATATTTTTCTATCTTAAAATCAATTTATAAGTTTATATGCTCACAATTGAGTTTTTCCAAGTAGTTCTAGTGCAGCCTCCACAAGAATATCTCCTGCTTTTTCAGATAGCATGCTGGCTCCTACTTCATAACCTCCTTCTCTTATAGCTTCTTCCGTGCAGACATAGCCGGGAAGGCAACCATTTGCAAGTTCTACTACAATAGTTTTTTCAAAAGGGGATCTCTTTTGTATATCAAGGCCGAACTCCACAAATACCTCTCCGGGAAGACCGACTATTCCTGCATCCCCGATTACAAGTACCTGGACTTCAGTAGGAAGCTCATCGGCTTCAAGCGATATGGGGATGTTTTTATTTTTAAGCCTTATATAGCCCAGGGTATTTTCAGCTCCAAGGTTTTTAAGGTTTGCATTCTGGACTTCTATATATGGAACATCTTCCTTTTTTAATCTTTCCCATTCACTCTTTGCCTTTTCTGCAAATGCTTTTGCATCTTCTTCGGAAGTAAGCTTTTTTAGCGGAAGGTCGATCTCCTTTGAAAGTACTTTCAGATCTATTTCTTTTTCGAACTTGATATTTTTAAGCATACTATATGCCGCCTGTCCGATTGTATAGCCTATCCTTTTAGCTTCGCCAAAGTCCTGACCCTGGCGGAAATATCTTGTACTCTGGTCTCCTGATGTACCCTGCATAAAAAGTAGATTCATATACGGCTCTTTTTGTTTAAGGTATTCCCTTGTATATCCGGGGTAGTCAGCTGTGACAAGGGTGCTGTCTTCATGTATTACAGTGGGATGGAGTGCATATTTTACCATAGCCACCTTTAGAGTATTACTGTTGTCTTTTATAGCTGTTACCCATACTTTTGGATCAGCAGGCCCTTCGGGGCCCCTGCGGTTTCCGCCAATACCTTTTTCTTTTCCGCAGACTGTAAAACCACTCCCTAAACTTGTATTAAAGGTATTAGAATAAGCCCGGGCTGCAAGGTCGATTAATTTACCTTTGAGTTCATCTATGTAATCTTTATTTACATCCAGTCCTTCTTCAAGAGCCTCCATGTCCAGACGTCCGGCAGCCCACGGGCCGGAATGGGTATGGGATGCAGAGATAAAAATATTACCCTCTGGAATGGAGGTCTTTTTGCTTATCTCTTTTCTTACCGCTTTTACATATTTTCTTGAGAAAAAAAGTAAATCCATTGCTATAATGGCTATCTTTTCTTTCCCATTATCAAGGTAAATACAACTTGCATAAAGCGGGTCATGGACTCCTGTATTATAGCGGGGGAAATGCGGATATCCTGCAAGCTCAATTCCTTTTTTTGGTGATATATCTATAATCGATGTTCCTGCCCTTAACATATTTTATTCCTTTCCAAAATCCCTGTATATTTCTCCTATGCGGTCTACTATCTTTCTGTACCGCTCTTTTTGATCCCTGTAATGCTTGATTCTTTCTTTTTCCGGCTTTATATTCTCAAGCACTGTAATTATATTTTGACTTAAAAGATCCCTGTATCTCTTTTTTATATTGCTTCCATATCTTGCTATAAGGTAGTTTCCCAGTATTTCAAAAGAGGTGTTTTCCATTACCATATATTCAAGTTCAAGTATGCTTGCTTTTAACCTGTTCCATATCCTGTTTTGAGCTCCTCCACCTATCACTTTTATCTTTTCAAGCTGGTCTTCCCTCAAGCCGTTAAGCTCTTTTATCTTGCTGTATATAAAGTCATACTCATAGCCTATGCATTCAAGCATGGCAGTATAGATGCTATCAAGGTCATGGCTCCATTTAAGCCCGTAAAAGGTACCCTGGTAATACGGCTGGGGAGGTGCTGACCTCCCGCCAATGTGCGGTATAAAGTATAATCCCTTTGTATCCTTTGCCCTTTCAAGCCTGCTGTCATCATAGCTGAACTTTTCTATAAACCAGTTGTAGAGATAACCTCCTACGGCTACAACTGCCAGCTGATAATATATGTCTTCTATTCCTGAATATATCGATGATATTATCCTGTCATCTGTATCCGGGATAAAATGGTCGGCGGCATAACCAAGGACAGTATAGGTACCGGCTACATCTACAATATCTCCTTTTTCAAGTATTCCCGCTCCAATAAAACCTGCTATCTGGTCTCCTATTCCCGCAAGGACCTTTATATCGTTTTTTGTACCGAATTTTTCTCTTGCTATGGTACCTACTGTCCTGTAGGGCGGGACTATCTCCGGAAGCTTTGATATATCAAGGTCCAGGTCTTTTATGATATCTTTATTCCACATTCCCTTTTTTATATCTGCTAGCCCGTTCATGGCAAGAACGCTGTAATCTATAAATGCTTCATCTCCTGAAAGTCCTACAAGCCTTCCCGCGACATAGGTGGTAAGGTTTATAAACTTCTGGCTCCTTTTATACTCCCGGGGGAAGTCATTTTTTATCCATTTTATCTTGGCAGCCATAAATGGGACTCCTCCGGATGAGCCCCTTATTCTTGACGCCATCCTCTCTTCTATAAAACCCAGATATTTGTTTGCCCTGGTATCTACTGAATATGTCCAGGGCATTACCACTTCCCAGTCTCTGTCAATTGAAAGGATGCCTGCCATCTGTCCGCTGCATATGAGGCTGTCTGCTTTTCTGAGATGTGAAGGGTACCTTTTTTTAATCTCTTTAATCTCGCTTACAACTATATCAAAATAGTCTTCAGGCTTTTGATATACACCTTTATCATCACTATAAGTTCTTGCTTTTTCTTCTGAAGAATAAATGATATTCCCATCATAACTTATTAGAGCAGATTTAATCTTAGTAGTACCTAAATCAAAGCATAAAAAATTTCCCATAATTTATCTAAAAAGTAAAAAACAGATAATTAATATCCTTTTCCCCAATCAGGTTCTATATCCTGCGCAATAGTTTCTGATACATAAACATCTGTTTTTAATGTTTGTAAGATTGAAGTTGGTACCAATGGAGTAACTTCCCCATGCAAACAAAGTCTTGTTATAAATCTTTGCCATGATACCCTGGTATTATTTACAGTAAGATTGTGTATATCCATTCTGTATTTTGCATTTATTACCTCTTTTGGACCAATAGTTGCAGCCCTTGGCGGCACCATTGCTAAGTCACCACTCATTCCAAAACTTCCATGAAGAGAATTTTGAGCTATTGTAAAAGGACTTAAAGTGACTATCCTGGGTCCCATCTTTTTCCATTCTTCAAGAGAACCCTCAAATTCAGGAGCATCAGGTTCAATAAATGCAAGATGTCCTGTCCATCCTGGCCCACTATAGCAGGCATCTGCACCCCCAAGGTCTTCAATCATCTTTCCATAATTTTTTAAATTTTCATTAGTAAAACCTATTATATGATTTTCAGGTGGTCTTAATTCCTTATCTATGCTGTAATAAAAATAGTTTTTAACTGCTCTCATAAAACCCTGAGGAAAAGTTTCTGGAGCAATATTTCCATCTTCATCAGCATATTCATCCATATTAAATGTATATAAATTTTTACAACCAACTCTAAATTTATTTATAAGATGGGCAACTTTTTTATAGCAGTGTGCAGGGTTGGGTAAAATTAATACAAGCTTTCTCCCCTCATCAGATGCTTTTTTTATTCTGTAAAACATATCAGTAACCCAAATAAACTCAATCTCATCATCTCTTACAACTCTTATCTTATAATCATGATTATTGTGCTTTGAAATATCCTCTCTTTTTATTTTTCTAACCCTTTCTATAACTTCCTTACTTCTGTAAGGTATCCATTTGGATGGACTGTAACTAAAACTTCCCATTTTTACCTCCATATTTTAATAACTTAGTTTTATATTAATCATTATCTAATGCCAATTTACCTTCAATGAAAACTTTCTTAATTTCAAAATCCTCATCAAAAATTATTAAATCTGCATCTTTTCCAACCTCTATACTTCCTTTCCTATATGAAATTCCAAGAGAGGAAGAAGGATTATAGCTTGCCATCTGAATTGCTTCGTTTAATGTTGCTGATGTATTTTCAAAAAAAGTCATAACTGCCTTATTTAAAGGTACAACACTCCCAGCTAACCCACCATCTTCAAGTCTTGCGACATCTGAATTTTTCTCTAAAGTTAAATTACTTAACCCAATTTTATATTTTCCAGGTGCTAACCCGCTGACACTTAATGAATCTGTAATGATTATTATATTGTCCTTTCCTTTTGTCCTATAAATAATTTCCATTATTGCAGGATTGACATGTGTTAGCTCACCAATTACTTCTAATTCAAGTTCATCTCTTACCAGCACATACCCTTCCAGACCAGGGTGCCTTACACCTGGTTCAGAAAACCTCATTTCTCCCATAGCATTAAATGCATGGGTAACATGACTTAAACCCTTATTAATTGCTAAATCTAAATCTTCTATGGAAGCATCCGAATGACCAACAGAAGATATTATCCCGTGGCTTGATAAAAGTTCTACAATTTCCAAACAGCCTTCTAATTCCGGAGCTAAGGTCATTATCTTTAGCAAACCCTCTGACCTTTTAATAATTTCTCTACATTCATTCACATCAGGCTTTCTTAAATATTTCAGAATCTGAGCTCCTTTATACTTTTCGCTAAGATAATTTCCTTCAATATGAACTCCCAAAATTTTAGGTAATAGCAAATCTTTTCCAGATATATTAAATTCTCTGATTGAATCAAAAGATTCGTAAATAAATTCAAGTGGTGAAGCCATCAGTGTAGCTAAATATCCGGTAACTCCCTGTTTTAACTTATACTTTGAAATTACCTCAATTTCTCCACCCAAACAATCCTCACCACCACCACCATGAGTATGTATATCTATAAGCCCTGGAGTTAAAAAATATTTCCCTTCTAAATCTAAAATTTTAAATTTTTTTACATCAGGTATCAAAATATTCTTTTTAACTATCCGTGTAATCTTTCCATCTTCAACAAATAAATTATATCCTTCTATTGTTCTAAAAGGAGTTATTATAATTGCATCTTTTAACAGGTAGTTATTATTTATATTTTTCATAAACCAGCTCCAAAATATTATAAACTACTAAATTAATGAGAAAAAATTTAAAAGTAATTTCAAAGCATCTATCTTAGTAAATAGCAACTTCTGTATCAATATCAAACAAGTAAGTTTTATTAACATCAAATTGTAAATTTAGGCTCTCTCCCCTCTTGGGACTAATGTCCTTTTCACTGATTAAACTTATTCTGTTCTTCCCATTTTTTAAGTGAATAATATACTCTGCACCAGCGTCTTCTACTACCTCTACTTCAAAACGAATTTTAGATTCACTCTTTGAAATAGTAATGTTTTCAGGCCTTGTTCCTAAAATATATTCTTTCTTATACCCATAAGTTGCAATTTTATCAAGTTGCTGTTTTGTAAGTGCCATCTCTATTCCATCTGAATAAATAACTCCCCTTTCAATTTTAACATTTACAAAATTCATCATTGGAGACCCAATAAATCCAGCAACAAATAAATTACTCGGGTGATCATAAACCTCATCTGGAAAACCTATCTGTTTGATTATCCCATCATTCATAACAACTAATCTATCGCTCATTGTCATAGCCTCAAGTTGATCATGTGTTACATAAACAACACTACCTTTTAAATCAGAAAACAAAATTTTTAAATCTGCCCGCATTTGTGTTCGCATTTTTGCATCTAAATTTGAAAGAGGTTCATCAAGTAAAAATAATTTAGGCTTACGAACTATTGCTCTTCCTAATGCCACTCTCTGCCGTTGACCACCTGATAACTCTGCAGGTTTACGATCCAAAAGGTTACCTATACCTAAAAAATCAGCAGTTTCTGTTACTCTCTTCTGGATTTCCCTTTTTTTAAACCCTCTAATTTTTAAACCGAAACCTATATTTTCCCTAACTCTCATATGAGGGTAAA
>Ga0210003_1001729_pt1 | contig 18970 bp, 33 predicted proteins | sample LantaG_FD_182804 | JGI IMG/M metagenome (GOLD analysis project Ga0210003, IMG submission 182804) | Deep subsurface microbial communities from Baltic Sea to uncover new lineages of life (NeLLi) - Landsort_02402 metaG (SPAdes) (version 2) | ecosystem: Environmental > Aquatic > Marine > Oceanic >...
TATTTTTTTACCTATTTTAATAACTTATCCCACAAAATATAAATACCAATTGAGAAGTTCCTGAAAGCATGGAAATTCCAATAGAGCTGATTGCATTCATTGGGATAGCCTTCGGAGTAATCGGAAGGACGTTATTGCCTTATTTCAAGAAATTGGAGGGAGAACCAAATCTTGGTTTTGAAATAAGATATTTAACTACTGCGGTTATGTCGGGTATTATTACCGCTATTTTTATCTATCCGACATTCGTGATTCCTGAAGAAACGATATTTTTGGTGTTTGTAAGCGCTGTTATCTTTGCATGGGGTGCAAATGACATTGTGAACAAAATGATAAAATAAATTTTTAGATTTCACGGTGAAGTGTGATTAGGAGGTGAATATATGGGTATAATTGACTTAATTAATACCGCCCAAGGCGAATTAATAATCCTTGCAGGTATTGGATACATGATACTCAAAAATTACAAAAAATAGACATTGTCTTTGAATGATAATGTTTATTAATCCTTTCTTTTATATTAGTTTGTGATAGAATGGATGTTGAAAATAAAATCGATAACATAACTTCTGCGAGGCAGCCATTAAATATAAAAGTAGAAAAAAGCAAAGCAAAGACAGATAAAATAATAATAATTGGTCTTATTCTGGTCGGGCTTCTTGTTGTTTTCAGTGACAATATTGTAAATATAGCAGATATAGACATTCTTCCAGAACCAACTGCTAAATTACCCGCTGACGTGCATCTATATCAGTATAATGATCTAATTAGTAATAATTCAGTGAATGTAGAACTATGGATAAAGAACATTGGGGAGAAAACAGCAACAGACCTGGAACTATATGTCAGAGCACGAGACCAGAACGGCACCATACTTTTTTCTGAGACTATTTCATTGACTGCATTGGTGCTAAGAGCAAATGAGACATGTTCAGGAACATATACTATATCTTTTGACAACACATCAGCAATAACTCACACCATCGAATTATCATGGAACGAAGGGCGAAACAGTTATACCAAAACTACAAAAATATCATAAAAAACTTTAAAAGGCATATGTGCGATTAGTAATTTGGTGAAGTCCGTTGGCAGATATTGTAGATGATTCTCAACCAATTAATATAGATGTATGGTCTTGTGAGCAATTTACTACTGAGAGTGAATGTACTGCTCATGGATGTTATTGGTATAATGACGCTTGCCATCCCACGTCTGAGCCACAAGGTTTAGCTGATATAGCTGATACAAATTACCCGTCTCCTGTTCAATCAGGCGTTCCTTTTGATATGACATACACGGTGATAAATACGGGTGCTGCGGATACTCTATTTGGCGGTCTATATGAAAATGGAGCACCGATGGAAGGAACATTTTGGAGAGAATCATTTGATGCAGGCCAGATAAAAGTAAAGTCTATTTTCTTTCCAAATGGTATTACTGTCCCGTTAGATGCAAATATCCGAGTTGGTCATGAGGAATAAAGATGCAATATATAATAGACAATGTGGTAGGTAAAAACAATAAACGGTTAAGCGATATTGCAGAGATACAAAATTTAACATTTCCTGCTGAAGTAGACCCAGGGTTGGATTTTAATGTCAGCTACGATAGTATAAATAAATCCAGCGTAACTCAACATTTATTCGGGTATGTTCTCGATAATGCGACTGGGGCACAAGTGCCTGGGAGTTTCTGGGAGGCAGATGTCGCCTCAGATCAGGTCTATTCAGTGCTTGTAACTTTTGGTGGCATTACAGAACCATTTAGCGGTGATGCAGTATTAGGGCATGTAGAATATGCTGAATGTGAACAAATTATCGACCCTACAGAATGTATCAATGCGGGATGTGAATGGTATGATGGGGCGTGTCATAGCCCAGCACCACCTCAATGTTCAGATTATATTGACCCAACTGAATGCTTTAACGCCGGGTGTTTCTGGTATGATGGGGCTTGTCACACCGATCAAGGTGGACTTCCTGAATGGGCAATACCAGTAGCGGTTGGAGCTGGGGTAATTGTTGTTATCGCAATTGTCGCAATAAAAAGGGGTAAAAAGTGACCAGTATAGCGGAAATTGAAGCATGGGTAGCACGATTAGAACGATTAGGAGAGGCAGACATGCCCATGGAAATAGAAGGGCAGATTATAACCCCTCGTCAATATCTTCAAAAAATGAGAGGTAGATAAATTGGAAACATTTACCCCTGAAATGAAAAACCTTTTGCTAAAACGATTAGAACAAAAACTAGCAGAAGGCAGACTAAGCGGTACATATACGTTAGAGGGGGTTTATTTAACACCAGAACAAGTTTTAGATGAAGCAAGACGTGGCACACCATTTGGGGAAGAAGTTTTATTTGCTCAGAAACAATTTATGGACGAACTAAAAAGAAGGTAATAAAATGCAAATGTTCGTTCGCCCAGTTAACTGCCATGATTGCGGTAATGGTTTTTATGCATTGGGTCATGTGATTGAGTATGCGCAGCAACAAGGTCAAGAGATAATAGATATTGCTGGTGGGAATGCAAACAAAGCCCCAGTATATGCTGCAATTGATTCAAACAACCCAACCCATTTTTATGGCTTTGGTCACGGCGGAAATACCCGTTTCACAGGTGATTCAGAGCAAGATATTTTTACGGTTAATGAATGTGATAAATTAGCAGGTAAAGAAGTATATTTACTTTCATGTTTAACTGCCAATGCGTTGGGCTCTGCCATAATACAGAATGGCGCAACGGCTTATGCCGGATATAGAATATCATGGACTTGGGTTAGCGATTCAGGTTCAGATGGCGACCCATATCAGGATTTATATGCAAAAGGGTTTTATGAGAGTGCGAATGAATTATGGGTAGCTTTGATTGACGGAAAAACATTTGAAGAAGCAGTACAAGCCGCTATTGACAAATATAACGAATGGATAGATTACTGGTTTGATGAAAATCCTGAAGCACCTCAATCCCAGGATGCAATAATGTGGTTGATACATGATAGAAACGGTCTAGTAGCTTTGTACCCAGGAATGGTGATGGAAACAGCGGTTAATTGGCCGATGATAATAATAGGCGCAAGTATTGCAATCGGACTAGCATATTACGTATTAAAACCCGCACCAATATTAAAACGAGCATAATTTTTTATAGTCTTATTAACATTCTAAATTTGGTGAAGTATAATGACATGTAATACATGTGCCCCATATGGTGCTCTTACTGGAAGAGTTGTTGTCGGTAGAAATACGCCTGGTGAAAATATCCGAGGTGTTCCTTTGACGGATGCCCAGAGAGCACAACGCCATTATCATCAGTTTGGGAATAGAAACCTACCGCCTCGCGGAACAGGACTTGGAATAAACACAGCTGGAAATTTAGACGCTACAAATTTTTTGCAAGGTTTGACCGTCGGGTTTCTAATTAGTGTTTTTATTATGACTGCAACAGGTAGAGGTGTAGCAACTGCTGCTGGTAAGCGAGTGCAAAGAAGAATAGAATATGGGCGACCTAAAAAAGCTTAATTAAAGGTGTTAAATGGCCTGTGATGGTAATGGGATAGTATCAGGATGTGCTTATGGTGTTCAGCTTAAAAGTTGCAAGATAACTGATTTATCCAATAACGAGATAAATACTGCTGATGCAGGAGACACCATCAAACTATGGGTAGAAATATATGCTCCTCACTTTCCATGTGATAATTTTGTCATTGATTATGATTTTGATGGAACAGTTGTAGGATGTTATGCCGATTCCCTAGGTTATAATTCTACCTGGAATTTAGCATGGCAATACACGATACCTATAGATACATCAGCGGGGTTGAAAGACATATATTTTAGAGAAATGCTCACTGAGACAGTTACCTGTTTTGCTCCATTATATGTTTATGCAGCAGGCTGTGAACAATATATTACACAATCTACTTGTGAATCTGCTGGATGTTACTGGTATAATGGTGCTTGTCATCAAAGTTTTCCTTCTTGCACAGGTTTAACTTCTCAAGCAGAATGTGAAAGCTTTGGTTGTTGGTGGTATGATGGGAGCTGCCATAGTCCAGGTTGCAGTGTTATAAACAATCAAACAACCTGTGAAGGACAGGGCTGTTACTGGTGTGACGGGCAATGTCAGAGTACTCCGTGTAATGCGGTATGTAGTGATATATTATCTGAATATCCATGTTGGGAAGCAGGCTGTCATTGGTGGAACGGTAGTTGCCATGATGAAGGGCCTTCTACATGTGAACAAATCAATAATGCCGATGATTGCACATCTAATAATTGTTATTGGTATGATGGGAGTTGCCATACAGATCCAATACCACCGCCATGTTCAAGTTATATTAACCAATATGCCTGTGAAAATGCTGATTGTTACTGGTGTGATGGGCAATGTCAGAGTACCCCATGTATAGTTTGTAGTGATTATACAATCCAAACAGCATGTGAAAATGCAAATTGTTACTGGTGGAACGGTAGTTGCCATTCAGAACCACCCACGTGTAGTAATTTAGACAACTCGGGTGATTGTTCTAAATATAATTGTTACTGGTGTGATGGGCAATGCCAGAGTACCCCATGCGGTGTAGTTTGCAGTGATTATACAACTCAAACAACATGCGAAAATGCTGGCTGTTACTGGTGTAATGGGCAATGCCAAAATACACCATGTAATGGTGAATGTGAAAGCTACACCACTCAACCTGATTGCGAAGCCGCTGCCTGTTTTTGGTACCAAAAATATTTCTGGGAAGAACCAAGCTGTCATGGTAAAGAACAAGATATGATGATGGATTATTTACCATTAATTATAGCTGGGGCGGGTGGTGCGCTGTTATTAATTGCTCTGTTATCAGGTGGACCATCAAGGCAAGCATATCCACCACCACAATATTATCCACCACCACAATATCCACCACCACAATATCCACCACCACAATATCCACAGAGAGGGTAGTTGTGAATAAAACACTATTGGCAATAGGTGGGGGGATATTAATCGCAGGCGGTCTCGCATATTGGTATCTCCAACAAAATGGCAATGGCGTTAAGAAGTGCTCTGATTTTATTACCCAATCTGATTGTGAAGCGAATAATTGTTACTGGTGTAATGGTCAATGTCAAAGTACCCCTTGTAATGGAACAGACTGCAATCCACTATATCTTGGAGAATGTCATTCAGGCATAGAAGGATGGCAAAAATGTGACCCCCTTTCTAAAGCTTTATGTAAATGCCAAAATGGAGAATGGATATGCATCGAGCAAAGTTCTCCAATATGTATAAATAACATTTCACATAAAGAATGCGGTGTAAATCTAAATGGTGACATCATATGTGGTGAATATGCAGGAGACGGCGTAGACCAATGTGGGGTTGTAGGTCAGGGATGTTCATGCGATACTGGTAATTGTCATCCAGCTACCTATTGTTGCAGTGACCAAATATGCCGAGAAAAAGCCCAAAATCTAACGATTTCAGCAGATGATTCAAACTGGACATGTTCACCGATAGCCGGTGGAGGTAATGAATGTGTTTATGAATTAGGCAAATCCTATGCGGCAACATCATTAATAGGCACGCTGTATTGGAAGTGGGGTTTTCCATTAGCTGGCATGACATGGGCAGTAAGAGCATTATATAATGGTGTATGGACTGTGCTTGCAGATGGCGCACTTGTGCAAGGTGGAACTGAAGGGCAGATAAATATAAGCACTCAATTCCTGGCACAAGGCATAACTGCATTACGTTTTGAAACTTACGCCCCAAATAATACAAAACCAAACTATTTTATAGGGCATATAAGTTATTAAATAAAGGTGAAGTGATGGATGGAACAACTCGTTTAAAGTTTGAGAGTAGCGGATATGAAGTAATTGAACTATCCGCACCTGACCCTCATTTTAGAACAAAATTTTTTATAAAATTACCCATGGACTTAGGTGGAGGGACATTAGCCAACTATGATTATATGTTTCAAATACCAAATTCTTTGAGTAATGGTGAGCAAATTGCAGTAAATACTATTAACCAAGGCATCCAAACTACCCCTGACGAATTGAATCAAAACAATGCTCGCGTAGAATTATATGATAATATATATATGGGATTAGATGAGCGAGGTTTACCAATTGATTGGATTATGGTTGGTTTGGTGATTTTAGTAACTGCATTAATAATAATGGTTTCTATTAAATTAGTGCAGAGTCTTTTTGCACCATGCGGTATAGGCGGTCAAATTCAGGAAATTAATGACTGCTGGAAATTAGTGATAAAACCAGATTGCAGTGCACGTTCATTTAATTCATGTGCAGACCCAGATCAAGATGGAATACCGGAAGGAGAATGGGGTGATGACCCATGGACAAAAAACTTTGACTTAATGGAAGTTCTTAAATGGGCCGTAATAGGTGCTGTTGCCATAGGCGGGGTAGTTATAATAGCCAGTTTGCTTAAATCAAGAGGTCAAGCGCAATATGCTCAGCAGTTTCCAGGCTATGGACCACCACCACCTGGTTTCAGAGAATCTATAGCAAGTAGATTATATAAACCTAGAAAACTACAACCACAGCCGCAATTACCAGAACCAGAATACGATATTTCAGCATACCAGTAGATTTTAAATAGTAAGTTTAACATTATATAATAAGGTGAAGTGATGAGTGATACTCATACTTGGAATGTAGATATATTAGGAGAATATGGAACAGCAGAGTTTCAAGAAACATCTGCCACAAACGGTCAAACTGTACATGCTGATTTTACATGGAATAATGCAGTAAAGATTGGTGATATATATGCAGCAATGTGGATTTTTGACCCTGATGGGAACGTACACGCATATGATTATGTTACGCAGGAACCAGCGGGTTTACAAACATTACAGTGTGTTATTGATATGCCTGGCATATGGGTAGCAAAGATTGAAGTATGGGATGGTTTTGTGTGGCAGGAATATTTTGATTATATTACTGTGTCCAGTTCATTTTTTGTTATAGATTATTCAACTAGTGACTTTTTCACTGGGCCGTTTCCAACGAATGCTACAGTAACAGTGGCAAACATAGCAATCACAAATACTGGGGACATTGCAACACCTGGTATAATAAAATTATATGAAGACCCAAGTTATTCAACTGAAGCTTATTTAGGGTATGTGGATGTATCAGAGATTCAACCTGGCACAACTAGTCTGCCTATACCGGTTACTGTGTTGACACCACTAGATGCAATAAATAATTGGTTACTAGGAGTTAAAGTATATGGAACAGGTAATAACGGTGAAACTGAACCGCCATGGTGGAATGAATGAATGAAACAACTGTCCGATAGTAATACCTGGAATGTGCAAATAGTCGCGGCAGAGGGAATTTGTAGTTGGATTGATGACAAGGGTGGACCAGCCAATCTAACTTTTCCAGATGTATTTGAGATCGTGGACGCCTATGTGTTCAATACACCACCAACAGGACATACTTTTATTCCAACGATAACTCAGGTAATGGGTATCTTTGATTATAAATTAGGCTTTACAGAAAGTGGAAACACAAATACAGGATGTGATTATTGATGGCCCTATCGCAAAACGGAATAGATTATATATGTCAAAAATTTGGAGATACAAATCTCTGTTGCATGAACAGTGGATTATCATGGTATTACACGGTTGAAGGAACAAATTATCCTGAAACTGGTGCAACCGCTCAGGTAGTTTCAAGGTTAGCATCGGGGCTTATCACCTCTTTAACCATGACAACCCCAGCAAGAGGCACATTTACACAGACACAACTTAATAATGCAAATGGAAGCACCGTTACTTTGCAGGACGCTCAAGCAATAACATTACATGATGAACCATCCGAAGATCAATGGTGTTACAGTGCGCCACCCATTTGCGAAGACATTTTAACTCAAGCAGAGTGCATTGCCAACAATTGTTTCTGGTATAATGGGTCATGCCACAGTAGTATAACCTGCGACCAAATAGTTGATATGACTGGATGTCTTGTGTCTAACTGTTATTGGTATAATGGTAGTTGTCATAGCACAGCGCCAACATGTAGTGATATAAGTACTGAGATTGAATGTCTTAATGCAAATTGTTACTGGTGTGATGGGCAATGTCAGAGTACCCCATGTGGTATAGTTTGCAGTGATTTTACTGACCAACCAACATGCGAAGCTGCTAACTGCTTTTGGTACCAAAAACATTTCTGGGAAGAACCAGGTTGCCATAGTGAAGAACAGAACATGTTGATGGATTACTTGCCATATATTATTATTGCAGGGGCTGGTGGTTTGGCACTAATAATTGCCTTATCCAAAAGACCAGCACCACAATACCCGCCGCCAATGTATCCCCCGCCATATCCAAGGAGATAGAAAATGCCACGTTTAGACTGCGATGGAAACGGTAACGTAGCAGGATGTGCATACGGTGTTCAGCTTAAAAGCTGTAAGATAACTAATTTATCCAATAACGAGATAAATACTGCTGATGCAGGAGACACCATCAAACTATGGGTAGAAATATATGCTCCTCACTTTCCATGTGATAATTTTGTCATTGATTATGATTTTGATGGAACAGTTGTAGGATGTTATGCCGATTCCCTAGGTTATAATTCTACCTGGAATTTAGCATGGCAATACACGATACCTATAGATACATCAGCGGGGTTGAAAGACATATATTTTAGAGAAATGCTCACTGGGACAGTTACTTGTTTCGCCCCATTATATATCTATGCAGCAGGATGCGAACAATATACCGCCCAGTCAACTTGTGAGGCTGCGGGATGCTATTGGTACAATGGTGCTTGTCATCAGAGTTATCCTGCATGTAATAGCCTGAATCAGACAGATTGCAATAATTTTGATGGATGTTGGTGGTATGATGGTAGCTGCCATCCTGCTGGCTGTTCATTTATTAACAACCAAACTACCTGTGAAGATCAGGGCTGTTACTGGTGGAGTGATAACACATGCCGTAATGTTCCTGAAGATATAACCTGTGAGAATATCACCGATGAATTTTCCTGTTGGCAAGCTGATTGTTATTGGTATAACGGAAGTTGTCATTCTAATCCCCGTCCGTGTGCGGATTGGACTATTCAATGGGAATGTGAAAATGCAGGATGTTATTGGTATAATGGCAGTTGTCATAGTTCTACCCCATCATGTTCTCAAATAGACAATCAATCAGATTGTTTGACATTTGGTTGTTATTGGTGTAACGGATATTGTCAAAGTACCCCATGTGGTGGCGGACCACAGATAGTTTTCCGAATTGGCCTTAGTACATTCTATGCCACAAAACCATCAGGTGCCCCCTTTGAACCAGGTGGGCATGAAAAATTAGTCCAAATATGGTGGGAGAATGTAGGTACTACAACATCAAGTCTTATCCATATCAAAACCTATGCGTATCCTGGGCAGGCAACTGAAGTAGAGATAGATGATACAGTAGCGGGAAGTTACGCACCGGGCGAAATAGACGGTATGAATATTTATGGAGATATACCGCTAGATGCTACAAACCCATTGCCACTCGGCATAAAAATATGGGATGTGTCAGAAACAGAACCAAGTTGGTGATAAAATAGAAGAAGAAAAACCATTGTTTACAATAACTGAAAGAGATGCAAAAGGTTTGATGAATGAGATTACCGACATCTGCCAAATTTGTCAGACTGCTTTTATTTTACCAGAAACAACAGAGATAAAACAATCCGCTAGCTTTTACATTGGTGAAATTATGCGGGCATTAAAAGAATATAATATTATTGCAGACTAAAATAAATATGTAGTGCCACCTCTATATAAATTATTCTAACACATTATATATACATTACTAATATTCTCTAAATTAAAAAAAGGTGAAGTGAAATCATGAATGTTGATAAATACATGTTGAGCATGGGGGCCGGAGCTGGAATTGGTGTAGTAATCCCGAAAGTTTTAGAACAATACGTTGAACCAACATACGGTGCGACAATCCCTGGTGTGGATACTGTTTTACCGCTACCTTGGTCGAGATGGTCAGTCTTTATACCAATAGTAACGGGTGCTGGTGCCTTTGTGATCTCCGCATTCACAAATATTGTTGCAAACAAAAACAAAATGTTAAACGACATGCTTGGGGTCTATGGCATAACTTCGTTGACTTACGGTGCGCTTAACGGTGTTTTCTCAATGCCTGCGGCAAGAGCAAGAGCTCCAGTGAGAGCAATGGCACGTCAGATCAGACCACAAATAGCCACTGGTGGAACCCCAACAGGCATCTCAAGTAAAGTCATCGTAGCTTAAACCTAAGGAGTAAAGGATGAAAATGCGAATGCCCGATATATTAAATAATCCGCTGCTGACACAAGGTATTGGAGCAGGTTGCGGAGTAGTAATACCCGGTATCCTGCAAAAATACAAGAATGAACCAATACCATATCTTGGGGATTATTTAGGTGTGTTCGGTAAATATCCGACATTTATCCCAATTGCTTCAGGTTTAATCGCTGGCGGGCTTTCATTTTATCAAAAACTAGACCCAAAGGTAAGAGGGGCACTTCTATTTTACGGTGTAACCTCGACATTAGCTGGCTGCATGATCGCGATAGGTGAAGTTCAAGGTTTTAGTGCGAAACAAGCAATGGGCAGACCTGCGGGTTATGTACCACGTAGCAAGTTTGACACTGGATACATATCTCGCCAGTATTATCCTAATGCCAAAGGCGTATTCTTTGACCGTCCGCAAACAATGGCAAAAGGATGGGGAAGCGATGTCACAAGAAACCCAATGGCAGCGATAGCAACAACATTAAGCAATAAGGAAATTATCGCTTAGTTTTAATAACAATTTTTGGAACTATTGCAGGAGCCACACATTGGAATGACATCATTTATTGTATAATGAAATCCAACAGGTGCTTTGCTTATTGGTGGCGTATGGTCAATAGTTGCACAAAAAGGGCTAATCTCAGAATATGATTTATTACATATTGGACAAATACCTTTCGTTTCATCTATTTTTTGTATCCACTCATCTAGTGTAAAATCCTCAAAAAGCTGGTTTTTCTTTAATCGTCTTTTTCGGTTCTGTTGATTCACTTTGTCTTTATTTTTTTGTTTGTATATCTTCTCCACTTTATGGTGTTTCATTCTGTTTTTTCTTCTCTCTTTATTTATTTTGTCTTTATTTTTTTGCCAGTATTCTCTACGTACTCTATTTTCCTTATCCTTGTGCTTTTGATGATATTTTCTCCTATTCTTGTTTTCTTCTTCTTTATGTTCATGATGATACTTTCTACTGATTTCATTCAAATGTTCCTTATGTTCATGATGATACTTTCTACTGGCTTCATTTACTCTCTCTTTATGTTCATGGCGATACTTTCTATTTCGTTTGCTAATACATTTTTTGCATGTATTGATTTTCCCTGCGCCTCTTCTATAAAATTCTTTCTCGGGCAATATTTTATGACAAGTTGCACACTCTTTCATTTTTAAACATAAGAGATAATTATTATTAACTTTTGCGATACCGACAACGATAAGCACCAAAGAGATAATAGCATAATGTCATTTTGACAAAACTTTATATACTTTTTTCTTATCTCTCTTAATTCATGGATGGATTAATTAGACCTACGCATGTTGACCGTGAAAAATACGGTGCTTTTAAATTTAAATGTAGCATGGAAAACAAAAGCGTAAGAGCTGTTTTGAATGGACTTTTACAGTTATATAATGACGGCAAAGTTAAAGTTAAAATATAACCTTTTTTCACCATGGCAAACATCGCACCGCATCCCACCATCATCAATGCGTCCATCAACCTTTTTCCAATTAACCTGTCCTTTTTTGTCTCTACAGTCTGCAACTAATTTTTTGTACTGGCTGTTGCTTAGATGATGCCCCTTGCCGTGGCACACAAAACAGAGTTTTCCTTTATGTCTACCATCAAAAAGTTTTTTTAAATTTTTAAAATCCATTTTTATCACGCAAATATTACTTTTTCCTGTTGTTCAAGAAAATCATTCACTGCTCGTCTTATAATCTGCGGTCTGCTATCAAACTTCTTTTTATCAATTAATAAATCTATTTTTTGTAATGTATCTTTATCAAATCTGACCGTTACTTGTTCTTTCCTCATCCAGATTTTGACATCGTTTTAATGTCTTATAAAGTTATTGCAATATTGCTTGAAGTTAAAGTAATTCTCTATCTTTATATATCTCTGGTTTTATTCCAATTTAACTAGATAAATATGAGGTGAAGTAAGAAATGGTAAAATTAGTAGCGCAAAATGAAGAATTTGCCGAGACAAGACTGACCGATCAGGAAATGGGGCTATTCCAAGGCCAATGGGCTGATCTGTGGATGCCCGATTGGAGTTTTGAACGTAGGTTCGTCCAAAGCCATTGGGATAAAGTTCTCAATGCGGTTCAATGTGCTAAAAATGCACTTGATGAACTGAGGTTCGGCGGGTTCAATTGCGGTAATAGTGAGATAGGTCTCACACCGATAAGGCCAGGTCAAGTAGGTCTTGTGGATACTGCCGCATCTGAAGCTGATAACGTCTGGAAATGGAAACACGATACCAAGAAAGAAGCACAAGGTGTCGGTTTTGAATACTGGATTCATAGTCCAGCTGTTGCAACAACCGCTCTTACATTGAATGAGGATGAGTTCATCTATCCGATGTATGTCGTTGAGGAAAACTGCTCACCGAAAATACAGACGATCAAGATGGACATAGGGAGAACAAACATTCTTTTCTATGATGTCCGAGCAAGCAGGCTGCGAGATTATCAAACCGGTATCAATCTGATTCCATTACCAACGACTTACTGGCTTCCAGAGATGGATATACTAGTAGCTCTTGGTTTTAAATACGCTGGTACAACTGAACCACGTTTAGGTGGGTTCTGTATTGCAAAAGGTAGTTTCCTAAACGCTACAAGCTACAATGACTCGACCAACACTGTTGTACCGGTGGTGACCACTTCAACCTAGGGCTAATGCCTTATGGTTGCTAATGGAGGTAAAAATATGCCATATCCACCAAAGCAAGACCCTTCTACAAATTATACTGAGGAAGATTGTGTCGTTGTCAGCAAGGGCGACCTATGTATGGTATGGGCAGGTGCAAAAGTATTGTACTCTGGCGCATACCTAAGTGGGGACCAGGGATGGACAAACGCCAGCGGATATAACTACATGAGCGGAGAATCAGATGTATCCCCAATCAGTCATTCAGGATGGGGAGAAATCCGTATTCCAGAGTTCAGCGAAATACACAAGATGTTCGTTACCCCGAAAATGCCATGTATCCAGGCAGCAGTTAACTGGGTAGGCGGCAACTGTAGCGGATACCCAAAAAGCGGTATCGGTGGGGTCAGCGGCAACGTAGCACTTGTGAACTATTGCGACACATGTATGAACACAATAGCGAGTGGTGTCTACCCAACATACAGTGGTTCAGTTTGCTGGGGTTCGGGAACGAGTATGGTCTCCGGAGTTGTGGACGTAATCGCTTTCGGAAGTATTTACTAGGCTTTGGCTTAGTAAATTTCTTTCTTTCTTTACATTAAAACCGAGGAAAAATGACACAAAACCCGAGGTGAAAAAAAATATGATGGAAATTGAAGAACACATACCTAAAGAAAATTTTGTTGTAGGCTTACTTTTTGATGAAGGATACTTTTTCTTCCGAACAATCCGTAAGCAGCAACTAACAAGATATATGCCTTTCTGGTTCGATGATGATGTTGCTATTACAAATGGCAGCACAAGTGGCTGGGAATCACCAGCTGACGCGAACGGAAGGAACTATCTTGAGCCGCAAGAGGAAGATACCATTTATCAGGTTTTTACCGGTATCACTCCTTCACAATGTAAACTTTATCTGCAATATACGCAGAGAATCGACCGTATGAGCCTTATCACACCGAGACCTGTTCCTGGTGTTATCGGTTTCTGGGATGGATATAACAGTCCATACCGTGACCCTGACCCGTCAACAGAACTTTGGACTGTTCATGACGTCTACCCGTATTTCAACATCGAAAACCCTTTCATAACAGGGGAAGACATTCTCTGTGGAGTTAGCTTATGGGTTACTCCATATACTTACACAGTTTTGAACAAGGATGGAAAAAATAAAGCACAGATGTTGCAATACTTACGAAAAGAAAAACCAGCGACCATCATAACGATGGGAGATGGAGATCGACCAATTAAAGCACCAGCATGGATGTTAACAAGATATTGTGATGCCATGATTGACCCCAAGGAGGTATAAAGATGCCAACTGAAACAAGATTTGTTAGACCAAACCATGTCACAAAAGAAGCAGCTTATGTTGTCCCGTTAGACGACCTGCGATCATATGATAATGTTACAATAGATGTAGTATCCGGAACATCAGGTATTCTTTACACAATAGCAAGTGGTAAGGAAGCTTATCTGAAACAGGCATTATTCACTGAGTTAAGTGGAATTTCTGGTTTTGGTGCCAATTATGTGCAACTCACTGATACCCGTGGTAGTGGATTAACAGTTCCAATACCAATCAATGCGGGAAATACAATGGTAACATATAATGCAAATGATGCTATCGGTCCAATACAAAGTGGAATTACATTACAATCTCCTTTATTTGGCGGGCAAGTAACTCTGGCAGTACAAGTAGACCCCAAGATGGTAGAGTAATCTACCTTCTTAATGACTTCATAGTGTAATCCTAAAACACGAATGCATAGTATGAAATAGAAGGTGATAAAATAGCTGAATTAAATTTCCGTGTAACCACAGCATTGTTAAGCATAAGTCGCCCTATACGGTACTCGCCAGTTAGCGGAGTGATAAATTCCGCTATCATACATTTTCCAGCAGGTTGCACCTCATTGGTAGAAGTAAAAATTAACCATGGCATCAACCAGATTTTACCGACACCTGCAACTGGAGGAACTGCAAGTACCGGCATAGCCCTTGATGATACAACCCAATCTTTTGGAATAAATGAAAGGATTATACACGGTGAAACATTAGAAGTTGTTGTAACAAATCATGACAGTATAAATGCCCATACACTCTCTGTAATTATAATGATCGAAGAAGACCAGAAATACGCTGGACCATAAGGTGATTTAAAATGACGGTTAAGAGCTGGGGAAAAGGCAGACCAGATTATTATAAAGCAGCTATCTCATCTAGGCCGCAGGTTTTAGAAGATTCCCAGGTAAAATGGACACAGACTACAGCATATACTATTAATGCCGGGTCTGTTGTAATAGATACATTTTATACAATTCCAGATGGTTACACCTTAGAACTTGGAGGAGGGTTTGTATCATGTACCGAATCATGTATTAATAAACTACGTCTGGTAACTGATAGTCTTGAGCTTATCGGTGATTTTAGATTTGATGTACAGGGAATTATTATGTTTTCAGCTACAGCCGGTCAGACGGTACCATCTGGGGAAACAATTACAGCATATGTTTATAATAATGATGCCCTCACAGCTACATTCTCTCTAACTTTTTCAGGAGTGCTGGTGAGAACATGAAAACAGGAATACTCACTAGAGTAATTGGTAGCAAAACCCAAACTATAGAAAACGAATACACAGAGATAGGTATAGCGGAGGTTGAGAACATGTTAGAAAAAGTTAGAAATGGAGGCAATGAAACAGAACTCCGGGAAAAATTAGTTAGAGAGGCGTAAAGATGGCATTATACGAGCGGATAAACACAATAGAATTAGCAAATGACAATACCACAGTCTTTCAGAATGCATGGTCTTTTGCGCAGTCAAACCCATTAAATGTTTCCAGAGGAGAGATAAGTGGGGATAATTTATACGGTATGAACTTCAAAGTAGGGGAAATAGGAACAAATGAAGCAAATATCTTATATTCAATTAAAACTAAATTGCTCAAGTATGGGGCCCCCGGTACAGTATATTGCGAGATATACGCAGTAGATGTAGCACATAAACCCACCGGTTTAGTTCTTGCCGCTGCTTCTCATCCGCAAGAAGATATTTTAACAACAGAGGCGACGGAAGTTGAATTTATTCTAACGCCATCCTATACATTACAGGCAAATACCGAATATAGTTTTATTTTATCCGCACCAGATGGTGGCGGGTATCGTAATTCATATAGTGTGTATTGTTCTAGTTTGGAGGAATAAAAATGGTATATCGACTTTATTCAGATGATGATGGAGCAACATGGACCGCCGCTCAAGACCACAGTCTTGTTTGGTTTGAACAATATGGTACTAAATCCCCACCATCTCCTTATCAGACATATGCATCTGGTTTTACGCCTCGTTTCCACAAAACACAGCAAATTGCATATACCAATAGCGGCGATCTGAGGGCTATAGAAATTAACACAAGTGGCAATTTTCCGGTTATAGATGCAGCTTTTTTACTCAGACCACAACCATTAATCCTAGTTACATCTGCATCTGGTGGAGAAGTATGTGGGAGTGGACCTACAGTCAAAGTAATAATTAAAAATATGAGTGGGAACAAAGACATATTTATAGGTGGGAACCAAACAACCTACTACCCATATAGTGGATACGGCTACTGTCTTTCAGATCAAGAAGCAATAACCGTCAAAGCACAAAATCTAAATCTAATATATGCATGTGCGAACAACAGCGGAGATAGACTAACAGTGCTTGGAGATGCACCGACAGCATAATTTTTTTAAAAACATTTTTAAGCATCCTTGACATTATGCCATTTTGACATGAGGATGAATTTTTATGGCGATATGGGAAAAACCAGGAATATTATCAGGGGAAGTTAATTTAGGCACGAACGGCGACGAAAAACCAGTTGTTGGAATATGCATGATACATACTGGTGATGTGAGATTCAAGTGGGCAATGAATTGGGGGGAGACAAGTAGATCGGTTGGTTATCCATATGTTTACTTCCACAATAGCAACCAGCCTTATGATGGTGCAAGAGAAGTAACTACAAGAGCATGCCTTGAAAGAGGTGTTGAATGGGTTTTTCATTATGATACAGATGTGATATTGCCACCTAACACCATACCAAACATGATACATCTTGCAAAAGAGCAAAACAAAGACATAATTTCAGGGTTGTACTGGGCAAAAAAACCTGAACCAACACCTATAATGCCTGCTGCGTGGTTGCAAATTGGTGAAGACCTCGAAAAGATGACAGTCCAATATCAACATATGGATATGACCAAACTTAAACCATATCTTAGCCAGAACGCCCTTCTACAGTGCGATGTAGTTGGCGCAGGATGCTTACTTATTAAAGCGGATGTTTTCAAGAAACTGGATAAAAGCAATCCTAATTTACCCTATTTCCAATGGGGACTTGGCAGGAGAGACCCAACCGGAAAGCCACTTCTCCAAGTTTCAGAGGATTTTTATTTTTGCCATAGGGCGACACATGAACTTAAAATCTACCCGCACCTTGCAACAGCGATTAAATGCGGTCATATCTGTTCAGATGCTGAAAAAAGTGCGGCTGATGGAGTGCTGAGGTTATAAAATGATTCACAGCGGCGAAGGTGTTTTGGAAAAACCAGAGGCAGCACCAAAAGACAAATTAAAAATAGTGATCTATTCAACTCAGGTCATACCTTCAAATCCTGATTTGAAACAATATGGTGGTCTTGAACTTATTGCAGGTTTGCAGGCAAAACATTTTGTAGAACAGGGGCATGAAGTCCATCTTTTTGCCTCTAAAAACAGCTATTTTTCAACAGACGAAAATGGAAAAAAACCATTTGATAACGGTTTTCTTTATGCAGTTGGAAAACCAGGAGAGGTCAACCCGCTTGAAGCATTTAAAGCTTACTGGAATAACCCCACAACAAAACAAATTCTCAAAGATGCAGATATAGTTTGCGATCATAGTTGGGATTATTATTGTTATGGCGTTCATAATGAGCTTAAGAATCTCTGTAAAGTCCATCATGGTCCAGACCCAGGATTTAAACCTGCGAACAAGCCACCTATGGCGAAACCTAACCTAATTGCGGTCAGTCATAACCATGCGAAACAACTAATAAAACAAAGCGGGATAATATTCCGTGGAGTGGAAAACGGCATCGACCTGGACAATTACCCATTCCAGAAAGAAAAAAAGGATTACTTTTTATGGCTTAGCAGAATTTATCCATTTAAAGGCACACATCGTTTCATAGACATCTGTAATAAAGCACAGATGAAAGGGATTATTGCAGGTGGTAGTTTTGGGGATGATAGAGCATATGTTGACCAGATTAAACTCGCTCTTTCCAATTCACAATATGTAACTGCTGAAGGTAAGATTGGACAGGATAGCGTCAAAGATGGGCAAAAGGGCGTAGGCATCTCACATGAAAAGAAAGTGGAACTATACCAGAATGCCAAAGCTGTAGTTATTCCCTCTATTGAACAACTACCTTCATCGCAAGGTGGCATAGTACAGTTTATAGAGCCATTTGGCTTGATAATAGCAGAGGCGAATGCCTGTGGTACACCAGCAATTGTATTGCCTTCAGGCGGCTGGCAGGAAACCATGACGCATGGGTTTAACGGGTTCTATGCCAATAGTGATGAGGAATTTATCTATTACATGAAACGCATAGATGAGATTAAACCTGAGAATTGTAGAAAAGTAGCAGAACATTTTTCATATAAACGCATGGGTGATGAATATCTTAAACTATTCCAGGAGATAATTGATGGGAGAAGTTGGTAATAAAAAACCTAAGATACCAACAAATGATGAGGAATGCAAGATGGAAATTATTTGCTATAAGGTATTATTAAGAGATGTTTGTGGAAGGACAGAAGAATGCAATTTTTCAATTTGCAAGATTAGCTAAGGAGTTGAGAAAATCTGGTTAGACCATTATGGTGAAAAACCCCTTAAGTTAAGATGGAAATTATTTGCTATATTTCTTGGTATAGTTGGTGGGCTT
>Ga0210003_1001730_pt1 | contig 18968 bp, 24 predicted proteins | sample LantaG_FD_182804 | JGI IMG/M metagenome (GOLD analysis project Ga0210003, IMG submission 182804) | Deep subsurface microbial communities from Baltic Sea to uncover new lineages of life (NeLLi) - Landsort_02402 metaG (SPAdes) (version 2) | ecosystem: Environmental > Aquatic > Marine > Oceanic >...
GATTCACAAGAAACACCTTCATTAAGGTTAAGACCTGCAATTAATTTCATATCTACATTACCATATGTTGAATGACAGGATATACACGCTGGACTAGATACAGGGTCGAATATATTTAATTTAGCACCAACTTCTTTAGCCCTATCAGTTTTAAGTATTTCCATAGCGTGTGAGTGTTTACCATTTAACCACACATTATATTGTTCACCCTTTTCTGTCTTGTTATGACACATTTTACATTTCGAAGAACCAATATACTTATAGTTCTGAGCTTGTACTATACCAATAGAGAATATTGATAATAGAATAATAAATAATACTTTTTTCATAATTTTTAATTTTTAATTTAATTTTTAATTTAATTTTATTGTAAAACAAATTTAATAGGTAAATTCATCAAAACAGAACAAGGAATCCCTCGATTATTACCTGGTTCCCATTGAGGTGAACTTTTAACAACTCTTATTGCTTCTTTATCTAATGCTGGATCTACGCCTCTTACTATAACAACATCAACTACATTTCCTTTTTTATTTACTACAAATTGAACTGTAACAGTACCCATTACACCGTTTTCTGCTGCTATTTCTGGGTAATTAGTATTTGATTGACAGTATTTCCAAAATTCCATTAAATCCCCACCGTTAAACGTTGGCATCTGACTTACAATTACAAAAGGAATATCTTCTTCTATAATTACTTCTTCATCAAATACATAAAAATCATATTCTGTATTTTCATCAGCCTCCATATCAAAATTAAACTCTTCAATTTCAACATCGTCATCAACGAGTTCTATTATTTCTATAACTTTAGGGATTTCAGGTTTGATTTCTTTTTTTGGTTCTTCTCTACGAATACTTATCATATCATCTTCAAATTCTATTTGTTGAGTCATTTGAAAATTATCACCCGTAGACGGGTTTGATGTCCATTCAAACGCAACTAATATAATTGATAGTGTTATAATTATACCAATTTGAAAGAAAATTCCTTTATTCTTTTCTAAATTTGCTTTAGTGTTTTTCTTTGTTTCCATGATATTAATTATTAATTTAATAATATCATAACAAAAACCGTTCCATTATTCTTTATCTTCGTTTTTATTACGAAAATCATCTATCTGACCAGTTAATTTATCCATATCTACGATGTGTAAAGTATCATCATCATCTATTAATTCTATTTCATCTACATTACCATCATCATCAATAGTATTAATTTCTGCTAACTCTTCTTTAATTTCTTTATAAAAATCTTTCATTTTCTTTTGAATATCATAAAGCATTTTTATAGAATCTCTAATTTCTTTTTGTAATATACCCACTGATTGATACATTAATGGATCATTAATACCCATATCAATATTCTTCATTAAATTAATAATACCTCTTTTACTACAAGATAAACTAAATTTTAAATCAGCTAATGCTTCTGAATCATTCTTTATAATATTAGATAGATTTTTAGAGTGTATATCATCAGCACTTAAATATAATTTTGATAAACATTCTAATGTTTCATCACAATCTATTTGAATTACTTCTATTTCTTTTTGGTAATCAAATATCTCTATATCATTGATACCATCTAATATATCATCACTCGGTAATAAATCTTCCGGGTCTAATTTTAATATGTCATTTAATCCGTTCATTTCTCCTTCTAAACCTCTAATATTATTTCTGAGGTGTTCGATTTTATCTTTGTTACCTGCCATAAAACCTTTATTTTTTAATTATATATTAATATTCCCATTACCAAACAAAAAATTAATTTTGATATATAATAATAAAACAAAAATATTAAAATGTTAGAAAAAATTAAATCCGTATTAAACCCCTTAATTAATACTGACTATGATATTAATGTCGAAGATGTTATTACATCTTTAGTGAAGTTGTGTACGGATAAAATTTTAGATTTACAGGATGAATTAACATTAATAGAACACAAAGATTTTGGGGATATTGAAATTAATCACGAAGATATTTTCTATAAGATTAATATTAAGACACAGAATGTTGGTAAAACATATTCTTTTCCAAATTTAATATCAATAAAAAGAGCAAAAGATATATTAACGGATCATAATAATCATATTATTTATGTTTTTATTGAATATGAATATATCAATAATATGACAAAAATAAGTAAAATAAAAGTACAACGAATAGAATCATTAGACTGGTCTTACCTATACATCCAAAATTTAGGTAAAGGTCAATTACAAATTAAAAATATTCCACAAGAAGAATTTTTATTTAATAATAATATTTCCAGAGAACAATGGTTAAATACACTAATAGAAAAAGGTAAGGAATATTATGACAGTCTAATATTAAAAGTCGTTGAATATAAATCAGATTGGGAAAAAGATGGATAAAGATGAAATTGTAAAACGAGCAACAGATCAGTATGAAACTGATATGAAAAAAGATTTTTTTAAATTAACCGAATGTCAAGGAAAACTACCAATAGAACGGTTAAATCAAATGATGGAATATTATAAGAGTAAAGAAGAATATATGCGTTGTTCTAAGATAAAATTAGCAATAGATGAACTTATGGATAATTAAAAATATAAAATTTGGTTATAGATATACTACAAATAAATCTATTAGGAAAAATATATCTGAATATTTCGATGAATATTTATTAAACATTCTTTCCAATAAAGGTAGTAGTAATGATAAACTAATAATAGTCGGTGGGTTGTTTTCGAACACAAACCCATCAATTGTTGCAATATCCGATGCACACAAATACCTAACAAAAATATCAAATCTAATGAAAGTTATTCTTATATCAACTCCAAATGATATAAGATATTTTGATGGTAATAATTATTCTACTTTAGATTTATTTAAAAATATCGAAAATATAGAAGTCGTAACCTATAAAGAAGATGATTTTATATCATATGGTGATTGTGTAATAGACATTGAAAATAGCCAAATTAAAATATTAGAGAATACCATAAACATTCCAAATGCTATTCAATTTGATGATGACGATGAAAAAAGTGGTATTTTTATTAATAGAATGGATGATAATAAATTCACTGTTTTAACTAATAAATATTCACCTCAACATATTACATATGAAATAAATTCATTTGATGACTTTAAAAACATAAAAAAGGATAATAATATTATCCATTTAATAGTGGATAGCGAGTTAGCAGAAGAAAACAAATCACTCTTAAATATAGAAATTTTTAAATTAAATCCAACGAGTATAAAATATAAAAATGAAAAAATTATAACTAATAATAAACTTATTGGAAATTTTGATATAAAAGGACAAATACTCGATACGATTGGAGATAACGAAGAACTTATAAATCAATTCAATAGAATACTTAAAATAAGTAAAAAAAGCACATGAAAAAATTAATTTTCACATTAATTATATCACTTATCAGTTTGATAGGTTGTGGGCAACATAATCCTACTCAACCTATCATGGATTCTGGATATTATTTTGGGATGATTGATGATTCTTTACACAATAAATATATTTTTATGACTTTTTTATCAAATGATGATGATAATATTGTTTATATTGTTCCATATATTGAAACTGATGTAAAGTTCATGCACAATAATTTTATAAAATCTATACCAACCGAAGATGAAGAAAAAATTGTTGATGGAAATCTTTTGATAGAGAAATTATGGACTATACCAGGTTTTGATAATTTTTCTTATTATACATTCGAAAAAAATATAATTTCATTTTCATTAAATATCGCTACTAGAGAAAGTAATTATATTGGGGTCTTTGAATTTAATGGAATATTATCAGATGATGGTACAATCGTAGCAGTTATTTCAAGTACCGATAGTATATTTAACAAATCAACATTAGTATTAACTTATAAAAAATTACCAAAATGAAATCCACAAAACTTATTTTTATTTTGATAATGATATTTTCATTATCAATAATTGGGTGCAATGAAAAAGATAAACCTAACTATAATTACACAAATTATAAAGAAGAAACAGTTAAAAAAGTTCAAAAAGATAAAGAACAATATAATTTTGAGGGTCGTTCCTGTTGGTTTGTAGTATGGGAATTGAAAAATGAACCAAAAAAAGTTAATTCATTTATTATGCAACCACATAAAGGATTTTCTATGAAAGAATTTAAGGAAGTTTATGGTGAAGATACATTTGTTGTTAGTCTATCAGAAGTGTCATATGGTACATATCTTTTAAATACAGAATAAAAATTAGTCAAAATGTCACTTTTGATGATTAATATATATGACAAACTGACACAAAAACGCAATGGCACATACTTTGATAATGTTAATGTGAAAATATATGTTTAACATTAAAAAATAAATTATTAAAGTTATGTTATTAGTAAGTAAAAACAAACCTTGGGATATGAACCCAATAATGAGAAATTTTCTAGGAGAATTTTTCGGAGAAAACAATTTATCATTAGGTCATAGATTTAATGATATTAATAAAACAGAAAACATCACAGAGAATGAAAATTCATACGGACTTGAATTATCATTACCTGGATTCTCTAAAGAAGATGTAAAGATTGAATTAAATGATGGTCTTATTTCTATTTCAAGTGAAGTGGAAAAATCAGACGAAAATAATTTTTTCAAATCATCTTTTGAAAAGAAATATTATCTACCAGAAGATGTCGATATTGAAAATATTGAGGCATCAATGAAAAACGGGATTTTATCTATAACCCTTAACAAAATAAAAGAAGTAGAAATTACAACAAAAGTTAAAAATATAGATATAAAGTAAAGTAACGAATATACTTAGGGTGAGTTTAATATTTACCCTAAGTATTAATTTATTTAAAAATTAAAAATTAAAAATGCAAGGAAAAGTAAAATTTTTTAATGAAACTAAAGGTTTTGGTTTTATTATTGACAATGAATCAGGAAGTGAATATTTTGTTCATGTTTCTGGAATTAATGAAAACACACTAAACAAGGATGACGAAGTTACCTTTGAAGTTGTGGAAGGTAAAAAAGGATTAAACGCTGTTGAAGTAACATTAGTATAAATTCATAAAAATAAATCATAAAATATAAAAATATGGGAGCAACTATAGGAATAGATTTGGGAACTACGAATTCGTGTGTTTCTGTTATTGAAGGTGGAGTACCAGTAGTTATCGCTAATAGTGAAGGACGAAGAACAACCCCATCTATTATAGGATTTCTTGAAAATGGAGAAATTAAAGTAGGTGAACCTGCTAAAAGACAAATGGTAACTAATGCTGATACTATTTATAGTATAAAAAGATTAATCGGTAAAAGTTACAATGATGTCAAACATCTTAAATTTCCATTTGATGTACATGAATCAAAAAGTGGTATGCCAGTTATCCGTATCAAAGATAGGGATTATACACCACAGGAAATATCAGCAATGATTCTTCAAAAAATGAAGAAAACTGCGGAAGATTATTTGGGTGTAAAAGTAACGGACGCTGTTATTACAGTACCCGCTTATTTTAATGACCAAGAAAGAACTGCTACGAAAGAAGCAGGTAAAATCGCTGGTCTTGATGTAAAAAGAATTATTAATGAACCAACCGCAGCATCACTCGCTTACGGTTTAGATAAAGTTGAAGGTGATAAGAAAATCGCGGTGTTTGACCTTGGTGGTGGAACATTCGATATTTCAATACTTGAATTAGGTGATGGTGTATTTGAAGTTAAATCAACTAACGGTGATGTAAATCTCGGTGGTGATAATTTCGATGAAATGATTATAGATTTTCTTGTCGATGAATTTAAGAAAGATTATAATCTTGACCTCAGACACGATAAAACAGCATTTCAAAGAATTAGAGAAGCTGCTGAAAAAGCTAAGATTGAATTATCTTCATCATCACAAACTGAAATTAATTTACCGTATATTATGCCTGTTGATGGTGTACCAAAACACTTAGTTGTTACTTTAACAAAGGCTAAGTTTGAATCAATGGTTGATGGACTCCTTACAAAATTGAAAAATCCTTGTAAGAAAGCACTTAAAGATTCTGGTTATAAAGCAACTGATATTAACGAAGTTATTTTAGTTGGTGGTTCAACAAGAATTCCGGTGGTTCAAGAATTAGTTAAAAGTATATTTGGTAGAGAACCATCTAAAAACGTAAACCCTGATGAAGCTGTAGCTGTAGGTGCTGCTATTCAAGGTGGTGTTTTAACAGGTACTATTAATGATGTACTTTTACTTGATGTTATTCCAATTTCAGTTGGTATTGAAACAATGGGTAATGTAATGACAAGATTAATTGAATCTAACACAACGATTCCAACATCTAAATCACAAGTATTCTCAACCGCATCAGATAATCAACCAAGTGTAGAAATACACGTTATTCAAGGTGAAAGACCAATGGCTAAAGATAATAGAACATTGGGTAGATTTCACTTAGATGGTATTCCACCTTCAATGAGAGGAATTCCACAAATTGAAGTAACGTTTGATGTGGATGCTAACGGTATTCTTCAAGTGTCAGCTCACGATAAAGGAACAGGTAAGAAACAATCAATTAGAATTGAAGGAGCTTCCAACCTAAGTGATACTGAAATTGAAAGAATGAAACGTGAAGCAGAAGAAAATGCTGATTCTGATAAGAAGTTGAAAGAAGAAACAGATACACTTAATCAAGCTGACGGTATGATTTTCAATACTGAAAAACAAATCAAAGAATTTAGTGATAAATTCGAAGGTGATGAAAAAGAAGAATTGGAAAAAATGGTCGGTGAATTGAAAGAATCACATTCTGCTAAAAACTTTGACAAGATTAAAGAAGATGTTGAAAAGATTACAGCAAAATGGAATACGATTTCAACAAGGATTTATAGTCAAACTCAACAACCTTCTGATGGTGGTTCGGATGAACCAGAAGCCGAAGATACGGATTTCGAAGAAGTTAAATAAAAAGAAAAAGGTGATAAGAAATTATCACCTTTTTTTATTTTATTTCTTTTATATAATTAAGTTTTTCTTTAACAGGTTTAAATAATAATAAATTAGTAACCCCGCCTTCATTAATCCATATACCATCATAATTACCCATAATCCATTCTAATACTCCATCAGTATTTTCAATTGGTTCCCAGTTATCAGATACTCCAAATATTTGTTCGGGTTTTGATATTATATAATCATCACTATCTTCATTATAATATGTATCATATAATTCATCGAAGTTATTAAATATTAATTTTACATCATCTAACTTATTTGTATCTAATATTTTTAATCCATTATTTAATTTTACTTCATATAAATGTTTACCGAATGTATTAGCTTCATTTTTACTTTTTGAAAAAAATGTACCATAATAAATAGTTCCGTGTCCATCAAAATCATGTTTTATTGGAGAACCGTGATATAATACAATATCATTATTGTTAAAGTTTTCGTATAATAATAAATGTTTCATAATATTATATATTATATATTAAAAATACTATTTATTATAAGCTAACCAATTATTTGTGTATTTCATTAACTCAGTAACTTCTTCACCAAACCATTCTGGTATATCAAAATTATTAATACTAAATTCACTATCATAAGATTCTATCTCTACTAATTGTAAACCATCTTCAAATATATCTACACACATTAATACTCGATTAAATTGTTTCTTATATCTTGTTTTCTTAATAGATGGATGTTTATCTATTTTATTTATGAAGTATTTCCAATCAGATTTCTTACCATACTTATCTCTAACTTTACCGAAACCTTGAATAATATCTATATAACATCTATCATCACTATATTTCCTAACTCTTATTGATTCATCATAATTAGGTTCAGTTATATACCATTGTTGTATTTCTTCCTTTTTGAAATATGATAAATCGGGTAATTCTTTTATTAAAAATTTTCTTTCGTATTGCTTACTTATTTTCATGAGAATTTATATATTTATTATTATAATCCATATAAACCATTAATGAAAATCTCTATATCTATTTGAATATGAAATACATACGTCTAAACAATTCTTCATACAAATTGGATCATCGTGTGTATTAAATTTTAAAAAATGTTCATATCTTTCTTGTCTCATATATGGACCTACTTTTCCGATTGGTTCACCACCTTCACGCATATGAATTACGCATTTATAGTGAAAATCTCCCCCAATCACGCTGTCGTCTAATATTAGAGGGCATTTGTTACTATCTGTATCTTTGATACCTCTAACATTAATACCCTCTGCAAAGTGATTTATACGGTATCTAAGGATAGGATACTTTTCTTTTATTTCTTCTGGTACTTCATTTAATCGTGGAATAGGTTGATTCCAACTTGATGCAGATATAATTCTAATATCAGATACACCCAATGAATCAGCTAATTTAATTGTATCAATGGTTGAATCAATATTTTCTGGTGTCAATACTACACCGACTGTTACATACGTTTTTTCTGAAATTAATTTAATATTTTCAATCACTTTTTCCCAAGACCCCTTGACACCACCTGACATTTTATCACCGTCTATGGCACAACAAGCATCCAGTGAAATAGAAAAGTCATTAGCACCTGCTTTAATCAATTCTTTATAAAGTTCCCATTTATTAGAACCGTTACTAGAAATAGCAATTCTTTTAATTCCTTTTTCTTTTGAATATCTAATAATTTCTACAATATCTTTATGTAGTGTTGGTTCACCACCAGAAAATCTAATATTTTCTAATGGTTCTCCTTCACACCAATAATCTATATTCTGTTTTATTTCTTCTAAGGATAGTTGTTTTATTTTCCTATCACCATAAATTTCATCTTTCAATCCTCTACAATAGGGACAGGAAAAATTACAGTACTCTGTAATAATCATCTCGCATCTTTTCATTTGTGATGTTGCTGATGTGTTCTTTACCCTTTCATCTGTAAGTGTATAAAATCCTATATCTTCTAATTTATTTTCCATTTAATATCTTATTTATTTTCTCTTGTCTTTGTTTATATTTAATTTCTCTATTAAATTTTATTATTTCCCTTTTTATTCTTTTACTTTCTTTTACATCATACCAATCAATAGTCGAATAAGTATTAAAACTACCATCTTCAAATGTAACATGAATATATTCAGATTTATCAGCGTAATCAAATCTTAATGTTACTTTATTATCAATATTAAATTGAGTATCATATCCTAATAATTTATCCATTTAATATTTTATTTATTTTCATTTTTCTGAATTTTAATGGTTCGAACACTTTATAATATAAATTTATTCTCTCACCTGATACTGTTCCTTCTAATAATTCACTTAATTGATTTAATGAGTTCATAATACTTGGTTTTATACCATCTTTTGTAGATTCTTCTTCCATTAATCTTCCTAATTTTATTGCTATTTCATCTTCTAAATCTTTACAATCAAAATAATCAACAAATAAATATTTCCATTGTTCTATTATTTTTTCATCAGATTTTCTATTAATATATCTAACTTCATAATTATTTAATGTTTTACAATTATATTTAAAATTTCCGTATGTTATTTGTGTTGCCATTTTAATGAAATTTATTAATCATTTCTTCTAATGTATCTGGTATATTCTTGTATATCATTCCACCCGCATTTTCACCGAAAATTCTTCTTTCTCTGTGCTTATGTCTTTCTTCAATATAAGTGAATGTTAAATTATTTTCAAGACAAACATTTTTAATAGTATCAATATTATCATTTAAATCATATGTCAAGAAAAATATTTCATCACCAGAAAAAGCTCTACCAATTATGTATTTTTCTTTTAATTCTGAAAATGTTTTCTTTAATATATCATTTACTTTAGTATATCCTAATTTATTATTCATTCCTCTAATATCATCAAAGTCAATTAAGAAAATTTTACAATCTTCCGTAACACCTTCTAATACATATTCAAACCCATTTCTTGTATAAATATCAAAATATCTATCTATGATTAATGAATTAATTAAATCTTTATTCATTGCTTTTAATAATTTTTCCATCTTCCATTTCCTTACTATAGATTTATCATATACTGGTTCATGTAAATTTGCATAATCCGTCATCCACCCCATAGTGTTTTTGTTTTTTTATATATAGTGTATAAAATAAAATAAGTTACTTATGATAGCAAATTTAATAAGAAATAAAGTAGAAGAATGTTATTACCTAAACGAGTCGTTTGGTAAATTGTTAAATATAAAATATGATGGAAATTTAACAGATGCAGTAATGTTAGAATTAAATGATTTTATATTAAGTAATAATGATGTATATGAATCAAATAACTTAATGGAATTAATCTATGAAGCATTTATGGATTTAGACGAAAGTAGATTCACTAAATTTCTTAGGAATATGATAAATGAACACCCAGATAGATATAGAACTTATTCACATATGATAAATGATATTAAAGAAGATTTAGATACTAAATACGACCTTCCTAAAGAATATTATAATAAATCAAGATATGAGTTAAATATGGAGTGTGATAAATTATTTAAAGAGGGGAAATTTTTATTATTATCAAAGACAAGAGAATTTATAAACGATAATATAAGATTAGATGATTATCAAAATTTTATATTTGAAAATAGAGATTTGGCAAGAAATATATTAAAAAGAAACGATTTAGATGAAACAGATAGAGTATACCTTAGAATAAGAGAACTTCTATCTACAAGACCAGGGTGGTTAGGATTATTTACATATTTTAATAAAGTAGAAAATATCGGTTTTGGTAGATTAAAAACATTATTTCAAAAATTATTAGCTAACAGTGATATAATTGGTCAATTACCTGATTTGGGAACTTATGTACCAAGAAAAGGTATATTAAGAGGACCATATACAATGGAAGATGGTAGATCTTATAGTACTCATTTTGAAAGATTAGAAGATGATATAACACAATTACAAGAAAGACATAAAGCTAAATTATTTGCTGATGAATATCCAGGTGAAATAAAACAAGATTTAGATAAAAATCAAGATTTTATTGAAATCATAAAAGAATTAACCACTGGAACTGATAAATCAAAAGAAAAATTAGAATTATATAAAAAGTTTTGGTTAAATAAGGTATCAAGATATAAAACTCAACAAGAACTTATTGATTCATTAATAAATTTTGTATTCGCAGATAATGGTGCTGATGATATAAAAAAGAAACTCAATTGGGATTCTAATTTGAAATTGGTTTTTGATGATGGAGAAATCATGGTCATTAGAGTATTATCTTATGAAGCAATTCAAAATATTGGAAGTGATACATCATGGTGTATAAAAGATTCATTGTCATATTGGACTGATTATGTATATGATGATGTAGTGCAGTTAGTAATATTAGATTTTGGAGTACCTAGAACATCAGTAGATAGAAAGATTGGTGTAACAATTTATGGTGATGGTCGATTTAATACAGCACATAATGTAAATGATAGTTACGTTAGCGAAGAAAGAGTAAATAAAATATTAGAAAAAGCTAATGTTACATTAAAAGATATGTTTCAAGCCTCTCGTTACATGGGTTCGAATGAATACTATGCAGATGAAGATGTTAGTAGCGATAGTTATCGTGATGGTTGGTAAAATTAATTTATTTTAAAACGGAACTTATTTTTCGAATATATAGCGTATGGACTTTTACATACCTACATATGAACAATGTCTTGAAATAGTAGACAACAACCCAAAAATGTATTTCTATGAAAGAAAATATATCATAGATAGTTATAGATTATCTATCTTTGGGTATCGACACTCCCAACATAATAATTTTATGTTACCTATTATTTATAATCCGGATATTAATGCCTTAGAACTTAAAGGAATATCTTATGTTTTTAATGATGATGGTTCTGTATATAATCATTATTTAATGTTACATAAATTTTGGGAACTTAATCAATATGAACATTGTACGTATGATTGTTTTAAAGATAAAAAAATAAAAAACATCACTACAAAAGAAGATGGTTTTCTTATCACATACATAATGTTACCCAGTGGAGATATTGTATCACAAACAAAAAAGGGATATGATATGTTACAAAATATATTAGCAAATGATTATCTCGCTAAAGTGAATTATTATGTATTTATTAAAGAATGTCTATTAAATAACATTCAACCTATATTTGAATTAGTCGGAGAAAAAACTTATGTAAAATATACAAAATCAAATCTCATTCTCACTAAATTAAGATGTAATAAAACTGGTAAATATTTAGATATAAAAGATTATGATACAAAAGACATTTCTGTTGTTCAAGAATATAATTATACATTAGATGAATTATTAGAACTTAAAATAACATCAACAGATATTGAAGGTTGGGTAGTTCATTTTGAAGATGACACATTATTAAAAGTTAAAACCGATTGGTGGATTAACGAAAAGAAAAAGAAACATGAAGCCGTACAAATATTTTGATTGTTCTAATAATACAATATCAAATGAAACCCATAATATAGATTCATTAGGTCCTATTGAAAATGATATAATGAAGGACTTAAATCAATATTCATTTTTATTCGGTTTTAAAAGAACATACGATTATAAAGAAGCTGACATATTTATAACAAATACAATCTTCCCCGATGAAATTCTTGAATGGTCAGAACAACATTCTATTCCTAAAATAAAACGAATGGATGGTATTTATTGGCAAGATAATTTAATTCACAAAAACACACTCCTTAATAAATCAGCACTAGAATCAGATGAAGTTATATTTATATCTGAATATTCTAAAAACACACTTAAAGAATTATATAATTTAGAACCTAATAGTACATTAGTTTTAAATAATGCTGACGATACAATATTTTATCCAAGAGAAAAATCTAACTTTAGATTAATTACATCTTGCAGTAATTGGGAAAGAGAAGGAAAAAGATTAGAATATTTAATAGAATTAGCTGAACACATTAAAGATGAAATTCATATTATCGGAAAATGTGTCAGAGATTTACCAAAAAATATGACAAAACACGGGTATATTGACAGTCAAAAAGAAATGTCAAAAATAATCGGTGAATCTTCTATCTTTATTTCCTTGTTTTTTAGAGATGCCGGTTCTAAGGTTACTTGTCAGGCTGTTAAATGTGGTTTACCTGTCCTTTACACGACATCTGGTGGACTTAGTGAACTTGTTCGGGGTAATGGTATATCTGTAACAGATAATGTAAATATGGACTTTAGAAACGATATACCACCGTTAGATATAAATGAAATATTACAGAAATATAATGATTTAAAACATGAATATGAATATATGGTTAAAAATTACAAACAAAGAGAACCATATTATCGTACAATGGAAAGATATTTTAATGTAATGAAAAAATATTTATAAAATATTTTTACCATAATAATCTTTTATTCTATCATAATGATTAGAATCTTCTTTATTTAAATGTTTAAAAATTTCAATTATTTTATCTCCACTATTATCATCCATTATTTTTTGGTAATGTGATTCTTCTGCTGAACTTTCTATTTCTAGTGCTATCTCAAAACATCTTTGTCTATTTGGGTTTTTTTCAAATTCTTTGATAATATCATCGAACATATTATTTAATTTAATAATATCATCGACATTTTCTGGAATGAATTTATCAGGTATTACATTTATTTTAGCAAATTCTATACCAGTTTTTAATAAAGCGGCGTGGTTCATTTCTTCATTAGATAATTTCCACCAAAAATTATAATCTTCTTCAAAATAATTAGCAAACACTAAATACAATCTACTTGCATTAAATTCTAATTTTATTGCTTCCTCTAAATATTTAATGATATTCATATTATATTATTATTTTTTACTAAGAACGGACAAAATGACATATTAAGTATATATTAAACTAATGGTATAGAATTTGATATATAAACATTAATATTAATTAAGACTAAATAAAAATAAAAACAAACAAAAATTATGGAACATTTAACAAAAGAAACCTTTAAGGAAAAAGTATTTAATTTCGAAGATAATAAAGATTGGAAATTCGAAGGAGACAAACCAGCAGTAATAGATTTTTATGCTTCTTGGTGTGGACCTTGTAAAGTAGTAGCACCTATTCTCGAAGAATTATCAACAGAATTCGATGGAAAAGTTGATATTTACAAAGTAGATACAGAAGATCAACACGAATTGGCTGGTATGTTTGGAATACAAAGTATCCCTTCAATATTGTTTATCCCTATGGGAGAACAACCACAAATGTCAATGGGTGCATTACCTAAAGATACTTTTATACAAGCATTTAAAGATGTACTAAAGGTTGAATAAATAAATTATTTAAAACAAAAAAGGGAAGTTAAACACTTCCCTTTTTTTATTTCGTTATATTTCTTTTATGTTGTATCACTTGTTTTCGAGCGACTTTACATTGTTTTGCTACATCTTGAAAACTTTTTCTTAATCTTGTAGCAGCTGCTTTATTATTCCTATTATATACTTTATCGTAATCCTTCTTGGCTTCTTCTAAAATACGTTGTAGTTTCTCTATTGTTACTAATTCATCCATCTTGATTCCTTTTATTTTTTAATATATATTAATTGAAATAGTTCTAAAAAATTATTTAATGAATAATTTTTTAAATTTATCATACTTTTATTACGTAACTACTTGATTATCAATTAATCACATTTTGACCACGAGCACTCCAAACAAGTTTTACACCCTTCTTTAAATACTATATTATGTGAATGACAAACAGGACATTCATCTCCAAGTATTTTTGTACCATCTTTAATATATCTTTTCAACATACGTTTCACACCATTTCTCCAACTAGCTATTATTTCAGAATCACCAAAATCTAACTTATCTAATAATGATAATACGTTTGGTAATGGCATGCCGTGTCTTAATATACCTGATACTAATCTACCTGTATTCCAAAATTCACGATTAAACGCTCTTGATAATCCTCTAAATTCTTGTACATATCCGTCTTTATCAACATATTTTAAATCATATCTTGAATGACCATCTTCTTCTGCGTTTTTTCTTTTAATGATTTCACCAGATTCGATATAAGTTGGAATATTTACTGACTCTTGTAAACCTGTAAAAATTTCATAAGGTCTATTATCCATAAGTCCTAAGAAACCAATCCACTTTTCACCTTTATTAGTGAAACGGATTACATCACAAGGTAATGTTTTTGGTCTACGTGGAGCATCATTTTCTTGGAATACGTTTGGTTTCTTTTCTGTTTTAGAAACTAATACACCACTTCTTGAACCATCACGATATACTGTTATACCTTTACATCCACTTTTCCATCCTGCTTCATATACACCACCTACTAATTCTTCTGTTACATTAGATGGTAGATTAACTGTTACTGAAATTGAATGATCAACCCATTTTTGAATCCTACCTTGCATTTCAACTTTTTCTAACCAATTAACATCATTAGAAGTAGCTCCAAAATATGGAGATTGTTCTATTATAGGTTGTATTTCGTCCGCTTTCATTAATTCTAATTCAGCTACATTAAAACCTTTTAATTCAGCCCACACTTTAAATTTAGGATGAAACACATTATATTCTTCCCAATGATCACCTATTTCATCTACGAAATTAGATTTTGTTGATTTATCATTAGGATTAATTTTTCTTCTTCTCATATACACAGGTAAGAAAACTGGTTCAATACCTGATGTTGTTTGTGTCATAATAGATACTGAACCTGTTGGTGCAATAGTAAGAAGTGCGATATTTCTTCTACCTGTTTCTTTATACATCTTTCTATATTCACTATCTAATTCAGACCATATTCTTTGCATAAATGGATTATTAAATTCTTTTTCATAATCCCATACATCAAATGACCCACGTTCTGTAGCCATTTTAATAGATGACTTATATGCATTTACTGCTAATGTTTTATGAACTTTTTCAGAAAAATCAGTTCCTTCTTTAGTTCCATATTTAATTCCCATTGCAGCTAACATATCACCTTCGGCTGTAATTCCCAATCCTGTTCTTCTACCTTGGTGTGATTTTTCTTTAATCTTTTCCCATAATTTAATTTCTACACTTTTAATATTTTCTGGTTCAGGATCAGTTTTAATTTTCTCTAAGATTTTATCTACTTTTTCTATTTCCAAATCTACAATATCATCCATGAATCGTTGAGCGTAATCTACATGTTCTGAGAATAATTCAAAATCAAAATAAGCATCATCTTTAAATGGGTTTACTACATATGAATAAAGATTAATTGCTAATAGTCTACAAGAATCATATGGACATAAGGGGATTTCTCCACAGGGATTCGTGCTAGTTGTTGCAAACCCGTGTTCTGGGTACATATCAGGTAACGATTCTCTTTGTATGGTATCCCAAAATAAAATTCCAGGTTCAGCAGATTTCCAAGCATTATGTACAATTTTCTTCCATATTTTTTTAGCATCCACTTCTTTTGTATATTTTGGGTCAGTTGAACCAATTGGATATTTTTGTATATAGGGTTTCCCTTCAAGGACACAATTCATAAATTCATCATTTATTCTAACTGATATGTTAGCACCTGTTACTTTACCTGCTGTCATTTTAGCATCAATGAAATCTTCTGAATCAGGATGTTCAACGGAGATGGATAACATAAGTGCTCCCCTTCTACCATCTTGTGCTACTTCCCTTGTAGAATTAGAAAATCTTTCCATAAACGGTACAACACCAGTTGATGTAAGAGCTGAATTCTTAACAGGTGAACCTTTAGGTCTAATATGACTCAAATCGTGTCCTACACCACCTCTACGTTTCATTAATTGTACCTGTTCTTGATCAATTTCCATTATACCACCGTAACTATCAGAATCATTACCAACAACAAAACAATTAGATAAAGACACTACTTGCATGTTATTACCAATTCCTGACATCGGACTACCTTGTGGTATGATATATTTAAAATCCTTTAATAAATCAAATATTTTCTCCTTTGATAATGGGTTAGGATATTTTTCTTCGATTCTATTTAATTCTGATGCAATTCTATCATGCATATCATTCGGTGTTAATTCATAAATATTATCATTCGAATCTTTTAATGCGTATTTATTTATCCATACATCTCTCGAAAGAATATCACCATCAAAATACTTAATTGCTTCTTTTTCAACTTCTTTTCTATTGTAACTGTCCATTTATTTAATTCTTTTTATTTTTATAGAAAGTTTATGCCATCTAAATCTTTCAAATACCCCTTTTGAGTAAGTTCTTTTATTATAATTGTGGCAGGTCTTTTATCTAATAATTTAAACATATTGAATATATTATCTGTGAAGTAATATGATAATTCAACAAATATTTCGGATTTGGTGTATCTAAATCCCAATTCTTTTAATAAAAGATTATAATAATTATTAAAAGTTCCTTTATTTGGTTTTCTTCTGTTCTGTTTAAAGTCTAAACTAGTTTTATCACTTAAAATTTCATAAACATCTTTTGTTAAATTATTTTGTTCAAGGTTATTTGAATATTCTTCTGATTCATAATCAAAAAATGTTGTTATATCACCATAATCATCATGTTCTATTCCATAACCATCTTCATCTGGTTTTTTATCTAACTTACCTTTAAAGATAGTATCTCTTTTTAATCTGTGTTTACCTTCTTGTCTATGTTTATTTGTATTGAAATGATATAATAAATCAAATTTTTCTTCTTTAGTTTGTGAGTTATTAATATAATCATCAAAATCTGATTCATCTGATTCACCATCGAAATCATCATCTTCGATATCAAAATCTTCATCTTCGATTTCAAAATCTTCATCTATGATTTCTTCATTTATGTCAATCTCTTCATCAATATTATCTTCATCATCATCAAAACCCATGTATTTTTTATCTTTTGACATTTCTTATAGATTTTATTTTGAACCTAACAATATATCATTGTCCATCGTTAGGTATTTATTATTGAAATCAAATCTTATTTGTTCTTCATGATGTTCACCATCTCGTAATTTCAATATCTTTAATTTATAGACATTCTCTTTTTTCATTTGAGAATTTCTAATAATTGCCCACACACTATCAGCGGATTCAGCAATCGCTTTACTTTCTGGTATATCATCTAAGTTAATGTCTGACGCACCCCATACTGATTTATCTGTTTGAGTAGCAGTAATCATACATATATCATATTTATCACCCAATCTTCTTAATCCTTCTGCTAAGTGTTTACCTTTTAAATATAACATTGTATCTAACCCATAACCTTTTTCAATTGACATAAGATTTATATAATCTATAATCACAACATCAATTTTAATTCGTTTTGTTTCTTCGAATTTTTTAATGAAGTTTTCTAAGTCAGTAATCGTACAATCACTAGTTGGATATTTCTTAACAAATAATCTACCTGGTTTCCCACCATCAAATAATTTATTGGATGGAGTTAGATTTTTTATTTCATTAATCTTTTGTTTCATATACATACTATCTTTACTCATAGTATCATATTGATCAACTGGAATTTTTAATCTCATAGAACCAATACGTTTCATACATTTCCTTGCTGCCATTTCTAATGTTACAAATACTACATTATATCCCATATCTGTTAATTTAGCTGCAATGTTTTGTAACCACATTGATTTACCTACGTTTGTTTCACCCATCATTATATTAAATGTAGCATGATCCCATCCACCTCCCATGATTTTGTCTATACTAGACCAACCAGTGGGCATCTTTCTTTCAGATATGAGTTGTTTATGGGATTCTGGGTCATCAAAATCATCACCCAAATCTTGGTCATCATTTCCTAAAGAATCAATTTCTGCAAACTTATCTTTAAGTCGTGTTGCAATATCCATTACATTTTCATAATTGATTTCATCCATGTCTTTAATCAAGTCAATAGATTCTTTCAATTGGTCTCTTGTATGCTTAGATACTTTCCAAGATTTAAATCTTGATAATAA
>Ga0210003_1001733_pt1 | contig 18947 bp, 19 predicted proteins | sample LantaG_FD_182804 | JGI IMG/M metagenome (GOLD analysis project Ga0210003, IMG submission 182804) | Deep subsurface microbial communities from Baltic Sea to uncover new lineages of life (NeLLi) - Landsort_02402 metaG (SPAdes) (version 2) | ecosystem: Environmental > Aquatic > Marine > Oceanic >...
TTGAGCCTCCTCACTTTTTAGTTGTCTCCTGTACTTTATATCTTAATTTTAAATCCTCCCCCGGCACGTCTGATTCTAAAATATCTGCCCTAAAGAAGAAGATAAGAGATTTGGAATTTAACCCGGAAAGATATGTTAACGAATTATCTTTAACTAAAAAAGAGAAAATTCAAATTGGGGAGCTGGCTGAGAAAAAAACGGAATTAATCAAAAAAATTAAAGAGACTCTTTCGCCGGTGGAAAAACATAAAATTTCCGAAGAAATCAAAGCTATAAATAATTTTATGGCAGAAAAAATAAGCCTTCTAAAGTATGAGCTGGATAAAAAAATAGAAAAAGAAGAAGAAAAGATAAAACAATCTAAAGTATATATTTTTAGGGAGTTTCCCTACTGCTTCTTTCCAGCAAAAACGCTGCGTAATTTATTAAATTTTAGAATTCTATCTCGCTCTGATAAAGAAAGATAGAATAATAAACTTTCTTCTTTGCATAAAAAGATATCTGCTAAGAGTAATTCTATCCTTAAAATCTGTGTTCCTTTCCTCTGTTAGCCTACATTAAAAAGGGTATAACCTTATAATCTCAAATAAATTCACTGTTTTTCAATTTAGTTTATATTAAATATAATTCCTTTTAAGGGATCGCCTTTTTGTAATTCATTTATCACAGGGAAATCTCTTTACTGATTTTCTTAAAGCTTTCACCACCGGTAATTCTTCACCGCTTAAAAACCTGACTAAAGCTCCCCCGCCGGTACTGATATAGGAAATATGGTTGGCTAGATTATATTTATTAACCGCTGCGATACTATCTCCTCCGCCAATGGCGGAAAATGCAGTACTTCCGGCAATAGCGAACAAAATAGATTTTGTTCCCAATTCGCTCTCTGTCTTTTCAAAAACTCCAGCCGGTCCGTTAAAGAAAATAGTCTTCGCATTCTTTATTATCTTTTCATATTTAGCTACAGTATTGCTACCTATATCCATTAAAACTTGATCAACAGGTAACTTATCTACTTCAACTTCTTTTCTTCCCCCACCAGATACATAAGCTAAATCAATCGGTAATTTGACCTTATCTCCAAATTTATTTAAAATATCTTTTGATTTTTCTATATACTCTTCTAAATTTTTCTTTTTAATCAAGCCTTCAGAAGGTTTTCCCAGGGAAATCCCCTTAGCCAATAACATGACTTGAGCTACTAAACCAGTTGCTAATACTAAATCAGCAATATTATTTTTTAATATGGAATCGATCATTAAAAAAGCATCCTGAATCTTTGCTCCGCCTAAAATAAATATACAGGGCTTTTCAGGGTTTTGTAACAATTGGTTTAAAGCGGTAATTTCTTTTTCCAATAATCTGCCCATAGCTGAGGGCAATACTTCTTCCATGCCTACTAAAGTCGGTTGGGAGCGATGAGTTGCAGCAAAGGCATCACAAATATATAAATCTACTAAAGGAGCTAATTTACGGACTACTATGGTTTTTGCTTGCTCTTCAGGGGTTAAATTTAATTTAGTCTCAAAAAGGGTCATTTCTTCGGCCATAAAACGCACATTCTCCAGCATTAGGATTTGACCATTTTTTAAAGCTTTGATTTTATCTCGAGCTGCCGGGCCACATACATCATCAATATACTCGACTGGTTTTCCCAATAATTGGGAAATTATTCTTGAGTGGGGTTTTGTAGAAGCATAATTATGATACTCTATATCACTGCCTTGATGAATGAGGATCACCGTTTTTGCTTCTTTCTCAGCCAGCTCTTTCAGGGTAGATATACTCTCCTTAATCCTGGTTATATCTAAGGGTTCTCTGGTTTTTGGATCAAGAGGAGAATTCATATCAAAACGAGCAAGAACAGTCTTCCCTTTAAGATTAAAATCATCAAGCGTATGCATTCCATTTATCACGTCTTATCACTCTCCTTATTGCATGCCCAGATATTTATTGGTCATTCCCACTGCTTCCGATTGGTCTTTCTGCATTTCTAAACTGGCCCTAATAGCATCCATGGTTTCCGGAATAACCACTGCTTCTTGCGGGATATTAATAGCAAACATGATGTCATCTCCGGAAGGGACTATGGTTTCTTCCCAAACGGCAATTTCATACATATCACCTCTGGGGTTACCCAAATCCCTGGCATATTTAAACAAAGAGGCATTGCCCAGGAAACCATCTTCCAGTCTTACCACTCTAATCCTGGGATGTTTATTAAATTGTGCAAGGATTTCTTCCTTGGTTATTTTCTTCTTGGGGGTGGCCACGATGGTAATAATATGTCCATGGGTTACCGGGGTATGGACTAAGATGCCAGTAGCATTCACATGGGGCATAATAGTCATTAAATCTAAGGCCTGGTGACTGGGGGCTTTATCTACCTGTAAGGCATTGGTTAATCCTCTATGGTAATCTCCGGGATCTGCCACTCTTCTGATAATGGTAATGGCTATTTTTTCTAAGCCAACCACTCTATCTAAACAATCTGCTGCCCTTATTAATCCGGTAGTATTACAGGAAGTCAATTTCAGGAATTGCTTGCCTAGGCCCTTCTCGTAATTAGCATAACCATGGAAAAAGACATCGGCCACTTCGTTCTTTTCTCCACCTTGAAAGATAGCTTTAAGATTACATTTTTTATAGATTTCCTTATTCTTTTGACCAATACCTGCACTGGTAGCATCTAAAACGATATCTACTTTTTTTAGAAGATCATCCAGTGTTCCGGTAACCGGAATCCCGGCATCCTCAAGAAGAGGAATATTATCAGGTATAGCACAATACAAATTGTAAGGCATTCCTTTTTCCTTTAAGGCTCGCACGGCTAAAGTAGGCGCTACATCTGAAACACCTACCAATTCCATATCTTTTTGTCTGGCGACACCATCGGCCAAACGTTGTCCAATAACTCCGTAACCTACCACTGCAACTTTTGGTTTTGCCATTTTACAGTCTCTCCTTTTAAAATATTTATTTTGAAAAAAATCAAATTGTTTTATTATTATTTTGTTAAACAACTTTAGTAAATTATATAAAATTACGAAATGGCTTCTTATTTTTACACTCAAATTGTTATACTATTTTCTTTTCAGTACTTTTTCTACTTTTTTTACAATATCATTTGCAGTAAGTTCAAATCTTTCTTTTAGGTAATCAACTGATCCTACTTCCCCAAATAGGTCCTTCACACCGATTCTTTCCATGGGAGTAGGAATATTTTCAGCTAAAATTTCAGCAACTGCCGAACCAAGCCCATTGATGATATTATGATTTTCTGCAGTAACAATAGCACCCGTTTCTTTAGCACAGGTTATAATTGTTTTTTTATCAATAGGTTTTAAGGTAAACATATCTAGGATTCTTGCAGATATTCCCTTTTCTTCAAGCATATATGCAGCATTTAAGGCTTCGGTAACCATAATACCATTGGCAATAATTGTAACATCCTTACCATCTTTAAGTTTGGCTGCCTTTCCAATTTTAAAAGTTGAACCTTTTTCATAGATTTTAATAGCATTTTTTCTGAGTAGTCTTACGTAAAACATCCCATAAAGTCCAGCTAACTGTTTAATTATATCGGTTAACATGACTGAATCTGTTGGTTCTAGCACGGTCATCTCAGGAATATTCCTCATAATCCCCATATCCTCAAAGGGCATATGCGTACCACCATTATAGGCAGCTGTAACTCCGGGATCACTTCCGGTTATTCTTATATTTGATTTTGTATACGCACCCGATAAAAATACCTGATCATAACATCTTCTCGTGGCAAACGGACCAAATGTATGGGCATAGGAAATTTTACCGGTAGCAGATAAACCTGCGGCAACACCAATCATATTTGCTTCCTGTACACCACAGTTAAAAGTCCTTTCTGTAAATTCCTTCAAAAAGGGGGTCATGCCCATTGAACTCATTAAATCTGCATCCAGGGCTACTATTTGTTCATTTTCTCTAGCAAGTTCAATCAGGGTCTGGCAATAAACATTTCTCATCTCTACATCTTCTTTGACACTATTCTTTGTTAACAAAATCGTCATTTTTTCATCACCTAAATTCTTTATTTGCTTCAAATAATTAGACTTGATATTCTTTTAATCTATTTTCCAATTCCATAATACATTTTTCTGCTGCCTCGTGTTCGGCTGTAGAAAATATCATATGATGATTGGCCATAGTCTCTTCAACAAATTTGAGGCCTTGTCCTTTTATAGTATCTAAGATAATGACCGAAGGTTGTTCTTTTATTTCTTTGGCCTTTTCGATTGCTTCATATATTTTTGCGACATCCGCGCCGTTTACATCCTGAGTATGCCATCCGAAAGAAGAAAATTTTTCACTTATATCTCCTAAATCATTTATATCTTTAGTATATCCGTCTAATTGTTTTTTGTTGGCATCAATAAAAGCTATTAAATGATCAAGCTTATGATGGTGAGCAAATAAGGCGCCTTCCCAAACCTGACCCTCATCACATTCTCCATCACCTAAGATTAGATAAGTATAGCTATTCCTTCTATCTAAACGGTTACCTAAAGCAATTCCAATAACTGTAGACATTCCCTGGCCCAATGAGCCTGTGGTCATATCAATTCCAATCGTCTTGTTTCGGTCACAATGGCTGGGGAGATTTGTTTTTGGTTTGTTCAAGGTCATTAATTCTTCCATGGGGAAATACCCTTTTAAGGCTAAGGTAGCGTATACTGCTGGCCCTGCATGCCCTTTGGAGACAACAAGCCAATCCCTATCTTTCCATTGGGGTTCTTTTGGATTAATCTTCATCACTTTACCATATAGTACAGCAAGTGTTTCTACAATTGACATTGCTCCGCCGATATGGCCAAAACCCAAGTTTTTAATTTCCTTTAAGGTTTCCAAGCGAATTTCGGTAGCAAATTTCTCTAATTGATTTACTTCTTTTTGGCTTAACATATTATATCCTCTTTTAATCATTACTTAGGTATTAACGTAAATTCAATTTTATCTCTAGGGGTTATCTCGATATAGATTATTGCTAAGGGACGTCTTTCCTTTTAACCTTCTTATTCTTCTTCAATGAATTCTTTAAAAAAACTATACCTTGTTTGGCAGCTTTTAAATCATTGGGTAACGGTAATACTTCAATACCTATCGGTCCCTTAAAATTTATTTCTTTTAATACATTGATAATTTCTTTGAAATCAATATGCCCCCATCCTGGAGCCAATCGGTTACTATCCGCAAAATGGATATAGCCAATATAGTCTTTTACCTCTAATAAAGCTTGGCTATATGAAACTTCCTCTAGATTCATATGGAAAGTATCTGCCAATATTTTTAGATTGGGAAATTTGAGTTCTTCAATAAAATCCTTTATCTGTGAAAGAGTATTGAAAATATTGGTTTCATATCGATTTATTGCCTCTAAAACCAAAGCAACTTGATGATGGTAAGCATATTCAGCTATCTCTCGAATTGCTTCCTTCCCAGAAATTAATTGTTGCTCTATAGGCAAATCGATTTCAAATTTCCCACGAATTCCACCAATAATCACTATTGACCCTAATTTACTAGCCAAATCTATATGGTTTTTCATTCTTCGAATTGCTTTTTCTCGTTTATCCTTTTGTGGATTATACAAACTGAAACCATCATTATAATAGGTCTGACCAGTTGCAATTCCATATACTTTAAGATTTAGCTTAAGTAAAATTTCCTTAATCCAGGGATAATTTATTTCTTTAGCATCTCTTAGACTTATTTCAACACCATCGTAACCCAGTTCACTGGCTTTTTTTAAGCCATTTGACAAGTTGCCTGAAAATAATAAAGGTCCAAACAGGGTCTTGGTTGGAGACAAGCTAATTACTTTGAACATTAGATATCCTCCTTATCAAAATTAATTAAAGAATCAATACTTCTTTAAATAATTATTAATTGTTTACCTTTTAACTTTGCCTAATTTGCCTATTTTTTTTAAATCAACTGCTACCTCTGGTAGATCTAAATCTACTAATGTTTTTTCTGTAGGGAAACTAGTATATTTATCCCAACCATGGATTTCGTAATATTCATCCAGCATTTTATTGTACTTTTCTTTATCCATTTTCCACCCTGCTAAACTGCCTATTAGAATTGATTCTTGCATCTTCCTTAAGGTTAACATGTTATTCTTACAATCATAATTAGTATTTTTTTAAATTAAATACCTTTTCAGGTATAAATTGTTGTATTACAATTTTTTAAAATCATATAACAAAGTTTTTTCTTCTGTAGTGGGAGTTTATTAAGCATTTACCTTTTCTACTAAGAAGTGAGATGCTTAAACCACCTCTAATAATTAGTGAGTAGCAATTGAAATTTAGGTCTTATAAATTAAATTTATTTAGTCATGATAAAACATCTATATTATATTAATAATATCCACAGTGTTTTGCTGTTTCATATAAAGTTAATACATTCTCAATAGAAACCTCCGGCTGAATATTATGAACTGGTGCAAACACAAAACCCCCTCCCGGTTTAAGGTCATTAATTCTCTTTTCCACTTCTCTTCTAACATCATCTGTTTTCCCAAACGGCACTATTTTTTGGGTATCACATCCTCCATCCCAAAATACTATTTTCTCACCAAATTCCTCTTTTAGTGATTTTGTATCACCCATTCCTCTTACCTCTTTTTAGATTTGTCTACCTTCTTAATATGTTTCTCGAAATTACCATGTTGATCCCTCATTTTATGTTCAACCCTTCAGGTAGCACTCAGTAATCTTGAGAACCACCATAATATGGCTTCTGCTGACTTCTGACATATTTATACCAGACTTCTATTGGTAAGAATAATATCTTTCACCCCATATACCTGCTAACTATACCATACAATTTTTCGGCAGTATTGAATTTCGTTTTGACCAGTAAACTTATCCTGATTGTATGGCCTTATATGTAATTCGTGTTCCTTATGTTCCTTAAGATCTGAGGTTTGCCTTAAGTAACTTTTCAGATTTTATCTCACGACCGACACCTTTGCTGTTTAGCTAATCGTTGGAAATTAAACCCTATAGCAGACTTTCACTGCCAAGCAATTATCCATGCCATGAGCACATCATTGCTAACTTCAAAGAAGGTGGTTTTTAAGTTAAAATAAAAAACAACGTACATAGCGATACGGCTCAATCTCTTTTAATTCAGGGGTATTAAACCGACATTTTTCGAAAGCGTAAGGGCACCTAGGATGAAATGAACATCCGTCCGGAAGGGATAAGGGATCAGGAATCTCTCCATCTAGAATAGTGTAATCTATTTTTAATTTTGGATTGGGAGCGGGTACTGCTGCAATTAATGCTTTGGTATAAGGATGCAAGGCTTGGTTATAAATAGACTTACTTTCTGCAATCTCTACGATACGTCCCATATACATAACAGCTATTCTTTTACTAATGTGTTTAACCACACTTAAGTCGTGTGTAATGAATAAATAGGTTAAATTGTATATTTCCTGTAAATCTTGTAAAAGATTGATTATCTGTGCTTGAATAGAAACATCTAGTGCAGAAACTGGTTCGTCGCAGATGATAAGCTTAGGCTTTAATATTAAAGCACGAGCGATTCCTATTCTTTGTCTTTGCCCACCAGAGAATTCATGAGGATAACGATTAATATCTTCTAGTCGAAGGCCAACATCTTCTATCAACTTTTTAACAATTTCTTTCCGTTCAGATCTCTTAAGATTGGGAAAGTGAACTATTAGGGGCTCTTCAATAATACTTCCAACAGTTTGTCGATAATTTAAAGAAGAATATGGATCTTGAAAGATAATCTGTATATTACGCCGGATTTTTCTGATTTGCTTGTTGCTATATTCAAGAATATTTTCATCCTCAAAAAACACCTTCCCATGTGTTGCTTCTTCAAGACGTGAAATCAATTTTCCTAAAGTCGATTTTCCACAACCACTCTCTCCGACAAGTCCAAGAGTCTCACTCTGGTGAAGAATAAGATTAACGTCAACAACCGCCTTTATATTGTCAACGACTTTTGGTATCACCCCTTTCATAATGGGGTAGTATTTAAATAAACTTTCGGTTCTGACAAGATTTTTTTTAGACAATTTTCACTCCAATAATTTTAATTATTTTACTACACTCTTGTATCTGGTTATTTTTTCCTCGCTCGGTGCTATACATATAACCAGCATTTGCACATGTGTGAAGGCGATACAGAGACTAACGGAGGCTCTTCTTGCAAACACTTCGAGTACGATTTTGCACATCTATTACTAAACTTACAACCAGTCGGTAAATTAAAGAGACTTGGAACATTTCCCGGAATTATACGCAGTCTCCTTTTCGCTTTGACACTAGCCAAGTTGGGTATTGATTCCAACAAACCGATCGTATAAGGATGATAAGGCTGTTCAAAAATATCTTCAACAGGAGCGCTTTCCATAATTCTACCTGCGTACATAACGATTACGTTTTTAGCCATTTGTGCAACAACTCCCATATTATGTGTTATAAGGAGAATTGATGTGCCAATCTCTTTTTGCAGCTTTTGCATCAAATTGAGTATCTGTGCTTGAATAGTCACATCAAGTGCTGTAGTTGGCTCATCCGCAATCATTAGTCTTGGGTTACAAGAGAGAGCCATAGCAATCATTGCTCTTTGTTGCATTCCCCCGCTCATCTGGTGTGGATAATTAAAGAAACACTTATCGGGAGCACGGATTCCTACCATATTAAACATTTCAATAGTTTTATTCCGGGCACCAGCTTTAGAAAGACCTTGATGAAGGCAAATCACTTCTGATATTTGATGCCCTATTTTCATGAGGGGATTCAATGAAGTCATCGGTTCCTGGAAAATCATGGATATCTTTTTACCTCTGACCTTACGCATTTCTCTTCGAGAGAATTTAAGAATATCTACACCTTCTAAAATGATTTGCCCCGACTCGATCTTACCAGGAGGAGATTTGATGAGACGAATAATCGACAGAGCTGTAACAGTTTTCCCACATCCTGATTCTCCTACAATTCCTAAAGTATCTCCTTGATTCAAAGAAAAATTGATTTCCGCTATAGCATTGACTACGCCAGATTCTGTATAGAAATTCGTTTTTAAATTGATAACCTTAAGAAGAGGATTGCTTTCTGAACGCTCCGAATATTTTTGAATCATATTAATTACCTCATTTTTGGATCTAAAATGTCTCGGAAACGATCTCCAATTAAATTTAAAGCTTGCACAGTCCAAGCGATAACGATACATGGCCAAATCACGCCCATTGGTTGCATAAGGAAAAACCTCATATTGTCATTAAGAAGCGTTCCCCAACTCGGCGTAGGTGGTTGAACCCCTAAACCGATAAAGCTCAGGGCTACCTCCATAGTGATAGCATCGCTCAGCCAGATGACCGCCATAACAATAATAGAAGAGCTAATGTTTGGTAATAAATGAATACGAAAAATGCGAAAATCTGACATACCAATACTCTTAGCTGCAGCAATAAAAACCTCTTCTTTAACAGATAATACAGCAGCTCGTGAAATTCTGACAAACCTCGGCAAGAATGCTATTGCAATAGCCAATATAGTGTTGCGAATTCCGGGGCCGAATATCATACCTACCATGGCACCAAAAATAATCAATGGGAAAGACAAAAGAATGTCAGTAATCCACATAATCAGCTTAGAAATTTTGCCAGAGTAATACCCCGCTATTATCCCAAAAAACACGCCTAAAATCATGCTCGTACCTATCGATATGAAACCTACAAAAAGGGAATACCTTCCTCCAAAAATAATGCGAGAAAATATGTCTCTACCCAAAAGATCGGTACCTAAAAAGTGTGTGGCGCTCGAAGATTCAATCCGATGTAATATGTCTACTTTATCAGGATCATAAGGGGAAACCCAAGGGGCCAGAATACTGACTATGACGACTCCAAGTAACATCAATATTCCTATTCCCATAGTCAAGTTTTTTTTAATTATTTTATTATTAATGCGCATTTTCTTTTCCTAAATATGTTCTATTATTAACAACCTGAACAAAAAGTTTTATTTATGTACAATTCGAGGATCTACGATAGAATAGGTAAGATCCACAAGTAAATTTACAATAACGACAGCAGCCGAATAAAGCATTATTAAACTCTGAACCATTGGGAAATCGCCTGCCTTAATACTATCAATAATAAGACGGCCGACTCCAGGACGGGTAAACACTATTTCAGTAAGCACAGCACTCCCTAAAAGTATATTAATAGCAATACCAATGTAGGTGATGAGTGGTAGGAGTGAATTTATTAAAGCATGTTTAAGAACCACTACACTCTCTGGTAATCCCTTAGACCTTGCAACTGTTATATAATCTTTTTGCAGCACATCAAGTAACGATGACCTCATTAATCGGGTAATGCTTGCCAGCATCCAAATCCCGCAACTAAAAGCCGGAAGTATTAGGAGTAATATTCTATTTTTCAAATAGTCTGTTCCTACACTTTCTACACTACAAATTGGGAGCAATTTCAGTTTGAGGGAAAATATCCATATGAGGAAGATGCCGAATATAAATGTAGGTATTGATATTCCTACCATAGTAATAATTCGGATTATATGATCAAAGATACTATTTTGCTTAATTGCCGCAAGTATTCCTAATGGCATCCCCATAAAAATACCGATTAGAATACCAGCAACAAGCAATTCCAACGTATAAGGCAATACACTTAGTAGTTGAGATACTACGCTCTCTTTATTAATATAGGAACGGCCTAAATCTCCTTTTAATAACTGATTAAGAAAATGTGCATATTGGGTATGCAGTGGGAGATCCAGTTCCAGTTCCGCCCTGATACTTCGATATGATTCTGCTGTGGCATAATTTCCGAGTATATAATGCACAGGGTCAACCGGCCCCACTCGAATAACAAAGAAGACCAGTGTCGCCACGATAAACATTGATACAAATGCCCTTATAATACATCTGATAACATAAGAACCCATATTTTTAAACCTACCTAATTTTAAACTATTCTAATTATTAATCAGGCAGAGATCAGCATTTGTTAAGAGCCAACAGAATATATTTATAACTGATCTCTGCCTTCATAATTTGAACACAATCATTGTCAACAATTGTCACAAACACACGATTGAATACTATTTATTATATTTTAATGCTCCAATATTTTTGTTTGTGGGCCTATTTCATAAGAAAAGATAAAATTAGATTTAAGAGTGTACCCAATATCAAACCAAGGGTGCCGCACTTGTGGGCTGGTTGACTCAATAACTGGAATAGATGGGAGGTCTTCTACGATAATTTTTTGAGCCTTGGCTAACGCCTCCAAACGAGTTTTCTCATCAAAAGTGGTTCTAGCGATTTCTATCAATTTATCCACTTCAGGATTCGAATAATACATATAATTATTGACAGCTTTTGGGCCGCCAACTATCGTTTCTGTAGAATAAAAATTAACAAGCCAATCAGTAGCAAGTGGATAGCGAGTACCCCAAATTACTATAGGATTCAAGCCTTGTTGAATTCTCGACATATAAATAGTATGATCCACAACGGTCATATCTAGTATAATTCCCACCTCTTTGAGCATGTCCTGATAGATAATCATCTTATCTAAATACCACCCTCCAGCAGACATAAATAATTTAACAGTAAATCCATCAGGATATCCCGCCTCGGCTAAGAGCTTTTTCGCTTTCTCTGGATCAGGATGAATGTATTTTTCCCAACCTGCATCTATATTCCCATAGCAGTCCGTAGGCACGGGAGAATTACAATATTCTGAAATTTCCTCGCCTTGCATCTGCATAATCGCCTCTTGTCCAATTGTATAAGCAAAAGCCTCCCTGACCCGTTTGTCATCGAAGGGTTTCACCTTGAGATTGAAGTAAAGGCATTTCATGTCGATAGGGCCAAGAGGTTCTATAATCATACCTCTACTTTTCATAAACTCCAGCCATATTTTATCATCTACAGCCCTTACTGCTGCAATTTCTCCAGTAAGCAAAGCCAATTCCCGTGCTTCCTCACTAGCAAAGTACTTTCCAATTATTTTTTCTATAATTGGCTTTTCACCCCAGTATTCATCATTTCTAACAAAGACGATTTGATTTTTTGGTTTATATTCGGCGAATTTAAAAGGACCAGTTCCTACTAATACCTTTTGTGAAGGAGTGAATCCTCTATCGAAAGCCCCTGCCTCCTCAGTAGATTTCTTACATATTATAAACCCGCCGAAATAATTTGAAACTTTTGTCAAGAAGAATGGATCCGGTTCTGCTGTAGTGATTTGTACTGTATATTTGTCAATAGCCTTGATTTCTTTGAAGTTCTCATAATTTTTACGATATACGGACACTTTACTATCTCTAACCCGATTTAATGAATAAACAACATCTTCAGATGTGAATTCACCATATCCAAACTGCCATTGCACCCCTTTTCGCAGATGAAAGGTCCATGTCAAATTGTCATCAGATAGTTCCCAAGAAGTGGCCAAATTTGGCAGAACATCTGGCGAATTACTATTCCCTAGGGGGGAGGAAACAAGTGAGCCGAAAACACACGGAAACATAAACCTATCCTGAACCAATTCCCCTCCAATGGGATCTGCGGTGCCCAAGTCCCCGGATAACAAGCCCAACACAACGACTTGTTCAGCGGCTAATCCCTTTTTTGATTCACCAGCCTCTTGGCAGTAGACATTAAATAAACCCAGATACATTAACAAAACAACAATTACTACAAGACCCAAAAATATTTTAATACTTCTTTTTTTACTTTTCATTACACTTACTCTCCTTTTCTCTTATTTTTTAATTAACTTACCTTTTGGAAAGATATTTCATAATTTATTTCATTTTTAATCCCTCCTTTATTTTTTACCAGTTTTTCATAGGTAGCCAGAAATAATCAGAAAGTCATTCTTCTCTTCTCTTCGCATAACTGGTAACATACATTTATTCGTACATACATAGCGTATTTCGTTAGAATACTCTGAATTCGATTCCCATCAAATTACTATACTCTTTCAACTCTTCCATAATCTGAGCACAACTAACGATATCAAAGTGATCGACATGCTTGATGTCTATACCAAACTCCGCCTGCTATTAGTGAGGGTCGACAGTTGCATAATACATGTACGTACTTCTCCCAACGAATGAACCGCAGGTTTCTCCTTTCAATCGATTTACGGCGGATACTGACCTGGTAAAACTGAGCACCCATTCTACAACGCTTTTTTCCCATCCTTAATACTAAATAACTTTTGGTTCTTCATTTATATACAGTTAGTAAAATATTTATCTTTTTTTTAAGTAGGTATCTTTCGACACCTGCTCATTTAACGAGTCTTTACAATCTGACCATCTTTCATTACTACCTCAATTTTATTCTCCTCACATAGGATACTTATATTTTAAAGTGGACCCCCCCCGTTTACTATAACTATGTCTGCAAGCTTTCCTTTTTCGATTGTCCCAATCTCGTCCTCCATTCCGATTGCACACGAAGCCGTTTTAGTCGCAGAAACAATAGCCCCCATCGGGGACATTCCTAATTCCACGCACATGGCCAATTCTTTTGCATTCTCACCATGGTACATATAAAGACATCCTGCATCAGAGGAAAATGAGATTGCAACACCCTTTTGGAAAATCATCTTGAATTCCTTTTTTTTGATCTCCCAGTAGGCGTTTGCCTTTGTTTCCAGCGTATCTAACATTTCTCCATTTACATGATCTACTATTTGCTTGATAACTAAAGTTGTTGGTTCCAAAATTACATTTTTCTCCACCATTAGCTCAGCACATTCTTCGTTTATGTAGAATCCATGCACTATTGAATCTACACCCGCCTTAACAGCTTTCTTTATTGCCTCAGGACCGTTGGCATGAGCAATTGCTTTCTTAGCCATCTTATGAGCTTCATCAACAGCAGCTTTCATTTCCTCTAATGTAGGTTGAGCAGCTGTCGGTGGTGCATCTCCACGTAATCCTGAACTTAAAAAACCACGACTAGCTACCTATTTAACGTTATCAGTGCCGTTAGCTATATTAAGTCGAAAGCTTTTGTTGCTCTCCTCCACTCTTCAGGACCATCACAATGCATACCACATTGCTCTTTAATGGCAAATTCCCCAAGCCAGGGTGGTAAGAAATACCCGTGACCGCCTGTAACAGTTAGATGATATCCTGTTGCTAAGTATCTGGGACCAATGATGTCCCCTCTATTTATCGCATTCTTTAGTGCGACCTCCATCCAATCCCATCCTGATCCTCCATCTCTAATTGTAGTAATACCTATCTCCAATGACCTTTTCAATGACGGAATAGCTCTTGTAAGCAGATCCAAACTATTATTATGGATAGGTAAAGAGTAGAAATCAGTTGACTGACCAAGCATATACATGTGTAGATGACTATCTATTAATCCTGGTATTATCGTTTTGCCATTAGCCTCAATAATTTCAACCCTTTCACCTTTAGGGATTTTGAGTTCCCCATTTCGACCGATATTTACAATTTTTGATCCCTGTATTACTACTACTGCATTATTTACAGGATTTCTGCCTGTTCCGTCGATTAACGTTCCATTCTTAATAATTTTCATATCCATTTTGTATCTCCTAGTATCTCTTCATCATTATTTTTTTATCCAATTATTTGTTTGTAAACACGGATCCAATTTAGCCCTAATACTTTTTTGATTTCATCATCATTGTACCCTCGTTGAATCATTTCTTTGGTAAAAAGCTCCATGAACACTGGTATATCTAATGGACCACTACCACTAAAATTTTCTATATATAAAGATTCCCGTGCGGTATAAAAAACACCCTCTAAAAAGCCTTCCTTCATGGTCATGGGCATATTGTGAGGTTCTAACAAGTCAGGACCTAGACCAACATGATCTATTCCTACTAACTTTACTATATGATCAAGATGATTTAACAAATCAGCAATGGTCGGATTATCGCTCTCCTTACTAGTCATGGCACCGTGACTACTAAGCCCTATAACCCCACCCTTTTTTGCTAATGCTTTTATCTGCTCATCTTTGAGATTACGTTGATGATCACAGACTGACCAACAGTTTGAATGTGAATCGATTACAGGATCTTCGCTAATTTCTAGTACATCCCAAAAACCTGGTTCTGTTATATGAGCTACATCAATGACCATGCCAAGACGATTCATTTCTTTCACAACTGATATTCCGAAATTAGTAAGCCCTCCCTTAGTACGAATTTCACCTTTCCCATCGCATAACCGGTTCCGGCCATTATCTACTAATTGAAGCCCTCTTAAACCTAGCCGATAGAAATTCCTAAGCACTGCAAGGGTCATATCGTGTGGCTTACCTTCTATAGGCCTTGCTCCTTCCATTGTTAGAAGTACAGCAATCTTTCCTTGTTTTAATGCATTTTCAATTTCTTGGGAATTTCGGCAGATGGCCATAACTTCCCCACTTTCATCAGCCTCTTCATAAAGCTTATCCAGCATGGATAGTGAACCCCACAATAACAGGTCAGTGTTATCAGTCAGACCGAAATGGGCACCACCAACCGTGGTCATTATTACATTAATCCCAGTCTGTCTAAACGAATTAGCATAGTGATTCAGAAATACAGCATTTTCTCCCTTGTTTCTTCGCTTGGCGATTTCCAAAAATATGTGATTATGTCCATCGACTACAGTATATTTTTGTAATAGTTTCTTTGCTGTTCGATTCATTCTTTTCTCCTTTCCTAAATTTTACTTTACTTTCAATTGGGCTATTAGGTAGTGCATAATTAAATTTGTTCTTTGACAAAATAGACACCTACACCATTACAGGATTGATGCTCTCAAAATTCAAGCTCCCCTTGTCCTGCATCTTCCTCTTCTTTCATTTTACCGTATGCTTTGATGTTTTTCTCGTTGATTCCCACAGTGGATACAAAATAACCTTTAGCCAATATCCCTTTATCATTCCAATAGACCTTCTGCAAGAAGGCAAATTTTAGTCTTAATGCTTTGCTGGTATTATAAGACTGGATAATTTTTATCGGATCGTCTCTGTAGGTATCTACATGAGAACACCATGCTAAATTACCTTCAATTTCTACGTATTCATAACCTACTTCAGCAATTGTTGCTAAAGCTTTATCTAATGTATAGTTACGAAAACTAACACTATTACATCCAATTTTCATTATTTTATTCTCCCATCATTCTTTTTCAATTTATGGTGTAAACACCACTTTAATAGCATCTGATTCATATGCCTTTTTCAAAGCTTCTTGGCATTGATTAAGAGGGAAACGGTGAGTAATAATCTTCTCCCAGGGGAAATTCTTTCTATTCCTGATCATCATATCAAAATGGGCATAATACATGTCATGGGGATGATTGGTATTCCCGATGAGAAGAACATTTTTGGCTGCAATATGACGGTGGACATTCAATATTACGTTACCTGTATCGACAAAATTTCCAGTTTCACAATAAGTTCCTCCCCGACGAAGCATTCGAAGACCTACATCTAGAACTTCCGGTCGACCAACTACTTCCACGACTAGATCAGCCCCTCTACCTTCTGTTTCCTCTTTAATATACTGAACTAACTCATCATCTGACAATTTGGATACATCAATAGTTAAATCAGCCCCAAATTCTTTGGCTAATTTTAACTTCGAAGGGATACTATCTAGAGCAATAATTTTCCCTGCTCCTAATAGACGGGCTTTGGCAATCATGGTCATACCGACCGCTCCTAATCCCTGAATTACGACCGTATCACCAAAGGAAAATCCTCTGGCATCAACCTGGGAATACATTTTGGCTCTATCTAACAAAGAAGTGACCACAAAAATTTCGGACAAGGTGGTCTCTTTAATGCTTAATTCCTCTGGAACTTTATAGATCCAAGCCTTGGGAGGAAGATAAAGATACTCACCCCATCCTCCCGTAATGTAAGGAAAACGATCACTATAATAAGTCATTCCAATGCCTTGATGTTTGGAGCAAAAAGGATACGCATGGATTCTGCGACAATACCAGCATCTTCCGCAAATAACGTTAGGACAATTAGTGACTCTATCTCCTATTTTTAAATCTTTTCCAGAATATTCGATTTCATTCCCCTTCCCATTCATCTCATAGACAATTCCTGAATTTTCGTGCCCATGCACTGCAGGATAGACCATATCCTGTTCTGCTTCTGTGCCTCCATAAAGAGTTACATCTCCATCAAAAGCATGCTTATCTGTTCCACAGATTCCAGACATTTCCATTTTTACGATTAGAGCCCCGGGCTCCAAATGATCAGGATAAGGAATTTCCTGATACTCTACCTTACCTGGACCTGTCATTACTACCGCTTTTACCAATTTTGGTTTAGCCATATTTTCTTCATCCTTTTTAAACTTAAATTTTAGGTTGGATATCCTAAGGTATATAGATGTTTACCCCCGTTTAATGGGCCCTTAATAACATCTTCAATTTCTTTTTTATCTCGCATGGACATTGCCTTAATGGGAGGTAACTTTCCCGCTGGATACATATGTAAAATATCATTAATTAATTTTTCAATATAATTCATAATAGCTTCTAATCCTGGTTTTGCTTTTTCAGGATTAGCCAGTGTAGCATCTCCTACAATTCCTTCGGGTGTGGAAACCACTTCAATGGCTGAAGCACCCACTTGCTGCCAAAATGGAATTGGTAATCCATAAGCATTTCCTGATTTATCAATATGTCCATCGGGAAATATTTTCATCGGTTTGGTAGATACTGCATATTCCTGGTTAATCATTTCGGGGAAAAGAGCTTGCGAAAAAGAAGTTTCACATTCATCCGCATGAATAAAGGGGGTATCGAATGGTCCTCCATGTGCTTTATTACGAATATGCTCTGGAATTACAAACCACCAGTTCACATTAACTATTATGGTAGGAACTTGATATTTTTTAGCAAATTGATGAATGGCTAATGGAATAACATAATCTTGACCATGTCCATTTAAAAAGATCTGTTTGCGAAATCCTGTATTCCAAAAACCGGCCATTACTGCTCTAAGATAGGCTGCCAAATCCTCCTCAGGAACCATAATGGTTCCAGGCATGCCCATATGATGAAAAGGATGAGAACCATACCAAATTGGTTCTGCTACTGTACAACCCGTAGCCTGTGCAATCTGTTCGGCCATCCGGGTTACTAGAAAAGTATCTTCTCCGCTACAAGCATTCGGTCCATGATTTTCAGAGCTACCTACCGGGATAATAATTAGATCGTTCTTTTTTAACCTTTCCTGTGTCTCATGACCATTCATCGTTTGATAATATATTCCACTCGGTAAATCCATGTGTCCACCTTTGGGTGGAAATTGCCATTTCCTCATCTTTGACTCCTTTTTTAAATTTAATTATTGACCTCGAGGCCTAAAAACCTTAACGAGGGTCTCTTTCTTTTTAATTACTTCTCGAGCAACCTCAGTAATATATTCAAATGACATATTATATTTCTCATGTAACTCATTATTTTTGCCACAGTCGAAAAAATTCACAAAAAACATCCTCAATCCCAACTCTTTTCATAGCCACAGGGTAATTTTCTCATAATGCCTTTGCCACTCCATCCTTTAACACACTAATAATCTAATGGTTCTTATCGCTATATTTACTATATTCTTTAATTCCTTAATTTTATTGGATGAAATGCTCATTTTAGAGACTTAAAACCAAGGAGGACTATTTGCCCAAATGGAGATGGATTTGAATTTTCCTGTATTTGTCTTTTTATGAAGTATCGTAGATTTAAAAGTAATACTATCTCCTTTTTTTAAAAGATATTTCTTGTCTTCTAATTGAACCTCAAGCTCACCCTCCAAAATTAATCCACACTCCTCTCCTGGATGAGAATAGAGCTCTTCTCCTGTAGTTGCCCCTG
>Ga0210003_1001734_pt1 | contig 18946 bp, 15 predicted proteins | sample LantaG_FD_182804 | JGI IMG/M metagenome (GOLD analysis project Ga0210003, IMG submission 182804) | Deep subsurface microbial communities from Baltic Sea to uncover new lineages of life (NeLLi) - Landsort_02402 metaG (SPAdes) (version 2) | ecosystem: Environmental > Aquatic > Marine > Oceanic >...
AAGCTGCTGATGCTCCTGCTCCTGCTCCTGCTCCTGCTCCTGCTCCTGCTCCTGCTCCTGCTCCTGCTCCCGCTCCTGCTCCTGCTCCTGCTCCAGCTCCAGCTCCTCTCGCCTCTTCCGTCGCTCCTCCCTCCTCCGCGCCCGCCGCTCCCCCCATGCTCCGCACGTCCCGCAGGGCGGCGAGCACCACGGCTCCGGCCTCCCTCCGCGCCCTCCCGGCCTCCCTCGCCTCCTCCCTCGCCCCCGCGGCCTCCCTCCTCGCGGCGCGGAGCCTGCGCCTGCTCGCCCGCAGCTCCGCGCCGGCCCTCTCGGTGACGGCGGCGATGCGGGCCGAGGCTTTCGCGAGCTGCCTCCGGTGCGCCTCCTCGGAGGCGGCGAGGGAGGCGCGGAGCCTGGGCAGCTCTGCCTCGGCCTCGGCGGCTCTCCGGAACTGGGGTTTCGAAGTTTTTTTGTTTTTTCCGGATTTTTTTTGTGTGCGGGTGTGTGAGCTCGACCTCTTCTCCCGAGCGTCCCTCCCCTTGCTCCGATCCTTTCCCCCCTTTTGTCTCCGCTTACCGCCGCCGCAAACTTCCCTGCCATCCCCTTGCACGTCGCCTCCGCCGCGGCCCGCAGCGCTCCCGCGGCCGCGGCCTCGGCCCTCGCCCGGCGCTCGCCCTCGCGGGCGGCGGCCGCGTCGGCCGACAGCCGAGCGAGCGCTCCCTCCGCGCGGGCGTCGAGCGAGAGCGAGAGCAGCGAGGCCGCGGCGAGCGCCGCGGGGGACTTTGTCGTCGCCGTTTTCGTCTGTGCTGCTGCTGCTTTGATGTGAGGGGGAGAAGAAGGGGGAGACGCAGAGGTCGTGGTCGACACCGAGGGATACGCGAGAGTCGAATCTGATGCACCTGAGATGTTCAACGCAAACCTAGGTTTAAGGATTGCGAGCTCTTCTCTTGCTTCTCCAGCGTTGTCGATTTTGTTCTTTTCGCCGCCCCCGCATCTTTTGCCGCTCCCGGAAGCACCCTCGCTCGAAGAAGGAACAGCAGCAGCGGAAACCGAAGCGCTCGCGAGCGCGGTCGCCGCCCACGCGGCCACGAGCGGGGAGCTCAGAGCCTCGACCCTGCCCCTCTCGACCGCGAGCGCCGCCGCGGCGCCACGCTCGCGCTCCCCCGCGCTGAGCTCCTCCGCGGCCCTCGTTCTCAGGGCCGCCTCGGCGTCTTCCGCGGCCTTTCTTTTGAGCGACGAGACCTCGACCTCGAGCGCCGCGACGCGGGAGGCGGAGGCAGCCAGCCCGGAGCGCAGGAGGCGCGCCGCGCGGTCGGAGGAGAGCGCTCGGGCCTCGGCCGCCTCGGCGGCTCTCGCGGCTGCCCCGGCGGCGGCGGCGGCGGCGGCGGCGGCGGTGGCGGCGGGGGCGGAAGCAACAGCTGCTGCTGCCCGGGGATTCGCTTCGTGATTTGGTTCTGAGCTCAGGGGAGGGCTGCTCGAGGAAGGCACGTCGGTTGAGGGTGGGGGAGAGAAGATTGAGGGGGGAGGGAGAGAAAAGGGTCTCGTTCAGAAGCTGGTTGGTGTCCCTCTTTTCTCCCCTCTTTTTTTAGCAACGAAAGGGGGGGAGAGAAGGCGGAGGGGGGAAAAAGGCGCTCTCTCACCCCGCAGTGCCGTCTATCCCTTGCTGCTGAGGCGGCGGCTTCGCGGTAAAAGATGCTGCTGAGCTCCTCGGCTGAGCCGCCGCCTCTCTCGGAGGGGGGGACGGCGCGCTCGCTGCTCGGCTCGGCATGGTTTCCCGCTCTCTCTTGTTTCTTCTGGTCAAGAGAGCTGAAAGAGGTCGCGGCTTGTTTTTGACGCCGGCGGGCGTCGGCGGCTTATCTCTTCGATTCACACCTCTCTCCCTCTCTCTCTTTTTCTCTCTTCTTGCATTATTGAACTTTCAAATGCGCGCAGTCAGCGGAGTTCAGGGAAGCTGTGGCGCATCGCGTGCTGCTGCCGCAGCAGCGTCGAGAACGCGTCGCTGCAGCAGCAGAGGAGCTCCTTCTCGGGGAGCCGATGCTTTCATCGCCGCTTCCATGCCTTCGACGTCGGCATCGTCGACGTCGTCGCAGATCGGCCCCTCCTCGCCCCGCTCCTCCCTGCCCCACCTGCGATCCGCCAAGCACGTGAGCACACGCAACGTTTCGATCGTGACCCACGCAGTGAAGCGCAAGAACGAGAAGCACATCGTGTGCTCCAAGACGCTGATCGCGACGCCGGGCAAGGAGTCGCTCGTTGACGAGGCGTGCGCCCGGCTCGTCGCCGCAGTCGGCCTCTCGGGCCCTCAGGCCACGCCCGCGACCGCCGCGGCGGCCACCAGGCTCGGCGTCATCGAGTTCTCCTACGGCAGGGACTCCTACGAGCCCAACGTCTTCCACTTCTGGGAGCGGTACGACTCGAACGTTTCCCTCGGCAGGCACAACACGCGCGAGGACATCGTCGCGTTCCTCGAGGACCTGACCAAGGAGGGGTGCCTCGAGGGTCCCGTGGGGATGGTCTTGTACGAGTGGCGCGACGGGCAGCTGGGGCCCGCATGCGCGCAGGGCGGGCCCAAGGGGGAGGGCGGGCTCGACGACGCGACGGGCGGGAGCGGCATGGCGGGAGGGGCTGGGCTGAAACAGACGAGCGCAACTTTGGACCTGGTGCGGAGTTAAAAAAAAAAAAACAAGTTTCGGGTTTTTTCTCGAGGTCGAGGTTTGAAACTCTCACTCTCTTTCTTCTTTCTATTCAAAAAAAAAACTACTCTCAGGGAAACATCGAGCGAGGGAGCGAGGGAGACGGGTGGAACATGAAGCTCGGGTCGAAGTCAAAGTCAGGGTAGAAAAAGATCGTCAAGGTTTTCCCCTTCTTTTGTTTTAAATTTTGATTTTTGGAAGAGAGAGAGAAACTTTTTTCTTTCTTTCTGTTTTTTTTGTTTGTAGAGTTTCTTCGATGATGTCCCCCGCAACTACTTGGTCCTTTTATGATTACAACGTGCGCCGCCGCTCTCTGAAGAGAGGGCGAGCGGAGGGAGGGAGGGAGGGAGGGAGGGAAACGAAGGAGAAAGATCAAAGATATTCGTCGCCCGGCAGGTCGTGCTGCTCGGGAGCACGCGAGCGAGGCCGAGGAAGGCCGTCGTCTTCTCCGCGCACCTCCCGAGCGCCTCGACGTCACGCCAGGTGCATCCGCAGCGTCGCCTCGCTGACCCCTCGAACCCGGCACCGAATCGTCTCCTCGCCCAGCTTCCTCGTGGCAGCGAACCTGTGGCAGCCCGAGAACCCAAAGTACCTTCCGGAGCCCGGAGGGCACTCCAAGACATCAATGGGCTCGCGAAGCCCGTGCTCCGAAATGGAGGAAGCGAGGGCCTCGACCTTGAGCTCGTCGTCGGCGCGCGAGCCGGCCAGCGGCCTCCTGATGGCTGCCAGCGGAAGGTCGACGATTCTCGCGCTGGGCGGCGTGGAAGCCAGGAGCGCCCTGCTGGCCTCGTCTGACCAGCCGAAGGCGGCGTCAGCGGCCTGCGCGTCGGTCCAAGTGCGGGGGCCGTCTCGGCCGGTTTCTCGAAGTTCATCGCCTCCGTCTGCTCCTCCTCCTCCTCCTCCTCGCTCTGGCCTCTCCTGGCCTCCTCTCGGTCCCCCCTCGCTCCTAGGAGCGGTTGGCAGAGGCCTCAGGGGGCGATATCGGCTAGACACGAGCGGAGAAGGGGAGGGGAGAGGGCGACGCGGGGTGAGAGATAGCCTCATCGTCGGTCTTTATCGAATGCCTCGAACGTTTCGGGCCGAAACTTTCGGCGAAAAAATGTCTGGAATCTCACTTGCGTTTTTCCTTTCAAAAACCAAGGCACGGTCTCTCTGTCTCCTCAATGCCCTTTGAAAAGAACCGCGAAGCCAACTCGCTCGCCGAGCTCTCTCGCAGGCTTCGAGAGGAGCAGAGGCAGCAGCAGCAGGCGGAAGGCTCGAGCGGAGCAGCAGCAGGAAGAGGAGGAGCCAGCGATGCGAAATCGGAACGGCTAGCTTCTGCTCGCAAAAGGCCGCCGTCGCCTCGGCAGCTGCGAACCCTTCCTCTCCCTCCGCCGCCCGTCTTCGAGCCTCCCGAAGAAGAGAGGCCTCAGACTGCTGCTCGGAAGAAAAAGGGCGCCGCCTCATCTCCTGGCACGAGGGCTCAGAAGGAGGAGCCGGAAGAGGAGCCCCCTGCTGCCGAAGAAGAAGAAGAAGAAGAAGAAGAAGTTGCCGCCGCTGCCGCTGCCGCTGAAGTTGCGGCGGCAGCGGCAGCGGCGACGTCGGCAGCGGCGTCGGCGAGGGCAGCCCTGGTCGCCCGCCGCACCGACAGCTACGCAGCGGCCTTCTCCGGGGACATGGAGGCCTGCGCGGCCTCTAATGCTCCCGTGAGCGTTCTGGGGCAGGCGATCGGCGTGCTGGTGGGCGCGGGATGGAGCGGGAGCGTGTGGGACGAGGTGTGAGGAAGGAAAGAGAGAAAGAGAGAAGGAAAAAATGTAAAACAAAAAATCGAACGAGAAATGCTTCATCTTCCACACCTCGAAAAACCTTTCTCGTTTCTCTTTTTCTTTTCGTTCCCCTCCCTGGCTTTGTCCAACCCCCTTCGCGCATCTTACTAAAGATGAAACTTTCGAAAGAGAGCAGCAAGACCTCTGGAGCAGGAGCAGCGGGAGCTGCTGCTGCTGCTGGAGAAGGCAGCGCGGAAGAAACCACCGCGAACCCCAAAAGAAGCGGCCTCGGCAGTCCATCGCGGCTCGTTGACCGCCGCGGCGGCGGCGGCGGCACCCGCCGCGGCTTCCGCCGCCGCAGCAGCAACGACGCTTCTGTGTCGTCTTCCTCCTCTGCGTCTTCTCCCTCTCTGGCCTGGCTCGGTCGAGGCAGGGGGGCTCGCTCCCCTTCCTTTTCCTCTCGGAGCCGCGGCGGAGGCGACGACGCGTCTTCCGTCGAAGCCCGCGACGCCGGCGGCGGCGGCAGCAGCGGCGGCGACACCAGCGACGACGGCCTCGGGTCGTCACCTTCCTCCTCCTCCTCCTCCCCGCTCTCCGGCGCCAACGAGACCGTCGACGGCACCAGCATCCACGACCTGCTTCGCGTCCGCTGCGCACAGGCCGCAGCGGCGTCCGCCGCGGCGGCGAGGGCCTCTGCGCGGGCGGCCCTCGCCGAGGCAGGGGCCGCGCGCTGGCGGGCGCGGTTCCGCCGGGCCGCCGCCGCGGCCGAGGCGGCCGAGGAGGGGAGGCGGTCGGCGGAGAGGGCACTGGAGAGGGAGAGGGCGGCGGCGGAGAGGGCAGCCGCGGCGGAGAGGGCAGCCGCGGCGGAGGAAGCGAAGAGGGTCGAGGGAGCGACAGCAGCGAGCGCAAAAGCGGGCGCGAGCGCAAACGCAAACGCCGCCGCGGCCGCGGCTGCCCTCTCCGTCGCAGCTGCCGCCGCTCCTCCCTCTTCTTCTTCATCTTCTTCATCTTCTTCTTCTTCCTCCTCTTCTTCCTCTTCTTCCTCTTCTTCCTCTTCTTCTTCTTCTTCTTCTTCTCCTTCTCCAAGCTCCCTCACTCACACTCTTTCTCCTGCTCCTTCTCCCTCGGGATGCAGCACCAGCTCTTGCTGCTGCGGCTGCTCTCAGGAGGCCGCGCGCCAGAGGGCCCGCGCCGAGCGGTACAAAGCGGCCGCTCGCGCGGCCAAAGAGAAAGAGAAAAAAGAGCCGCGCGCCGCTGCTCCAAGTCCGGCGCCGGCCCCGGCACCCGCAAAAGAGAACCTCTTCCCTCTTCCCTCCGCAGCCCGCGAGCTGCGAGCCTGCCTCGAATCGCAGCGGGAGCTCGCGGCGCAGCGCTCCCTGCTCGCGGCGAGGCTCGAGAGAGCGCTGAGGGCGCACGTGCGGGGCGTTTAAGAGAGAGAGAGAGAGGCGAGGGAGCCTTTTTCGTGTTAAGAAAGAAAGAGGGGGGTTAGGAGCCTTTCTCTTGCGAGCTTTTTAGTTTGCAAAGAAAAAAAAACGAAAGAAAAAAGGGGAAAACACAATTTTCGCTCTCTCTCTCTCGCTCCCTCTCTCTTGCCAACCAACGGCACCACCCTCGTTAAATTTTTTTAAAAGAACGACGTGGAAATAAGTGGGAGAAGGAAAGAAAGAGCAGGTGGGGAAGTGAGAGTTCGACCTCTTGTCTCGTCTGCTCTCGTTCCTTCCTCCCTCATTCTCAGTCTTCCCTTGCGTGCTCTTCTCTCGAATCGCGTTTTGTTTTGCACTTCGCGCCGGCAACCCGCAAAAGTTTGCGCGGACCTTGCAGCGAGCGTCTTATCTGCTAAAATCATCTTTGGGAAGAAAATCAAAAGGAAATAAAGTTAAAAGCTGCGCGTTCTTTCCGACGGAACCTGGGCTCAGTTGGCGAACTTGGGGCCCTTCGCGGCCTTGCCGTAGAAGGCGCCGGCCTCGCCGGCCTCGGAGGCTGTTCAGTGTTTGTTTTTGCAGAAAGGAGAGAGAGGAAGAGAGCAAGTGAGCGGGCAGAGCTCCTTCCGATGAAAAAAACTAGCCGACAGAAAAAAAAGTCAAAAACTCACCGTAGACGACCTGCTTCGGGGCCTTGTGCACCTTGGGCGGCTTGACCGGTGCAGCGACGTAGGTGACCGGGGCAGCGACATAGGTGGTCGCGGCCTCGCCGGCGGCACCATGGCCCTTGCCGGCGGCGACGTTCTGTTTTTGGTTGTTGAAGTTTGAGAGGTAGTGGTGAGAAAGAGGAGAGGGAAAGAGAGAGAACCTTCGGGTTTTTCAAAGTTGAAAAAAAAAGCTTCGAGAAAGAGGGAGAGAGAGGGTCAGGGGGACCAAGAGAGCCGACGAGGCCAGATACTCGAGAGCCGCTGCTCGCGTAACCTCCCTGCCGACGCCCGCTAGGAGCCCGCGCGTCACTTCAGAGAGAAAGATAACTAAAAAAAACTCCCAAACGCCCTTTCCTTACCTGTGCCAAGGCCGCGAACATGGCGAGGACGAGGACGATGAGCGCGAAGAACTTCATTGTGCTGGAATTGAAGGAGCTGGAAGCGCGTCAAGAGAGGGGGGGGACGCGAAGGGAATGGGAAGGTGAGCGCTTCATCGCATCGATCTAGGCGAAGAGAAGATCGGCCTCCGAATTCGTCCCGACCTCGCCGCTCGCACCCTCGCCCAACTCTCTCTAATTCGCGCCTTTAGATATTTCATCACAGTACACCGGCATCTGTGTGGAGAAAAAAGAGGGGGAGTGCGGGTTCTTCATGGAAAACAAAAGGGGCCTCCTTCTGCTTTCTCGCAGCCGCCAGCCGAACGTTCAATGGTGCTGATTCCGGAACGCGGAAAAAAAAACCCTCAAAGCCCGCCGCCGCTCGCGGCCCCGCCCCGCCGCACCCTCCGTGAACGACTTCAGGCACGAGAGCCACACCCTAAAAGATGGAAAAAAAGTCAATCGGATAACAGGAAAAGAGAAAGCGTTGAACTCACCTTGAAGAAGAGGAAGAGAGGAAGAGGGTTTGAGGAAGAAGGCGAGTGAATAGTTGTGGGGAAGGGCCGTGTCGCCTCTCCTCTCTCTTTCTTCTTTCTTCGTTTCTCGTTGGCTCCGTCCTCTTCCTCCCTCCTTCTCAAGCTTCGTCGACTCGAACGGCTGGGAGGGGCACCGTCTTCCCCTCGCGGCGAAGTTTCACCTTTCGCATGCGTGCTTTTTTTTGTTTCGCTGTTCTCTCTCTCACTCTCGCTCCTCCCGGCCTCCCCCCCCTCTCGCCGACGCCCTCCTCGCCCCCCCCGCGGCCGCTGCCGCCGCCTCCAGCGCCTCGTCGAGCGCCACCTCCGCGGCGAGAGCGGCCTCCTTCCAGCGCAGCTCGCGGACCCGGGACTGCGCCGAAAACTCCCGGGCCTCCTCGAGCTGCCGGAGGAGGAGCGCGGACGGGAGCGAGTCTCCGTCTCCGCCGCTCTCGTTGTCGGCGGCAGCGGCCGTCGCCCTCGCCCGAGGAGGTGCGTCTCTCTCCCTCTCTTCCGCCCCCCCCTCGGAGGTCGAGGCGAGTGCCTCCAGGAGCTCTCGGGCGAAGCTGCTGCTGCTGATGCTGCTGCCGCTGCCGTCGTTGCCCCTCCTGCTTCTCGCGATCGCCCTCGAGAGCTTCGGCCAAGCCGAAGTAGGAGAAGAAGAAGAAGAGGAGACAGAGGAAGGAATCGAGCCGAGCCGGCATAGCGCGGCGAGCTCGTCAAACGCCGCCGCCGCTCCCTCTCCTCCTCCTCCGGGCTCCGAGGAGAAGAGGAACAGGCCCTCCGTCCCCTCTCGCGAGCTCATCCCCGCCTCAGGCACGAAGACGGACAGGGATAGCTGCCTGCCCGTGGCGCGGAGGTGCTGAGCGACCATGGCGTCCGCGGCGCGGGAGTAAAGAGACGACGACGACGGGAAAGAGGAGGTGGAGGAAGAGGAGGTCGAGGGAGCGCTGCCTCTGCCCGCCAGCAGCGCCGCCGAAACCGTCGACCCCCTCCCTCCGGACGAAGCGTCGGAGGCGAGGTGGTAGATCAGGGCCGCGCGCATCCGGGCCTGGGTGGAGAAGAGAGGAGTGGACGAGGAAGACGAGGAAGAAGCGAAAAAAAAGAGGCGGGGTGATCAGTCTTCCCCTTCCGCCGCCGTTTTGTTTTCGTAACTCCCCTCGTCTCTCATCCTTCTCCCCCTCTCTTTTTCTTTTTCTCCCTCTTGTACCTTGACGTCGTCGAGCATCCCGGAACGGATAACGCGCGCGTGGAGAGCGTCTCGAAACTCGTTCGCGCTCATGCCGCGCTCATGCGAGGAGGAGGCCGGAGGGGGAGGGGGAGAGGGAGGGGAAGGGGCGGGAGGGTGCTTCGGCGGCGTCGCCGCAGGAGGTCGGGCGGGACCTGCCGCCGCCGCCGCCGCCGCCGCCGTTGCTGCTGCTGCCTGCTTCGGCCTCTCCCGCCGAGGAGGGGAAGCCGGCTTCTTCTCCACCGCCGCTGCCGCCGCTGATGCTTCAGGCTCGCTCTCACTGCTGCAGCTGCATCCGGAGCTGCTGCTGCCGTCGCTCGAGGAGGGAGCCTTGAAGCGGGGCATGGCGTGTTTTGAAGAAGACAGGACAAAGAAAATGAGAGTTGGGTTTTTTTTGCTACAGTTTTTTTATCACCTCTCTCCTCTTCTTCTTCTTTCTCTAAAGTCCCTTCGGCGCCTTTCCAAAGAGACCCGCGAGCTCCTCCCGCAGCCTGTCTCTCATCTCGTGCCCGTCGCGGTGATAAATCCACCTGGAAGGGGATGAAACCGAACCGGACGAAGAAGCAGGAGCGCTGCTCGAAGAGGAAGGAACCAGGTCGTACCGCACGGGGCCGCCGACAGGCGACGACAGCCACAGCTGGCGGTTTGGGGCCTGCTTGTTGATGACGTAGGTCCCCTTCCCTTCCCCGAGCCGGAGGGTCAGGACTCCCGACTGCGAATCCGGCGCGAGGGGTTTTCCGAGTGTGGAGACGAACGGGTGAGCTAAAAAGGGGCAGAGGGAGGGAGAGGATGACGATGAAAAAGAAAAAAAAAACGAAATATCAAAAAAAGACGCACGCGGTACTCGACGTCTGCCTCGTCGCCCTCTACCTCGCAGTCGACCCAGCTCTCCAGGGCGTCGACGAGGTCGTGCAGCGTGTCGTCGGCGGCGGCGTGGAACGAGGCCTCGTCGAGGTGGTGGTCGGCGGTTTCTTCTTCGGCGCCGGTCGAAGAGGTCGAGGAAGAGGTCGACGGCGACGAGGAGGAAGAGAAGAAGCCTCGGTCGCTTGTCGCGCAAATCGACTTTTCCGTTCTCAATGTTGTCATTTTTTTTCGACTAGCAGAGTGATAGGTTGATAGAGTACTCATCGAAGCGAAAGAACTGAAGACAGGTCTCCATGGGACGCGGTCGAGCCGCGAAGAAGATGAAGATGTCGACGAAGGCATTGCCGTCGACACAGTCGACGTGCATCGACGTTCGAGGCTTGCTCTCCCGCTGCTCCTGCAGTTGCTGCTGATGCTTCCACTGCTGTAGCAGCAGCTGGTGCTCGTTGCTGCTTCTCTCCCGCTGCTGCGGCGACAGAAAGCACTGACGATGCCTTGAGCGACGCGCGAGTGCGTCATTTTTCGGAGCTCGTTTTGGTCTTCAAAAATGAAGTGAGACTGTGGAGTCGAATCTAGTTTTTTTTTTCCCCCTTCGACCGCTGTCGACAAACCAATGCCCTCCACTCTCTCTTGTTTTTCACCTTCGTGAGAGAACACACGCAGTCACGCTCTCGGAGCTGCTCCCTCCTCTTCGGAGACATTGCGATCTCTTAGAGTTCTCACTCTCTCCCTTGAACGACAGGGGCTCCGAGCTCGAAAAGAAGACGGGAGGCACTTTTTGGCGTGCACGCCAAAAGCAAAAGCAAAAACTAGCCAATTGTGTCGAGAAAAAACTGCGCATTCGCTCTCCTCTCGCTTTGCGGCCACGATGACGACCTCGAAGCGTGGTTCTGTCTCAAAAGAGTCGACTGGCAAGAGAGCAGACAAGGATTCGACCAAGACGAAGAAAGAGACGTCGAAGAAGGCGGCGGCACCTCTCGCGGCGGTGGCGGCAAAGGCGACGACGATTGCAGCCGCCGGAACCAGCGCTCCTTCTGCCGTTCCCCGCAGGGGCCGCTCGTCAGCTGCTTCTGCTTCTGCTGCTGCTGCCCCCCCCGTCGCCGCTGCTCTCCCCCCGAGGAAGAAAACCCCCGTGGCTCCCACCAAGATCGCCCCTGCTACTCGCACTCTCGGCGGCGGCGGAGGGGGGAAGAAGTCGACCTCCCGCGTCGCCGCCGTCTCGCAGACCAGCAGCGACGGCGGCAGCGGCTCTGGAGGCGAGGAGGAGGACGAGGAGGAAAGCGACGAGGAGTCTGACTTCGCCCCGGAGCTCGGATCGGACTCGACGCCCTCGGGATCCGACGATTCTGAGATCGAAGGCGCCTGGCGCGACGACGGCGGCGGCGGCGGCGGCGAGGAAGGAAAGCCGGAGGCCGCTGGCGGAGAGCCCGCCGTCGCTGCCGCCGCCTTCGACAACGGAGAGGAGCTCGAAAACCAAAACAACAACAACAACAACAACGACAACTCCGACTCCGACTCCTCCGACGGGGGCCGACCGCAGCGCAACACGGCGGGAGACGTCCCTCTGGAATGGTACCGCGCGGAGGACCACGTCGGCTACGACGTCGACGGGCGGCGCCTCGGCCGGCGGCCGCGCAAGGACGCGCTGGACGCTTTGCTCGAGCGCGCCGACGGCGGCGCCGCTTTGCGGACGATCTACGACGAGCGCAACGACGAGGACATCGTGCTCTCTCACGACGAGATCCGCATGGTGACCAATATCCGAAGGGGCGCATTCCCTCACGTCGGGCTGTCTGCCGAGGCGGGGGGAGGCATAAACCCCTTCGAGGACGAGGACGATTACTACACCCGGCACCGGCTCGTCGCCCCCATCAATGCCGCGCCCGAGCCCAAGAGGCGGTTCATGCCCTCGAAATGGGAGGAGCGCGCCGTGGTGAAGCTGGTGCGCGCGCTTCGCAAGGGGTGGATCAAGCCCCGGGACAAGGACGCCAGGCTGCGGGACCCCGAGGCCGAGATGTTTGGGGGGCCCCCGCGCGACTTCCTGATGTGGGGCGACGACGGGTCGCTGGTCGGGAGCGACCTGCCGGGCAGCGCCGGGATCGCCCCGCTCCCCGCGCCCAAGGTGCCGCTCCCGGGGCACGGGGCCTCGTACAACCCGCCGGCGGAGTACCTGGCGATCGAGGAGGAGAGGGAGCGGGCAGCCACGGCGCAGGGGGCGAAGGAGGAGGAGGAAGCCGCTGACGCCGACGGGCCGGAGGAGGGCGAGAAGAAGAAGACGTTTTTTGACTCGCTGCGCGCCGTGCCGGCCTACGCCGACTTTGTCCGAGAGCGCTTCGAGCGCTGCCTCGATCTCTACCTCTGCCCGCGCGCGAAGAAGCGGACGCCGCACGTCGACGACGCCGCGACGCTGCTCCCCGACCTGCCGTCGCCGCAGGACCTGCGGCCGTTCCCGCGCAGGCTCGCGGCGCGGCTGCGCGACGCGTCGGGCCCGGCGCCGAGCACCTCCTCCTCCCCTCCGCCCCCCCTCCGCGGCGTCGCGCTGGACCCGCGGGGGCAGTGGGTCGCGGCCGCGGGAGACGCCGGGGTCGTGGCCTTCTGGGACGCGAGGACCGGCAGGCTGGCCGGCAGGGTGGACCTGGCCGCGCGCGGCGCGAGGAAGAAAGCGTCCGGGAGCGGCGGCGGGGTCGGCGGCGGAAGCGAGCCCCTCCCGGCGCGCGTCGACGGCCTGTCTTGGCGCCCGGGCCCCGCGGGGAGCCGCGCGCCGCTGCTCGCCGCCGCCGTCGGGGACTGCATCGTGCTGCTGGCCCCCCCCGAGGCCGTTTGCACCCCGGCGCAGAGGGAGGGCGCCGAAGAGGCCCTGAGGTCGGGGCTCGAGGCGGCGACGAGGGCCAGGAAGGAGGGCGGCGGTGCTTCCTCGGCGTCGGAGGCGACGCCCGTCGGCACGTGGTCCCGCTACCATGCTTCTTCCTCCTCTCCTTCTTCTTCCGCCTCCTCCTCCTCCTCCTGCTCCTCCATCGCCATCGACCTGGGATTCCGCGTCAAGCACCTCGCCTGGCACGGCGCCGGGGACTACCTCGTCGCCTCCACCGCGGCGCCGGGGGGCGCGAGGACGGTCTCGGTCCACCGGCTTTCGGCAGGCGCCTCACAGGCGCCCTTCCGCAAGCTCAGGGGCGGCGCGCCCGGCCCCGTGGCCTTCCACCCCACGCGCCCGGCCCTGCTGCTGGCTTGCGGCGCCCACGTCCGCGTCTACGACCTCGCGGCGCAGGCGCTCGAGAAGAAGCTGGTCGGCTCGGGCGGTGGCGGGGGGGCCGCGGCGCTGGCGATCCACCCGCGCGGCGAGCACGTGCTCGTCGGCGGTGGCGACGGCCGGCTCGCGTGGTACGACCTCGACCTCTCGCCGCGGCCCTTCCGCGCCCTACGCTACCACTCGCGCGGCGTTCGCGCCGCGGCCTTCCACCCCACCCACCCGCTGCTGGCCTCGGCGGGCGACGACGGCGCGGCGCACGTGCTCCACGGCGCCGTCTACAACGACCTCGTCACGCCGCCGCTGATCGTGCCCCTCAAGGTGCTCCCGGCACACTCCGTGGTGAGGTCGGACGGCTGCCTGGGGCTGGCGTGGCACCCGACGCAGCCTTGGCTGTACACGGTGGGAGGGGACGGGTGCCTGTGCATCTGGGTGGATAACTAGGTTGTTTTTGAAAGAGACAGAGGGAGAGAGAGAGAGAGAGAGAGAGGGAGGGAGGGAGAGAGAGGGAGGGAGGGAGAGAGAGAGAGAGAGAGAGAGAGAGAGAGAGAGAGAAAGTAAAGAAATCATGAAAAAATAAAAAAATAATGTTTTTTTTAAAGTTCTTGTTACTGTTTTTTTGTTTTTACGCCGCCACCACGTTCTTTCCCTTCCCCTTTTGCAGCGCGTCCCTCAGCTCCTGGATGCTCATAACGAACCAGTCCGCCCTCTCGGCCACGGCGGCCCTCTCGACGACGCCGCCGTAACCGATAAAGATGTCGGCGCCGCTGCCGTCGGCCGAGACGGCCTCCGCGTCGGTGATCCCGTCCCCGACGGCGACGATGGGAAAAGCAGTCTCTGGTGCCGCTCCCTGGTGCTCCTTGCGGATGGCCCGCACCGCGGAGAGCTTCCCGCCAGACCTGCTGGTGTGCTCCTGCGGGTCGAATCCCGAATAAGCTCCGGTCTCGGCGTCGAACAGGATCGAGTTGGCAAAGACGTGCGAGCGCGGAATTTGTAAAGAGTCGGCGATCGGTTCGATGACGGCCCGGAAGCCCCCCGACACCAGGAAGACTTTGGTGCCCCGGGCTTGGAGCTCGTTCACGAGTTCCGGGATACCCGGGGAGAGCTTGGGCGGGTTTTGGGCGATGAAGTCGTCGATCTGTGCCCTCGAGGGTTTCATGAGGCCGAGGCGGGCGGCGAGGGCGTCTTCAAACTTTGTCGAGCCTCCCATCGCCCTGTTTTTTTTTCACGTTTTTTTTCGATGCTCTTCTTCTTCATCAGAGAAGAATGGAACGATTGATCGAAGGGCGAGAGCACGGCTGGGCGAGAAGAGAAATGGAGGAAAGATAAAAACGCAAAAACACAAAAATAAACTCAACTGGCTCGTCAGCGCTGCGACTTCTTCCCCGACGCCGAGGAACGCAGCGATCTCGTCGATGCTTTCGTCGGTGCAGAGCGTGGAGTCGACGTCGAAGCAGACGGCCTTGGCGGAGCGCCATGTGTCCAGGACGACAGGGGAGGGCTCCCTCTTGACCGGCATGGCGAGGGGAGGAGGAGAAGAAGAAGAATAAGACAAGAGGTCGAGGTTGTCAGGGTTGTCGACGATTGCCGATCGATAGCTCGGCTGAGACGACAAAAAACGGTTCGAGGTCGTTCGTCCCTTTCTCGGGCGAGAGGAGCTTTGAACGCTCTGTTCGAGTGCACGGGGATTGCTGTGCGTCGAGGGGGAGGAGCTGGGAGACGCACGCAGCCTGCAGCGAGGCAAGGAGCGCATGCGCGGGGGAGGTCGCGACTGGTGAAAAATTCGGGGGAAAAAATGAGTTTCGCATCTTTCATTTTCCGTGGCTTTATCGGGGCGACGCTCTATCGGCCGCCCTTGAAAAAAAAGAGCGAGGAGGGAAAAAAACAAAGATGTTGCCCTCGCCCTGCACTCTCTCTCACCGTCATCCAGCGCGAGCCTCCGGTCACGGGACGTTTCCAACAGCGATAAGAGCCTCGAGGCCTCTCTTTGGCGTTCCATCCAGTAAAAGAAACGAAAGGACCAGCGCCTTTTCACCTTCTTCTTCCTCTTCTTCCTCTTCTTCTTCTTCATCCCCATCGCGAAAGGCTTCTTCGGCGATGCCGTTGTTCTCCGGCCGCCCCTCTTTCTTGCGGAGAGCAGAACGCGCCGCCCCCCCGCGCGCGACCGGAGACGACGCCTCCCCTCCTCCCTCCACGCTCTACGCGGACCTGCAGGTCGTCTCCCCAGGGGTTGCCTCGCCCCTGGGGCCCTCCAAGGTGGAGGGCGGCGGCGGCGACGGGGCCGGTGTCAACTTCGCGCTCTGGTCCTCGGCTGCGACCTCGGTGTCGCTGTGCCTCCTCGACCCGCGCTCGCGCAGGCCCTGCCGCGAGATCTCCCTGTCCCGCACCGAGGCCGATCCCGACGTCTGGGCGGCCACGGTGGCGGGCCTTCCCCTCGCGGGCGTGGGGTACGCTTTCAGGGTGGACGGCCCCAGCAAAGACGATGGCTCCCGGGGCAGGTGGAGCCCCGGCACGCTGCTGCTCGACCCCTACGCGCCGCTCGTGGACTCGAGGTCGAGGTTCGGCGTCAGGGACGCGCGGGAGGCGTTCGTGCCGCTGGTCGGGTCGTCGTTCGTGGGGACGTTTGACTTTGAGGCGCCGGAGTTTGACTGGGGTGAGTTTTTTTTATTACGATTCAATGTTGCTTTTCAAAAAACAAAAACAAACGCTCACTCTTTTTCCCCCCTCGCCCCCTCCTTTTCGACCTCGATTCTTCCCCTCCTCGACGACTCGTCACCTCGAATCAGGCGACGACGCCAACGCGAAGTCGACCGAGACGCCTCCCGGGAAGCACGTGATCTACGAGGTCGGCGTCCGTCCCTTCACCGCCGCCGGCGGCTTTGACAAGAAGGGAGACTCGGAGGCGCTCAGGGGCACGTTCGCAGGGCTCGCGGCGAGGGCGCCGTACCTGGCGTCGCTGGGGGTCACGGCCGTGGAGCTGCTGCCGATCTTCGAGTACGACGAGCTCGAGTTCAGGTGCGTGCGGAGCTCTCTTTCTCTTTCTCTGTCTCTTTTTGTTTTTTTTTTCTTCAGCAAAGGAAAAGGGAGAGAGAGAAATACAAAAAACTCACTCCTTTCTCTCTTTCTCCCTTTAAAAACAAAAAAACTTGAAGGCGTCGCCCCAACCCGCGCGACCACATGACGAACGTCTGGGGCTACTCGCACGTCTCCTTCTTCGCGCCCATGTCGCGGTTCGGCGGCGTCGAGGTCGCGAAGGAGGTGGAGAGGGGCGGGGGCGGCGGCGGCGGCGGTCTCGCCGGCGCCCTTTTCCCCTCGAAGAACCGAAACAGCCCTTCCGACACCTTTGGCGCCGTCGCCCGCGCCACCTCGCTCGAGCTGAAAAGGGCCGTGAAGGAGCTCCACGCGCACGGCATCTCGGTGATCCTCGACGTCGTGTACAACCACACCGCCGAGGGCGACGACGCCGACCCCTACGTGCTCTCCTGGCGTGGCATCGACGGCGCCGCCTACTACCAGACCGACGCAGCCAGCGGCCAGCTGCTCAACTACTCGGGGTGCGGCAACACGGTCGCGGCCAACTCGAGCCCGGGCAGGGAGCTCGTGCTCGCGTCGCTGCGGCACTGGTGCCGCGAGTACCACGTCGACGGGTTCCGCTTCGACCTCGCGTCGGCCCTGACCCGCGCGCGCGACGGGACGCCGCTGCCGGCGCCGCCGCTCGTCGAGGCCATCGCCAAGGACGACCTCCTGTCGCAGAAAATGCTCATCTCGGAGCCCTGGGACTGCGGCGGGCTCTTCCAGGTCGGGTCGTTCCCGAACTGGGGCCTCTGGGGCGAGTGGAACGGCAGGTTCCGCGACGACATTCGCCGCTTCCTGCGCGGCGACCCCGGCCTCAAGGGCGCCTTCGCCGCGAGGCTGGCGGGCTCGGCGGACCTCTACGGCGCCCCGGGACACAGCTTCAGGGAGCCGCACCGCAACGTCAACTTCGTGATAGCGCACGACGGGTTCTCGCTCGGCGACCTGGTGTCCTACTCGCGCAAGCGCAACGACGCCAACGGCGAGGGCGGGCGCGACGGCAGCGACGACAACTTCTCCTGGAACTGCGGCCACGAGGGCCCCACCGACGACGGCGCGGTGCTGTCCCTGCGGGCGAGGCAGGCCCGCTCGCTGATGGCGGCGCTGTTCCTGGGCCAGGGCACGCCCATGGTCGCGTCCGGGGACGAGTACCTGGCCTCGCGCCAGGGGAACAACAACTGGTACGGCCACGACAGCGCCGCCCTGGCCTGGTTCGACGCGGAGGCCGCCGAGCGCGGCGCCGGCGGGTTCCGCAGGTTCTTGAGCGGGCTGGCGGAGCTCCGGAGAACGCACCCGGCCCTGGGCAGGGAGCGGCACCTGGGCGAGGGGGACGTGACGTGGCACGAGGACCGCTGGGACGACGCCGAGTCGCGGTTCCTGGCGTTTACTCTGAGGGACGAGACGGAGAAGGTTGGCGACCTCTACGCCGCGTTCAACGCGCACGGCTTCCCCGTCGCCGCCTCTTTACCTCCCGTGCCTTCCGGGTACGCCAAGTGGCGAAGGTGGGTCGACACCAATCTCCCGAGCCCGAGGGACTGGACTCCCGGAGGGAACGAGGGAGGGGTGAGTGGCGGGAGTTATGAGGTCGCACCACACTCGGCGGTCGTGCTGGTCGCGAGCAAGAAATAGAAGTTTTGCTGTTGTCCTCTTTTCTTCTTTTTTATTTCGTTGTTTTTATTTCTCGCTGTGTCGATCCGAAGAGTTCTTAAAGAGCAGTCAGATTGCAGTTTCGGTTTCTTTTTGTTCTTTACAGTTTTTTTCCCTCGAGGGGGAGAAAGGTACAGTGTTTGTTTTGTTTCGTGTTGTAAGTTTTCACCGTTCGTTTGTCCTCCTCCTCCTCCAATCCTTCTCCAATCCTCCTCTTCTATCACCGCAGCCTTACCATGGCCGCGACCCTCTCCCCGCACCAGCACTCGTGGCCCGGGTCCGCGGCGCAGATCGAGGCGAGGCAGTAGTAGCAGTGCGCGTGGCGGCAGGGGAGCGCGGCGAAGGGCGTGCAGGGAGGCGCGGCACCGCAGGTGCCGCAAGCAACCGGGGGGTTCTCTTCTCGTCCTCCTTCTTTTGCGTTCGCCTCTCCTGCTTCGGGAGCACCAGCAGCAGCAGAAGCAGCAGCAGAAGCACCAGCAGCAGCAGCAGCAGCAGAAGAAGAAGAAGAAGAAGAAGAAGAAGAAGAAGAAGAAGAAGAGGCAAGGGCACCCGAAGGCAGCGCGATGACCCCAGAGACCGCCCTCCTCGCCCTGGCCAGCAGCCTCCTGTCCAGCAGTGGCAGCACTGCCAAGACCAGCTCCGAGAGCTCCCGCCAGACCAGTTGCCTGTTGAGGTAGTCGAACGAGAGCGTTCTCGGGGCCGCCGGGTCGACGGGCTCGAGCCCGGCTCCCAGCGCGGCTTCGAGCAGCGAGCGGGAGCGGGACCTCTGCGCGAGGAAGAGGACGGAGTTGGCGAGGGCGGCCACGGAGGCGGCCGCCTCGGCGTTCCGGAGCAGCCCCGCCGCGCGGCGCAGTCGCGAGCCCTCGGGCGCCTCGGAGAGCGATGCGAGGAGCCCCGAGCGGGCTGCACGGTCCCAGGCGTAGGTCAGGGCGACGGTGGCGAGGCCGTAGGAGACCCTCTGGCCCACGGAGAGAGGAGAGGGGTGGCAAGGAGGAGAGAAGGCGAGGGCGCCCGCGTTGCCATCGCTGCTGCTGCTGCCGCCGTCGCCGCCGCCGTCTCCTCCAGTTCGATCCCCCCTCCTCCTTCGCGGCGGAAGGAGCCACCTCAGCCACCAGCTGGAGCTCCGGTTGTCAACGAAGCGCAGGCCAAGGAGCGCCAGCCCCGGCGTCGGGGCCCCGACCGCGACCGTCTTGAAGAACGCCAGCGCCCCCAGGGCGCCGGTCAGCTCCGGGTGGAGCCGCGCGGCAACCCCGGGGCGGAGGATCGGGGCGAGGGCCCGGCCGAGCTGCTCGGCGAGCAGGCTCGCGAGCTCCGAGTCGAGCCTGGCGGCGTCGAGGGCGGAGGCTCGCGGCGCTGGCCAGCGTGCCGACGGGTTCCAGTTGCTGCGTTTTTGTTTCGGGAAGAGAGAGAGAGAGAGAGAGAGAGAGAGAGAGAGAGAGAGAGAGAGAGAGAGAGAG
>Ga0210003_1001736_pt1 | contig 18933 bp, 13 predicted proteins | sample LantaG_FD_182804 | JGI IMG/M metagenome (GOLD analysis project Ga0210003, IMG submission 182804) | Deep subsurface microbial communities from Baltic Sea to uncover new lineages of life (NeLLi) - Landsort_02402 metaG (SPAdes) (version 2) | ecosystem: Environmental > Aquatic > Marine > Oceanic >...
CCCCCCCGCCAGACACCTTCCCCGCTCCGCAAAGACAGACCAGACCGAAGAACAAGAACAAGAAGAGGGCGAGAGAGGAATGGGAAAGCGAGCGGAAAGCTCTTTCTCTCTCACTCAAAACGCCGGGCCTCCCCCTCCTCCGCTCTGCGCGCTCCCGGGCGCCGGCAGCGCCAGAGGCATCATGCTGTGGTACCCCGCCGCGTCGTCGCCCGCCCCCCCGTTCCCTCCCCCGCTCTTCCTCGCGGCGTCGCGCTCCCGCATCAGCAGGTCGATCTTGGCCGTCTGGTCCCGGAGCGTCTGGATCATGAACGGCATCGCGGCGTCGGTCGCGCCGTGCGACCACGCCAGCTCGAGCACGACGTCCGGCGCGAGCAGGCCCGCGCACGAGAACAGCGTCGCGGCAAAGCACTCCTTCTCGCCCTGCTCCACAAAGTGGCGCGCGAGGTCCTCGGCCACCGCCCTGGAACCGGAGGCCGCGGCGGTCGCGATGGCGTCCTTGTGGAGGCCGTCAGCCTTCGCCAACGCGACGGCCTCGGCCCACCTCCCCTTCTGCTTGAAGATCTTGGCGCCGACGCGGCGGAACTCGACAGAGGGGTGCTTGGCCAGCGTCGCCGCGAGCGCGAGCGCGTCAAACTTGGTGAAGTTGGCCACGGACTCGCTCAGCGCCGCGGCGTCGCCGTCGGCGACGAGCAGCTCGTTGACGGCGTCGTTGACGGCCGGGACGTCCTGCTTCTGGACCGCGAGCAGGTAGTCCCTGCCCAGGGCCAGGTGGCCCGCCTTGCGCAGGATCGACACGACGCGCGCGTGGTCGAGGCGCGGCTCGAGGACCTTGAGCAGGTCGACGAGCAGGTCGGGGTGCTCGGAGAGGTAGAAGGCCACGGCGCGGTAGTGCACGTCCGGGTTGGCGACCTTGACGGCCACGTCCTTGAACCGGGAGTGCTCCCAGGCCACGGCCGGGTGCGACAGCATCACGAGGGCCGCGTTGTCATGCTCGTCGTAGGTGCAGTAGAGGAAGACGAGCTCGCGCCACAGGGCCGCGTCCTCGCAGGTGCGGATCAGCCGCGGCACGTTGAGCCGCTGCGCAAACAGCTTGAGGTGCTCCATCAGCTTCTCCGGCCTCGTGCGCGCGTAGAGGATGCCCAGCTCGGTGAAGATGCCCATGTGCGCGCGCTCGAGCCCGATCGCAGACTCCAGCAGGGCGGCGAGCTGGTCGTCGAGGCCGCGGGAGGAGTACCGCTCGACGACCTCGGCCAGGTCGTCGGCCGCGACGACGACGCTCATGGCCGCCAGCTGCGCCATCTTGAACTCCTTCTCCTCGACGCACGCCCAGCAGACCTCCTTCCAGCACTTGGCGGTGTTGGCCTTGCGGGCGGCCTCGATCGCTGGCTGGAACTGGCGCAGGTGGACGAGGCACGAGGCGAGCCGCGCCCAGTTGGGGATGCGGGCGTAGACGACGCGGGCGGCGTCGAACGAGCCGGCGGCAAAGAGACGGTCGGCCACGGGGCCCAGCGAGGCCTTGTTGGGCCCGGCGAGGAAGGCCTCGAGGGCGGCGGTGTCGCCCGAGGCGGCGTAGGCGTGGACCTGAGGGTGATTGTTTTTTGGGGGGGGAGAGGGGGAAGAAGTAAATTTCGAGCGAGTTTTTTGGGTTTTTTTTATTTAAAAAACTCAAAAACCCCAAAAAATGGGGGGGGACAGGAAACTCTTCCTCACCAGCTCCGAATCGATCGCGGCGGGGTCCCCCTTAAGCGACCCCGGCGCACCTCCCGCCGCGGCCTTGGCCCGGGCCATCAGCAGGTACTCAATCAGCGGTGCGTGCGCCTTGGCCGCCGTCGCCGCGGCGACGACGTCGGAGAGCCTCGAGCCGTCGCCCGCTTTCGTATACGCCGCGATCGCAGCCGCGGCGTCGCCCGCGGCGAGGTGCGCGTGGCCGAGCTCGGTCCAGACGGCCGGGTCGTCGACCTCGGCGGCGTAGGCGTCCGCCTTCGCCAAAGAAGAAGGGGAGGCGACAGCAGGGGTCGAAGACGACGAAGCAGAGGGGGACTCTCCTCCGTCGCCGCCTTCGCCGCCGCCCTTGGCCTTGCCGTGCTCGAGCAGCACTTTCACCGCCTGCGCCTTGAGGCCAAACTTCTTGTAAATCTCAAAAGCCTCGTCGAACATCTCGTAGCCGACCGCGATCTCGCCCACCGCCGGGCCATCAAAGTTGTCGAGCCGCGAGATGTAGTCCGCGACGCGGCTCTTGTCGGCCTTGATCGCGGTGATGATGAGCAAATTCTGCAGGTTGTGGTTGTTGGCGAAGGCCGAGTTGGCCATCAGCACAATCTTCTCGAGCAGCTCGATCAGCTCCGACTGCAGGCCCGCGGCCATAAAGGCCTTGACCGCGACGGAGACCTGCTCCGGGTTGCGGCACTCGGGCAGCGCGGTGGACACAACCTGGTCGACCAGCGGCCTGCGGGTCTCCTCGGCATCCTCGGCCAGAACCTTGGCCCACAGCTCGGCGTCGGCGCGCTCGACGACGTAGCGCGCCTGCGCCTTGAACAGCGAGTGGGCGGTCGTGCAGCGCACGAGCTCGTCGTCGCACTGCCCCCGGCGGTATGCCACGCACGCGAGATGCGGGTCGCGCTTCTCGCAGTACTTTCCCACGGCGCGGGAGTCGTAGTAGGGGTTGGTGGTGAGGAAGTGCTCGGCGTTGGTGCCGGCGGCCGAGGACGAGGCCGAGGCCGAGGCGCCGCCACCGCCGGCAGCGGCGCCGCCGCTGTCGACGAGGATCTTGCCCAGCGCGGAGTGCACCCCGGCGTCCTTGGAGCCCTCGGCCACCAGCTGCTCCAGGAAGGGCGTCAGCAGCCTGAGCCTGTTGCGCCGCTCGACCTCCTCGCAGAGCGCGTCGACGGGAACCAGGGAGCGGACAGAGAGGATGAGGTTGGTCACAAACTCGTCGGGCGCGTCAGCGTCGAGGAGGCCGCCGACGACGGCCGGCGCCGCCGAGGGGTTGACCTTCTGGACGTAGGCCTCGATGTAGCGCGTGGCGCCCGTGGACCAGAGGTAAGCTGCCAGCGGTAAGGGGGAAGGGGGGACAGAGAGGGAGAGAAAGAAGGGAGGGGAAAAAAGTGAGTTTTTTGTTTTCGTCGAAACTTGTTTCTTCGCCTCTCAACCTCCCAACCTCTCTCTCTCTCTATTTCTCTCTCGAAAAGAAACTCGGAAGAACGAACTCACCGGTCAGGTCCCCGACCATCCCGTGCCTGTCGCACACGTTGATTAGAGGGCGCGCGTCCGGAAGCTTCGCGTCCATCAAAAACCTCTTGGTGCGCTCAGGAGGGTAGAAGTCTGACTCGCGCGTCGCGCGTTCGACCTCCTTCACGTTGCCGGTCTTGGCCGCGGCCTCGATGTACTTGAAGTGCACGTCCGGGTCCTGCGAGAACGCCACGTAGGAACCCAGGTACAGGTAGAGGCCCGCGGGGGACTCAGCCGCCTCGAACAGGTCGACGATCTTCGAGGCGCCGATCTGCTCGGTGTACTCTTTCGCGATCTGCACCGCGAGAGGGAGGTTGGCCTTGGGGTCGGCCTTGAGCAGCTCGCGGAGGCACTCGAGGGCCCACTCGGCCGAGAGCGTGCCGAAGAACTCGACGAGGGCCTGCGGGTCGAGGGCGTGGGTGTTGACGATGACGCGGCGGATGTCCGGGAGGTCGGTGTAGTGCTGAAGAGAAGTTGTTGTTTTTTTGGAAAAAGTATTGTGGAAAAAGGTGAACGTGAAGATTTCCGTCCGCTCTCGCATCTCTCTCTCTCTCTCGAAAAACCAAAACCTCTCCCTCTCTCTCGTACCTGCAGCGCCCGCATGTACAGTCCTGCCTTCTCGGCCAGCTGCGCCACGCGCGGCCTGTCGTAGTGCGTCAGCGTCCCCGCCGCCATGATGGCGTCGGCCACCTGCGGCGCCGTGACGAGGTTGATCTCGAGCAGCTTGGTCTGCAGCGCGCTCTGCGAGGCGTCGTCGGCCGCGAGCGCGTCGAGCAAAAACGCCGTCGCCTCGCGGACCATGTTGCGCTGCAGGAAGAGGTCCGCGGCAGCGCCGACCTCGACTCCAGAGCCGGGCTGCTTGACGACTTGCTTGGCCAGAGAGACTGCGGCGTCGGGCGAGTCCATCATCAGCTTCTGCAGCAAGGCCACATAGTTGGGCGCCGCGCCCGACTGCGACGCGTACTGCGACAGCTCGGCGAAGTCGCCCTTGGCGGCCAGCGCCTCCACCACCTTGGCCTGCGCGCCGCAGGAGCGGTAGACCTCCAAGGCGCGCTCTGCGTCGCCCGAGGCCCTGAAGGCGTCGCCCAGGGACTCGCAAGCCTCGAGCTTGCCGTCCCTGAGCCAGCCCTCGAGGAGGTGCTTCTTGTTCTGGGAGAGGACCAGCTTGGCGAGCTCCGTCGACTCGAGCGCGGTGAGCCTGCCCCCCGGGACCGACAGCAGCGCCCCGAAGTACACCAGCAGCGGGGAGGGCTGGCCGGCCGGGGGCGGCACGGACTTGAACTTTTCGATCGTCTCGCGCGTGCGCAGGGCCCCGCGGGGGGACTCTGCGGCCGCGGACGCCGCGGCCTTGAAGTCGCCCGCCGCAAACAGGCGCTCAAAGTTTGCCGCCGCGAGCGCGTCTGCCCCGGGCAGACCCCCGCGCTTGGCCAGCGCCAGCGCCAGCTCGACGTTGTGCAGCTGGTTGGCCACGAACGGCACCACCGCGGCCTCATTCAGCGTCGCGTGCAGCACCTGCCCTCGCCTGTTGACGAGGTAGATGCCCCCCGTCGAGGAGCAGGGCACGGCCAGGAAGACGGGGTCGGCAGACACCCGGTTGCGGTAGACGGCCGCGCCCGTCGCGAGGTCGTAGACGAACAGCAGGCCCATCTTGGTCACCACGTAGACCAGGCCGAACCTCTCGGAAACGTGCAGCGAGACCGGGAAGTCGTCGGCGAACTCGGGAGGAAAGAAGAGCTCGGCCGACTTTTTCAGCGGCGGCGCGCCGCTGGCGTTGGCGCCGAGCTGAACGACGTGCAGCTTGGAAGAAGTTGCGGTCTTCTGCGCGAACGCGATCACGGGCACGCTGGTGCCGTCGGCGAGCTGCACCGTCGAGAAGGCCGCGGCGTGGGCTTCGAGCGCCTGCGAGCGGCGCTGCTCGGCCGAGAAGAGCTGCATGGCGCCGCGCACGAGCGCCGGGCGGTCGGGTGTGCCGGGCGCGATGCCGATGAGGACGCCCCACTTCTCGTCCGGGGTGGTGCGGTAGGAGATGATCTAGCGCAAAGTTTCGATTTTTTTCCGGTGGAAGGGGTTGCGCGGGAGAGAGAGGAAGGGAAGGGGAAAAAAGAAAGGTGTGAGTTTTTCCCTCTTTTTTTTTTTGATGAAAGTAAAAACACAACCTCTTTCTCGCTCGCTTCCTTCTCTCTCGCTCTCTTTCTCTCTCGCACTCTCGCATCACCGCAAGAACAACAAAAAAAACCCAAATAAACCGCTCACCTGCGTGTTCTCCAGGTTGGGCGCGCGGTCAAACACCTTGACCGGGTCCCCCCCCGAGGCCGCCGCGTCCCAGTGGTACACGCTCGACGCCGTGACCACGCCGAGCTTCGAGGGGGACACCCACCGCCAGAAGGAGACGGGCTGCGCGATCTGGAACGACTTGACCTTGGCCTTGGTTTCGAGATCGAACACCTGCAGCGAGTCCCCGGCGGCGCCGGCCACCGACGCCTTGAGCGCGATGACCTTGGACGAAGGGTTCATCAGCGCAGAGTCGGCGGTGATCGGCCTCCGGGTCGGCGTCATCGGCGACGCCATGTCGACGATGACGACCGAGTTCTGCGGTTCGTTTTTTTTGGGTTCGAGAGGTGCGTTTTGATAAATGAGGGGGGCGAGGAGAAAAGAGCGGGGGAGGGTGAGTTGTGGAAGGGGGCGGGAGAGGGCGAGGTCGAGAAGGAGAGGAGCGAGGCGGGGTCGCTGTTTTGCGTCCTCTCTTCTTCTTCTGCCTCCTTCTCTCCAAAGGAAACTCCAACTACTCACCTGCGCCCCGGTCTCGCGGATGCAGATGAACTTGTCAGACTCCATGGTGGTGTTGGTGAAGGTGACGAACTGCGCGTCGACGCCGATGGCCGGGAGCTGTTTTTGTTTTGTTGAGTTGAGTTGAGAAGGAAAAGGAGGAGGAGGAGGAGGTCGAAGAAAAGAGGTGAGAAGAAGAGTGTCGAAAGAAGAAAGAAGAAAAACAATGCGGCAGTTGCTCGACCGTTTCTGCCTCCTCGTTTTCGACGCCTCGACGTCTTCCAACGACCTCCCGCGCTCTTAAGACGTCGCCTCCGTGTTCCTTCGGTCCCCGCGGGAGAAGGAGGGGATGGAGGAGAGGTGCGAAAGAGGGGGGGCAGACGGAGGAAGAAGACGACGAGAGCATGGAAAAAAGGAGGAAAACCATCGAGCACGAAACAACAAAGCGAGATGAAGGCGTCGGTTGACGCCCTTCCGCTTGCTGGCGTCGTTTTCCTCTCGCTCGACGGGCAAGAGAACGTACCGACAGCGCCTCCTTGAGCGCGATGGGCGCAGCTGCCGCCATGGTTTTCTTTTTCTGCAGCGAAGACGAAGAAGAAGAGGGAACAACGGCGACGCAAGAAGGCGAGGAGGCGCTCTCTCGCTCTCTCTCTAGACTACTCTCTCTCTAGCACAAGCTCTCGCGTGCTTGCTCTATCTTTCACTCGCACGCGTGTATCCTTCTCTTTCTTCGAGGGGGAAAAAAGGGGGAAAAGGGGGAGGAAGACAAGAACGGGAGGAAAAGGGTAAAGACGGAAAGAATCGATTGTAAAAAACAGGGGGAGAAGCGAGGGACCATCGAGTTTTTCGGTCACACCCCTCGCTCTCACTAAGGAAAGAGAGAGCGAGAGCGAGAGAGAGAAAGAGAGACAAAACACAGCGCTTTCCTCCTCAGTCTTCTGTTTCTTTCGTGATCCTTCCTAGTTTAACTATGTCCAGCGCCTTCAGCAAGCTCCTCAAGTCCCTGGGGAAGGAGGGGGGCTCTGCTGCAGAGGTAAGAAGAGTGAGAGAGAGACGGTGGCGATCGGGGTCGTCAAAATGCTCCGTGCCTCTTCTCACGTCCCTCTTTTTCCTCTCACGTCAACTCAAAATCGTCCCATCAACAGCCCTCTCCCAAGTCGACAGCAGATTTATCGGATGACGACAGCGCCAAAGGAGGAGAAAAAGCAGCGCGATCCTCCTCCTCGGCGTCGCTCCAGTCAGTTGTGCCGGCATCGGCGACGACGGCTCCGGACACCTCGATCGAGTCGAGGCTCCTGCGCTCGGCGGACGCCCTCGCGAGTGAGCTTTTTTTACCGTTCGGACGCGGCTGAAAGGTCGTATTTCGTCTGCTGATGCCGCATGATGATCACCCGCGTGATGATTAAGAAAACAGCATAGAAAGCCGGAGAGAAAGAGAAAGAGAGAGAGGAAGAAGCAAATCCTTTCGAGGTCAATCGCTTTCGATCTCACCCCCTCCCTCTCGTCAACCTTCTCCTCTTCCACCTCCCTCTCTCTCTCTCCTCCCCCCCTCCCTCCTTCACAAACAGTCGCCGACGACGCCGCGTCCAGCAGCAAGCCCACTTGCTCCACCCCGACCCCCCTTGGCACCAAGCTCCCTCCCTCTTCGGCCGGAACGGGAATCGCCAAAATCGTCTTTGACATCGACTTGGAGGGAGGCGCCTCGTCGGCGCCGCAGCTCGAGGCCGAGATCGTCGCCAGCGTCCCTTCCCCTCCCGGGAGCCCCACCTCGCCCGAGGCCCTGCCCCCGCGCAGGCTCACCGCGGCCAGCGACGCCGTCTTCGCCTACGGCCTGGGCACGGGCGCGGTGAGGCTGCTGGCCCGCGAGGGCGGCAACGCCGTCCGCGCGCTGGCGAGGGGCCACAAGGCGCCGCTCACCGACCTCGCGTTCGCGCCGGCGGCGAAGGGGGCCGCTCCCGGAGCTCTCCTGCTCGCGACGGCCGACGAGGACGGCTGCGTCGGCGTCTGGACCGTGGAGCTGCGCGGGGGGTCGCTCGACGTGGCCCGGGCCGCGCTCTTCAGCGGAGGCGCGGCAGAGGGGGGCGCCGCGGGCGCGCCTGGGAGGGTCGGCGGCCGCGTCGCCTGGCACCCGACGACGCCGGGGCTGCTGGCGGCCTCCGTCGGCGCCGAGGGCAGCTCCGTCTTCCTGATCGACTGCGCTGCGGTCGCAGAGACGGCCCCGGCCACGGACGAAGCCGCGACGCCGGCGCTCGAGCTCGACGCGGGGCCGTTGCCCGCGGGCGTCGCTTTGCTTCCCGGAAACTCCGCCTCCTCGTTCCCCGCGGTCACCGCGCTCGCCTTCTCCCCCTCGGGATCGCACCTCGCCGCGGGGACCCTGGAAAACTGTGCCCTGCTGTGGGCTCTGCCCGGAGGCATCGACGCCGAGGACGCCGTGGACGCCGCCGCGGCGGCGAGGCCGCCTTCGAGCCTCGCGCTGGGACCCCCACGCGACGACGTGGAGGTCGTCGGCCGGCGGATCCCGGTCGAGGTCGAGTTCGTGCCCTGCCCCGGTCCGCCGACGCTCCTGGCGCGCCGGGGCCCCGTGCTCTCGCTCTTCGACGCGGCGAGGGCCGCGAGGTCCGCCGACGGGGCGGGGAGCAAGGTTGCGGAGCTGACCCTCGTGGGCGAGGACCGACGCGGCGCGCTTGGCCTGTCGTCGCTCGCCGTCGCCGCCGCGCCCTCCGCCGCCGCCGGCTCCGCGCCGCTCCCGCCGCTCGCGGTGGTCTCCGTCCCGGAGAGGAAGATGCTGATCGCGGTCACCCTCTCGAAGGAGGGGCGCGAGTTCGCTGCCGTGGCGGTGTTCAAGGTAGCCGCGCCCGTGCTGTCGGCGGCGTTTGTCCCGCCCGCGGCGGCGGCGCTGGAGGCCGAGGACGGAGCGGCGGCGGCGGCGGCGCCCTCGGCCGTGGCGTCGGCGGCGGCCTCTTCCTCGTCGTCGGCCCTCTCCGTCCCGCATTGGGCGCAGCTGCTCGCGGCGCAGCGGGATGCCGTGCAGGTCTTATCCCTCGACGCCGCGGCCTGCTCCGCCGCGGCGGACGGGGGCGCCGCGGCCAAAGGGGCGGCCGAAGCCGCGGCCAAGGCCGCCGCGGCGAGGAGGGCAGCCTCGAGGAAGCTCGGCGGCAGCGCGATGCTTTCGGCCTCCAAGGAGCCTGCCTCCTGCCCCGCTCCCGCGCCCGCGGCGGCGCTCCCCGCCCCGCTCGCGAGGCTTCTGACCCCGTCGGCGCTCGCCCGGGCGTCCTCCGCGGCGTCCTCGGGGCCGGCGTCGCCCGCCTCTGTGGCGGCGGAGGCTCTGCCGAAGCCGGCCGCCGCCGTCAAGCTCGCCAGGGCGGCGGCGGCGGCGGCGCCGGTCGCTGCTGCTTCGGCTCCGGCTGCTGCTGCAGCTGCTCCTTCCCCCAGGACAGCAGCAGCACCAGCAGCACCAGCGGCGTCTCTCTCCTCGGCGTCCGCGGCGTCGATCATCGCCGAGATCAAGGCCGAGGGAGCGCGCTCGGCCGCGGCAGCAGAGGCCGCGGCCGCCCGCGCCGTCGCCGCCGCCTCTGCCGCCGCGGCGGAGGACAGGGCCCTGCTGCTCGCGACTGAGCACGCGGCGCTCGAGAAGCTCCTGGCCGGCGTCTCGGCATCCGTCAACCGGGACCTCCCGGCCCGCATCGAGGAGATAGTCAAGAGGGAGGTGAAAGCGGCGGCCGGCGAGCGCGGCGGCGGCGGCGGCGAGAGCGCTGCCGCTGCCGCTGCCGCGGCGGCGGCGACCGCGGCGGCCAAGGCCTCGTCCGCGGCGGCCACCGAGGCCATTAACGACCTCGATCTCGCCTCCGCGGCCTCCTCCGCCGTCGCCTCGGCGCTCCCCGCCGCCCTCTCGGCGGCCCTGCCGGCGGCAGTCTCGGCGGCCCTGCCCGAGGCGCTCTCGGCGGCCCTGACGCCGGCGCTCGCCACCGCCGTCGAAGGCTCGCTGCTCCCGGCCTTTGAGAGGTGCTGCAGGGAGATGTTCGCGCAGGTGCAGTCCGCGTTCGCCGGGGGGCTCGCCGAGCACCTGGCCGCGGCGGGCGGAGTCGCGCGTGCGGACGTTGAGGCGCTGCGGGAGAGCGTGGAGAAGCTGGGACAGATCTCCGCTGCCGTCGAGAAAGCCGGGGCCCCCGAGAGGGGGGGCCGCGGCGCTGCTGCGGCTGCGGCTGCGGCTGCGGCTGCGGCTGCGGCTGCGGCCGCGGCTGCGGCTTCGGCTGCTTCCAGCAAGGGCAAGGCGCCCGCTGCCGCCGCTGCCAGCAGCAACAGGGGCAAGGCGGCAAAGCCCTCGGCGCGGACGAGGGGCGGGGAGGCGAGCAAGGCCGCCTTCCAGGAGCTGCTCGGGAGCTCGGTGTCCGTCGAGGAGGAGAAGAAGGAGGAGGCGAAGGAGCCCTCCCCTCCCGAGACCAAGGAGGAAGCAGAAGAGAGGGAGGAAGCAGAGGAGGGGGAGAAGGAGGTCGAGGCCGTGGTCGAGGCCAGGGAGGCCGAGGCGGCGGCCGAGGAGGAAGCCGAGGCGCTCGCCGCTGCTGCCGCTGCCGCTGCCGCTGCCGCGAAAAAAAAGGAAGCGAAAACGTCGGAGGAGGACGACTTCGCCCCCGACGACCCCAAGGCATCCCTGCGCAGGCTCGTATCGGAAAGGCTCTACGGCCAGGCCTTCGAGGCCGCGCTCGACCTTTCCGACGTCGCCGTCGTCGAGTGGCTCGCGACCGAGGTCGCTCCTTCCGATGCGCTCGCCGAGGACGCCGAGGACCCTCTGTCGCAGCCCGTGCTGCTCGCGCTGTTGCAGCAGCTCGGATCCGACCTCTCGGAGTCTTCCTCTGACGACGGAGTCCTGGCCACCAAGCTGACGTGGGTGCGAGAGGCCGCGAGGGAGCTCGACGCCGAGGCGCTTGGCCCGGCGCTGGCGCCGCACGTCAGGCCGATCCTCGCGGCGCTCGTCGCCGAGCTGAGGAAATTGATGGCGGTTGGGGGCGGGCACGCCGACGCGGCGAGGGCGGCGGCGCAGGTGGTAAACTCCGTGCTGCACCAGTGCTCTTGAGTTTGGGGGAGTTCGGAGGAGGAGGAAGGGTGTGGGGGGGGTTGGGGGAGAGAAAGAGAGAGAGAGAGAAAAGATAGAGACGAAGCAAGCAAAGAGGAGAGAGAGAGAGAGACAAAAATAAAGATGAGAAGTGTCAAAATTTTTCATGATTTTTCATCTTCCATTGTTTCCCTTCACGCCAGAGTTAAATACACCCCGAGGGCAAGCGCCAGCGTCGCCGCAGCCACCGCGCCGGCAGAGGCGAGTGGCACGGGGGATATCGAAGATGTCGCTCTCGCTGAGGAAGGCGCTGCTGGCGCCCTCGCCGCGGCCGTCGCTGCTCCCGTCGCCGCTGCTGCTCCTCTCCCCGGCTGCCGTTCCTGCTCCTGCTGCCTCTGCCGCGCCGACGACGACGACGACAGCGAAGCAGCCGCGCCGGCGGCGCTCGCGCCCTCGGCCCTCCCCTCGGCGAAAACCAGGTCCTCGGGGGCCAAGTCGTTTCTCCCGCAGAGCTGCGCCGCGGCGTCCAGGGCGCCCTCGCCGTCGGCCCTGTCTCCTTCCCCTCCTCCGTCGCCGCCGCCGCCTCGTTCGCCGCCCTCGCCGCCGCCGTGCCTCCTCGGCGGGGGCAGAGCGAGGTCCCCTCCGAACACCAGCGCCGCCGGCGCCGAGCTCCCGCCGCCGCCGCCGGGCAGCAGGGGGAAGAGCACGCGGCGGGCCAGCGGGACGACGACGGGGGAGCCGGTTGGAGGCGGCGAGAGCAGCAGCGGCGCTGGCCGTCCTTCGCGCCCTCCTTCTTCTTCCTCTGCCTCCGCTTCGGCCTCCTCGACCGCCGCCGCCGCGCGGGCCCGCACCGTCGCCCCCACATCCGCAGCCAGGGCCTCCACGGCCTCCCGAACGCTGTCATGCTCAAAGATGGTGGCGCGTGCCTCGACCCAGCCCTCGAGGCGGAGAGTGCCCGCAGAGTCGGTGTCGTCGCCGTCGTCGCTTTCGTATTCGTCGTTGTCGCTTTCGACTCGCGAGCACGACACCGCGGGAGGCAGCAGCACCACCTCCCTCGCGCCACCAGCTGTGTCCGGCTCGCCCAGCTCCCCCAGGGAGTCCGCGATGGATGCGTCGAGGTCCAGGGGCCGCGGGCGCGCCCCGGCGCCGAGGGCGACGCTCCGCCGGGCGCGGGCGGCCTCGGCCCCCGCGACGGCCGAGAGGAGGGCCGAGAGCGGCCTGCTCCCCTTCTCGCCCTCCTTTTTCGAAAAAGCGTCCACCCGCGCCGCGACCGAGTACAGCGCGCGCAGACTGACGAGCCTCTGGAGCAAGGGGGCGAAGCGAACGTCGGCATGGCGCAGCGCAGGGGACGCGCCGGGAGCGACGACCTCCCTGGCCGCGACGCGGCCCCGGCTCGAGGCGTCGGCGCCGAGGAGGACGCCCCCTCCTCCGCCGCCGCCGCCCGGGCTGCTCCCGAGGCGGCAGCCGCCGGAGGCGGCGCTGATACGGACGGCCTCTCTCCAGGCAGAGAGCAGGGAGGTCTCGGCCCCGGCGGCGGCGAGGCCGCCGGGCGCGAAGAGAAAGAGGCCGATGACGGAGAGACCTCCCGGGAGCACCAAGGAAGCTTGGCGGGCGTGTTCCGCGACAGATTCGGCGGAAACGGAAACGGAGGCTGTTGATGCTGCGTTGCTGCCTCTCGAGAGACGCACGGGCTCGAATCCCTGCGCGGAATATAGAAGTTTGGATGAAAGCGGTCGAGTCAGGGATGGGGAATGAAAGGGAGCAAACTTTGTCTGAGTTTGTTGTGTTGACTAACCCTAAATGAAGAAATGACTAGCCCTTGATTTCTTTCTCTCCAACTTCTCAAACACAAAGCTCCCTTACGCCGACAGCTGGGGTTGGAATAACCGCGACAACGAGGTCGCGCTTGGAGCCGCACCTCCCCACGACGAGGCCGACCTGTTTTCGGGGGGTTGACGGGAGAGACGTTGGGAAGGAAGAAGAGGTTGTACGGGAGAGCGAGAGCGAGAGATCGAGAGCAAGGCGTTCATTGGTCATCAACCGACCGACCTCGCCTCTCGCGACTCACCTGCTTTTGCTGGCCCTCTTCGATCAGGGCGTCGAAGTGGACCTGCACGAGCTCGTCCGAGGTCAGGGACAGCACCATGGTCAAAATTCCAGTGAAAGAAATAACTAGAAAGAGGCCAAGAGAAAGAATTGATCGTTGCCTTGTTTTTTTCCTTCACTTCTGGTAATGTTCTGCTTCTTTTTCCAAGGAGTTGGCGTCGCTTTACCATCCTCCCGCGGAGCGACTTCCACAGCTTCTCCGTCGAGATGCAGGCGCGCATCGGCGTTCCGGCGCGGGTGGGCAGAGGCATCGGCGGAGCGACGCCTCTTAGGGAGAAGCCCGCCGTAGAGACGCCGGCGATGCGAGCCCGGCCCCGACCCCGAAGTTCTTCGCTGGTCGTCTCGGCCAACAAGAAGAGCGCCCCGCCCTCGACAACCTACGCCCCGAGGCCGCCCGGGCCCCCCTCGACAGCCCTCCCGGGTGGCGGCGGCTCCTCTTCGAGCCCGCCGAGAACTCCTCCGCCGCAGCACCTCGACGACCCCATCGCGATCGCCGCGTCGGCGACCCGCACCCTCGCCGTCCCCGACAGAGCACGGAGCGGCGGAGGAGGAGAGGAGGACCTCTCCCTCGACGCCTACATGCGCCTGCCGCCGTCGGCGTACGCTGCCCTCGACCCTGACCTCATCCGCCGCGGCTGTGGCGGCGGCGGCTCTCCGCTCTCTTCCTCTTCCGAGCCCTCCCCTCCCTCCTCGGTCCCCATCGCCTTCTTCACGCTCGCCATCCCGCGCGCCTCGATGCTCGGGATCTGGCTCGAGCCCGTCATCAGCGTGCGCGTCGAGGGAGCGAGCAGCCCGAGCCCGAGCGGCCCGGAGGAGGGGAGAAGCGGCAGCGCGGGAGGAGCAACCCGCCACGACCGCGTCCGGCTCGTCTCGACTGCCTGCGACCTCCGCGGCTCGCCCGCCGTCCAGAGGCTGCGCATCAACGAGGTCTTCGCGCTGCGGTTCGAGGCAGTGCTGACGTGGACGGCGGGAGGCGCCGTCTCGGCCAGGGTGCGCACCGAGGTGTGGGCAGAGCCCGTCGGCCCCTTCAGGTTCGTGCCCCGCGGCGCCATCGTCGCCGCCGGGGACGCGCTTCTGAGGGGCCTTACGGGGGCCCTGCTTCCCTCTTTCTTGGGGAAGCTGGGCAAAGACTACGAGAGGTGGTCTGGGGATCCCGCGGTGAGGGCGGCGAGGCAGGCGATGGCGAGGGATGCCGAGGAGGGAGAGGAGGAGAGGAGGAGAGGAGGAAGCGCTGCTGCCGCAAAATGCTGAATTAAAACAAAAACGTCTTCTTTTTCTTCCTCCTTTCTCTCTTCGCCACCGTTTCTTCCTGTCTTAAGCCCCTGTAAGAAATCCTCTTCCTGTCTGCTCAAAAAGGAATGGAACCCTTTCCGAGTGCTCTTCCTTTTCCTTCGTTTTCTGTTCTGTTTTACAAAATCACCTTTCGAGTCCGCGCACGAAGTCCCCGGCGCCCTCGCCCAGCGCGAACATCAGCACCGCTCCGGCAGTCGCGACGTTGAGCGACTCCATCTCACCTGCCATGGGGATCGAGACCGAGGAGACGGACGAGGAGGAGCGGGAGGAGGAGGAGGAAGAAGAGCTGCAGCTCGCTAGGAGCGCGGCCCTCCCCTCGTCGCTCAGGCCGCTGCCCTCGGAGCCGAGCACGAGGCAGATCCCTCTCCCGCTCCGCTCCTCCCTCCGGCCCGAGCCCGAGGGGAGAGGCGGGGGCCACCCGCCTCCCCCCTCCTCCCGGGGCTCCGCGACAAGGAAGTCCAGCCCGGCCGCCCTCGCGACCTCTACCAGCTCGCCCCAGCCGCTCCCGCCCCTCGGGCCGCGCACGGGCAGCCTCCACGCGGCGCCGCGCGCGGCGCGCAGTGCCTTGTCGCCCCAAGGGTCTGCCGTGCCGGGCAGGCAGTAGAGCCCGTCCCAGCCGAGGGCCAGCGCCGAGCGCGCGAGCGTGCCGACGTTTCCCGGGTCCTGCACGCCGTCGAGGGCGAGCAGCCTGCGCGGGAGTACGAAGGGCGGGGGACGGGCAACTTCCTCCTGTCCTCCTCCTCCTCCTCCTCCTCCTCCTCCTCCTCCTCCTCCCTCTGTCGACGGCGGCGGCGGCATCGTCGTCGGCGGCGGGGGAACAAGGAAGGTCGCCTCTCGGGGCAAGTCGACGACCGCCACGGCGGTCAGCGACGTGCTTCCCTTCGCCGTCGTCGCCAGCCCGGCGAGCCTCGCCAGCACCTCCGCGGGGGCGCGGAGCGTGAGCAGGGCCGGAGGGACCCCCTCCGGCACGTCGGCGTCGGGGGCGAGGAAGAGCACGCGCGGCGGGAGCGGTTTCTGCTCTGCTGCGCCTTTTCGACCTCCTTTTCCGCTTCCGCCGCCGCGGCAGACCTCGGAGATGATCGTGTCCCCGGCCAGCAGCGTTGCCCCGGCCTCCGAGCGCTCTGTAGGAGAAGTGCGGAGCTTGGCGCAGTATTTCACTGTGCAGTTTTGTGGTGGGTGCGTTTTCGGCGTTTTCATGGGGTTGGCAAATGAAAGGTTCAAAGCAAAGGTTTAGATCTAGCCAAAACGTCAAACTAAAGACTAAAAAACTATTGGCGAAAGAACGAAAGAGAACGGCGTCCGCTTTCCTTGCTCTTACCAAAGGGGTTTGAAGGAGACGTGATGAGCGTTCCCTCGGGTGGAGTGCGAGGGGCTGCGGCGTCTGCGGCGGCGGAGGAGAAAGCGGGCGCGGAGAAGGGAGAGGCCGAGCCGCCCCTCCCTCGGCCTGCAGCGGCGGCGACGCAGCCGCTCCCTGCGGGCGAGCTCCAGGATAAAAGCCTGCTCGACCTCGAGAGCCCGGAGATGCTCCTTTCTCCTGCGAGAGCGCATCGAGCGGGTAAAGGGAGTGCCAATCGCATCGAAGCCGACGGCGGCGGGGACTTTTTTTTTTTTTTTTGAGGGAGGGGGTCGTCGAGGAAGGAAAAGAAGTTGTCAAAACGTCGCCGTTGGCCATCTGAATTGGAGTGAGGCTGGCCCTCTTCTTCCAATCCTTCCTATCTCTCTCACCGCTCTCGCCAGGGACGCCTGAGAGCCAGCTGCAGCTTGTCGCATTGTAATGAGCCGGATCGAGCGCGACAGGAGGACGAGAACGGGCGTGTTGATGCTCAACATCGACTCGACAAATAGTCACAAAAATCCTCCACCAAGTGGACAATTTTTCGTCTTCGTCGTCGAGCTCCACTTTTTTTCGGCTGAAGCACAGCGAGCGCGGAGTCCTTTTTTGCACGACGGCGATACGATGGCACTCTGAGGCGGTTTCAGCTTCTCTCCCTAAACGACCAGAAGAATGATCTCCGGAACTCGTTCGAAGGCTGAGACCAGGCCGCCGCGCAAGAGGCCGCGAGCCGCTTCCTCTTCTTCTTTGGCCGATGTCACCGATGTCGCCGGCGATGAAACTGAAAAAAACGAGAAGCACGCCGCGTTCGCTCTCGTCGAAGGCAACCGGAAGCGCTCCCGCGGCTGGCCTGCATCTCTGGCAACCCGCGCAGCCGAACTTTGCAAGGTAAGAGGAGAGCGGAAAATGCGAGGAAAGAGGGAAAGAGGGATAAGAAGAAGGAGCAGGAGAGAGAGAGCAAGGGCAAATTGGCATCAAGCGCGCCGCCGACGAGGAAAAAAAACAAAAAACTCAACCTCCCTCCCTTCTCACTCACTCTCCCCCCGCAAACAGGCCCTCTCCTCTCGCCTCCTCCTCGGCTCCGGCGATGGAAGCCTGACACTCGAAGATAGGAATGCCCGGGACCAGGAACGGGTGGGTGAGGAAAAAAAGCACGCCCCCTCGAGCGGCAGTCCTCCTCCTCCTCCTCCTCCTCCTCTTCCTTTGACTGCCGCCGCCGCGGCCCCCCTCGCAAACGCTCTGGCCTTCCCCCGCAACAGCAACCGCAGGGCCGCGCTGCTCCTCCTACCTCCCACCGCGAGCAGCACCATGAGAGCTCCGACCGCGACCCCCAGCACGCTGTCGCCGGCCGCGGAGGCGCCCCGCGCCTCGCCTCCGCCGCCGGCTGCTGCTGCCGCGGCGGCGGCACAGCGGGCGCCGACAGAGCGTCCGCCACCGCCGCTCCCGCTGCCGCTGCTGCTGCCGCTGCCGCCGCTGCCTGCTTCTTCTGTCCCTCAGACATCTCAGCTGACGAGGCCGCGCTGGCCGACTCCCGGCGGAGCGGGACGAGTCTCGCGGGCGGAGGCCCTCAGAGGCGGCGGCGGTGGATGCGGGAGCTTGAGCGGTCTCTCCGCTCCTCCTACTCCTCCAGCGCAGCAGCTCTCTCGAGAGGAAGCCCCGAGCCCTCCCGTTGCCGCCGCCGCCGCTCCTCCTCCTCGTCGCCTTCATCCTCCTCCTCCTCCTCCTCCTTCTGCCGAGGCGGAGGCGGAGGCGAGAGCGAGAGCGAGAGCACGAGCTGAAAAGCAGCCCGCCGCCCCTCCGCTGCTCTTCGAGAGGCCCAACTCCTCCTCTTCCTACTCCTCGCAGCAGCAGCGCCCCTCTTCTTCATCGTCGAGCGGGAAGGCCGGCGGCGGCGGCGGCGGCAGCGGCGGCGGCAGCTTCGTCAGGAGAGTCAGCTTCGCCCTCGACGGCGACGACGGGAGCTGGAGCAGAGCTTCGTCTCTGGCCTCGCTGGCGCCGGCGGCGTGGCTGCCTTCCGGGTGGACCCTCTCTTCGAGGCGGCCGAGGCAGAGCGATGAGCAGCAGCAGCGGCAGCGGCAGCAGCGCCAGCAGCATCAGCAGCGGAAGCAGCAGCAGGGAGGGCTCCCCCCTCTGGCACCCGGAAGGAGGCAAAATTTATCCGAAGCAGCCTCGGTTGAGGAGGAGGCGTCGAGGAGCCCCTCCGCGACAGTGAGAGGAGGGGGAGCAGGAGCAGGGGAGAACCACCGCCGCTCGACGACGAGGAGGACGCAGGCCGCCATCGCCGCGGCCCTGCACCTGCCCCGCAGGCTCACCTTCTCCTCGAAAGCGGGAAGGGGAAGCGAAAACGGCAGCGGAAGAGGCGGCGGCGGAAGCGAGCTTTTCCCTTCCCCGCTCTCCCCGCGCACCCTCTCCTCGCTCGAGTCCGAGGAGCAGGCTTATCGCGAGGCCTTCCTCAACGCCAGGCTCGCCGGGGCCTGGGCCGGAGGGCGGGCCCCATGGGCTGCGCTGGACTTTAACGGGCTGGAGCTCCTGGTCGAGGGTGGAGTAGGAGAAGGAGCACAAGCAGGAGGAGAAGAGGAGGAGGAGCGGCAAAACAGGGCCGCCACCGCCGCCCGCCGGGCCGCCGCCCACCGCGCCGCCGCGGCGGGGGCGGCGAGGGACGCGCTCGTCGCCGCGAGGGGCCCGACGAGGGCCCGTCTCCTCGGGGAGGAGCTCGAGGTGGAGTGGGCGCACCTGGAGCGGCTCAGGAGGCGCAACTTCGCCGCCGGGGAGCGGGGAGGGGTCTTGAAGTCGAGCCGGAGGTGGAGCGCTGGGAGCGGGAGCGACGGGAGGGAGGGACCACCTCCTCCTCCTCCTTCTTCTCCTTCTCCTTCTCCTTCTCCTTCTCCTCCTTCTCCTCTCGTCGCTGGCCCTTCTCCTCCTCCTCCTCCTCCTCCCGCTTCCCCGACGGACCAGGAGGTCCTCGAGCAGCTCTTCTTTTGAAAGCAGAAGCCTGATGACTTTCGTTGTTCGTTGAAAAGAAGAATAAAAACTTTTTGTTGTATTGTGTTTTTTCGTTTGCAATTTAACTTCCCCCCCCGAAATCCGACTCTCTCTCTGAGTCTCTCTCTCTCTCTCTCTCTCTCTCTCTCTCTCTCTCTCTCTCTCTGTGTCTCTC
>Ga0210003_1001737_pt1 | contig 18920 bp, 13 predicted proteins | sample LantaG_FD_182804 | JGI IMG/M metagenome (GOLD analysis project Ga0210003, IMG submission 182804) | Deep subsurface microbial communities from Baltic Sea to uncover new lineages of life (NeLLi) - Landsort_02402 metaG (SPAdes) (version 2) | ecosystem: Environmental > Aquatic > Marine > Oceanic >...
CGACTTTTTCCTCAGAGGAAAACTTTTTACGTTTGTTTGCCATGTCCATTTCCTTTCTTTGATTTACATACTAACTCAAATTCAGGAAATGTCCAATTCCGACTGAAGCATTACAAAACCACTGCAAGGCGATGCTCCAATGCAAACCAAAGGCGAACACGGTATATCAAAAACTCCAAAGCATGTCGATTAGCGTCGAAAAAGTGGGCAGAGATGGCAGATACTTCGAGTGCAAACACTTACACCCGCTGCGAACTGGAGACACAAGATGATTGCGATGACACAGATGAATGTGAATACTGCAAAGAATCTATCAGTCCAGCACCCCCAGCCAACACTCATTTTTTCGAAACCTCCCGAAATTGCCCCAAATCCTCGTTCCTTGCACACGAACAATCATATCTCCCGCCTGAACCTGCACGACTAACTTCTTATATATTGGCTGCCGGGAAGTTGTCTTATCAACCCCTTAAGCCGAAGCGATATCAGGCTCGCACTGGTCTTGCCAGGCTCTATATCGGTACCGGCTATGATCTGCTCTATGTGAGAAGGCTCTTTGTTGAGAAAAGTGTAAATGCTCCTCTCATCACGGTTTAGGTTCAACTGACCAGCATCAAACAAAGGCCTTTCCATCTTTGCACTGGCCTTTGCCGCTGCCTCGCTGACGTGCGGCCCCAGTTCTCGCCCTATATACCCCAGCGCCTCCATGACATCTTCCACCGAGTCGATTAGCTTGGCCCCATCCTTAATCAGGCTGTGCGCCCCTTTGCTTAGAGGCGAATCAATCTTCCCCGGCACTGCCATTACCTCTCGGTTGCTCTCCATGGCCGCTCGCGCCGTGATAAGGGCGCCCGAGTTATAACCGGCTTCTATAACGATTGTACCCAGTGACAGCCCCGCAATAATACGGTTTCGGGGTGGAAAGTTCTCCGCCAGCGGTTCTACCCTTAACGGTTGTTCGCTAATGCATCCACCGGATTGACTGATGAGTTCGAAAAGCTTCTTGTTTTCAGGTGGAAAAATGTTGCTAAGCCCGCAGCCCTGGACGGCGATGGTGCGCCCTCCTGCCGATAACGCCCCCTGATGGGCAGAAGTATCGATTCCTCGCGCCATGCCGGAGCATATCGTAAAGCCTGCTGAAGCAAGGAAATGCGATAGCCGCGACGCCTGCTCCTGCCCGTAAAGGCTGCATCTGCGCGAACCTACCATTGCGACAGCGAGCTTATCGTTGCGTGTCAACGTGCCTTTGACATATAGCACCGGCGGCGGATCGTAGATTTCCTTTAACGCAGGCGGATATCGCGGGTCGTTGAGGTTTATCAGAAAAACGCCCAGCTTTTCCGCCAGTTCGAGTTCCTCGGCGACGTTGAACTTGTTGCGGGTTGATGCGATTCCTTCTGCTGTTTTGAAGCCTATGCCGTCTATTTTGGTCAGCTCCGCTACCGATGCGCCCAGGGCGCAATCCACGCTGCCAAAGTGACTTAGGAGCTTTGCGAAAGTTGTTGGGCCTACTCCCTCGGCTCGAATCAGGCGTACCCAATTGCCGATATTCTTTGAGTTTTGCAGTTCTGTGACCATTTCTTCTCCTGCGCCACTTTCGCCGACATTTTATCCCATAGGCCGCACCAGTCAAGAAAAATCGACCCAAATGCGAATTTCCCCACCTCCAATTCCCTCCAATACCAGACTACCACAACCTATTATTATGCCTGTTGATTTTCACCAACCGGATAACTATACTAAGCTGTAACTTTCTATAAGGATGAACGATATGAACTTTACAAAAATGCAGGGCCTCGGCAATGACTACATCTACGTCAATTGTTTCGACCACAAAATCAGGACCCCCGAAAAACTCGCAAGAATCGTCAGCGACCGACATTTCGGCATCGGTGCTGATGGCCTGATACTCGTCGAACCATCACGAAAAGCACACGTTAAGATGAGAATCTTCAATGCCGACGGTTCAGAAGCCGAAATGTGCGGCAACGGTATACGCTGCCTTGCCAAATTCGCCTATGAACGCAAACTTGCCGAGCCGGCGGGAGCTTTTGACATACCAGGACAGGAACCATTTCCGGCCTCTCTGAAAATTCAAACCGCAAGCGGCATTTTAACTGTCGGATTGCTCACGGACAAGCAGGACAAGGTACAAAAGGTGTGCGTCAAAATGGGCCAGCCAGTACTCGAACCAGAGAAAATACCCGTAAAACTGCCCGTAAAGAGCCTTGTGGATCAGCCTATGCAGTTCAAGAGCAGGGCTTTTTCGATGACCTGTGTATCGATGGGCAATCCACACGCAGTCTTTTTCCGCAACGAAATTGACTCTATCGAACTCGACAAGTTTGGTCCCGTAATTGAAAACCACGACATCTTTCCAAACCGCATAAACGTCCATTTTGTGCAGATAATAAGCCCCAGCGAGTTCAAAATGAGAACATGGGAGCGAGGCAGCGGCATAACACTCGCCTGCGGAACAGGTGCATGCGCATGCTGCGTAGCAGGCGTACTCACCAACAGGTCTAAGCGTATCGTAACCGCACACCTGCCCGGAGGAGACCTCGATTTGAACTGGTCCGAAGCCGACAACAACGTCTACATGACCGGCCCTGCCGTCGAAGTCTTCCAGGGCAACTGGCCCGGCATCTGACGTTCATATACCGCCAATCCGGTTATCGGCATATGGGCCGTTAGCCTGACGCCACACAATGTTGACCAATAGCAACATTCAACTGCCGGCCAGCCGCCAAATACGGACGCAAACGCTGATTTGACAAAACATTGCGCTTTTTACTAAACACGTTGACTTTTCCTTCCGAGAAAAAAGGGGAGCGTTGATTTTCCACAACATCGATGGTTGATAATGTTAAACAAAGTAACATCATCAAGACTATGCGAAGCTTCTTAAGAAAGGCCGGCTTTGCCAATGAAAAACATTCTTGTTATCGACGACGACCGAATTATCCTGGATTCGCTGTGCGAGTTTCTGTCTGTTGAAGGATTTCAGGCAGCGGGGGCCGAAACGCTCAAGGCGGCCCTTGTTGAGTTACAGAAAAGGCCTTACAATCTGGTGATAACAGATGTTAATCTGCCTGACGGTGACGGCTTCGACCTGCTGAAGAGACTGAAGAAGGATTACCCCCAGACTGTTGTGATTATGGTAACCGGCTACGGAACCATTGAAAGTGCCGTAAAGGCAATTAAGCTCGGTGCTTACGACTACCTTAGCAAACCTATTATCGACGATGAGCTGCGCCTTACCATCGAAAGGGCAATCAAGCAGCAATCACTCATGAGCGAAAACCTGAGTCTCAGGTCACAACTCCAGCAGAAGTACAGCCTCGAAAACATTGTGAGCCATGACTACAAAATGGCAAAAATCTTCGAACTCATCGAAGTAATCGCCGACAGCACGACGACGATACTGATGACAGGGCCATCCGGAACCGGCAAAAGTGTGATGGCACGGGCCATACACTATCGTTCCAACCGCAGGAAAGGCCCCTTCGTTGAAGTGAGCTGCGGCGCAATACCGGAAACACTTCTGGAAAACGAACTGTTTGGTCACGTCAGGGGCGCTTTTACCGGCGCCGTTGCCGACAAGCAGGGCAGGTTCATGGCAGCGGATGGCGGAACGATTTTCCTCGACGAAATCTCAAATGCATCACCAGCCCTGCAGATTAAGCTGCTGCGCGTCCTTGAAGAAAGACGGTTCGAGCCTGTGGGCAGCACGAAGACCAAAAGCATCGATACCAGAATCATCCTGGCCACCAATCGTGACCTCGAACAGGCCGTGAAAAAGGGTGATTTCCGCGAGGACTTGTACTACCGTATCAATATCGTAACCGTTGATCTTCCTCCGCTGGCTGAACGCCTGGGCGACGTTCGTCTGCTCGCAGGGCATTTTGTGAAACTATACTCGGCTCATCACGAAAGAAACAAACTTGGCATTACGGACGAGGCCATGGAATACCTCGAGCGATACCAATGGCCCGGCAACATTCGCCAACTCGAAAACGTGATAGAGCGTGCCGTGCTGTTAGGCAGAGACAAATTTATCGATGTCCACGACCTGCCCGACACTATAAGGAATGATGACAATATCCGTCGAAGTCCGTACAAGCCTGTCGCCCTTAAGCAGGCACTGGCCCAGCCGGAGAAGAACATAATTCGCTCGGCACTCGATGCAAACCGGTGGAACAGGAAGGCAACGGCAAAGGCCCTCGATGTGAATCGAACGACGCTATACAAGAAAATGAAGCAGTACGGCCTGGACGCCGAGGCTGAGCGGTTGGGGCTGGCCTAAGCAGCGTTCATAATCTTATGCCACGGGCGGAAATTTCTTGTTGACAATTGCCTGCGCCACACAGTACAATTATTAAAAGCTAAAACATGCTTGGAGTTTCCGCCAACTGTATTGCGGGGTGATATGGCGGTAAAATTGTCGGAAAGTATTGGATTAGATGCAGAAAGAAGGGAGAATATGGCATGAAAAAGCAATGTTCGATATGCCGAAAGTGGAAGAATCGCGACGAGTTTTACAAACAGAGCAAAAACAGGGAGTATCTACGCTCGGAATGCAGGAAATGCTCCAAAAACGCTTCGCACAGATACTACGAGGATAATAAAGACAAGGTGCTCGCTATTGCTCACGAGCGCTACCAGCGAAAGAAAGCCATGGCCTAAGTCCCAGACGGAAAGTGGCTTGCCTTTGAAAATCCGCAGGTACACCCACACGGCCCCTGCCATAATTCAGGTCGAAAATTTTAACCTGAAGCGCAGCATATCTCCCGACGCCGGAAAACCTCTGCGGGCGTCCGATAGTTCGAACATTTCCTCGGTCGATTATTTAACAACTTCTCAACTTTGTCAAGCAGCCATGGCTCAACTTGATAAAAATCTGTTCCTTTTGGAAAGAACTGCCGCAATAAGCCGTTCGTATTCTCATTCGTTCCACGCTCCCAATCATTAACAATCCTGGGACGTTCATCAATCGAACGCCGATCCCGGATTTGTCCACGTTTTTCCTGACTGCCGTAACGCTTACGCCGCTTGCGGTTACTCTGCAATGTGTGTCATGTTTTTCTGTTCTGAGAGCATTTTTAAGATGCTTTCCCGTACTGCTACAATAATCTCCGTTGTTGCGGGATATAGCCCAATGCTGGAGAGCAACCCGAGCACCGCGACAATCTATACTGGATAGAGGCCGCTTAACTGCCGTCTTTTTTTACTATCTATCCAGGTAGCTAAAAGCGATAAACTCCAGCCCGCCCCAGACGGCCTGATAAAAACAGCCAGGCGTTGCGCTTCAAATTAAAATGCGCCGAATATTACTCGGTTGATTTTTTAGAAAGGAAAGAAAATGAGTAAGATGATGAAACAGTTAGTTATGGTAGTTTGTTTTTGGTAATCTGGGGACACCATACTTATTTCTGCTTCCCCTTGGGCTTTCGGCCGGGTGTTTTCTTACGTAAGACACGGACGAGCCTGGTCTCCAGTCGTTTGAGGAACGCCGCACCGCCAAGAGGGCGTCCGGTGCGTTCATGCTGGCGCAACAAGGCTGCCTGCCCAGGTTCGAGTCACGCCGCCAGATACTCTCGCCGGCCTTCGCGGAAATTGATTCGCCGACTATAACGCCGGTGGGCCTCGCCGATCCCGCGCCGCAATCCGTCCTCTGATTCCGGCACGATGATCAGGTGTACGTGGTTGGGCATCAGGCAATACGCCTACACCGCTACGCCATACCGCAATACTAATCCCTCACCACCACAATTGCAACAGAAAAATATGTATGGTGTCCCCAGATATCTATGCAAAAATAGACGACGGTGGAGTTTGTGGGCAGAACTAAGGTGGGGCTGGATGGTGAAAAAGAAGAATGTATTTGGAACACAGTGGAAAGTTTGATTGATTAGATAATTTTGTTCATTACAAGATATCGGGACAAATTCTATAATGAAAGCGGCTGTTGGGGGTTGCAACTCAAAGGATATTTTGATATTGTCATGGAATGGAAAGACAGAGTTGTTAAGTTGAAAACGTTATATTTTTATTGTACAGGATACGCATATGAAAAAAACTATGGTTATAGCGTTTTTATTGATTGTTACTGGGATTGTATTATTAGTATGCTTTCTCAACCATTCCTCAGATTTGACAATAGAAACCGAAAGTAATTCAAAGCCCAATAATGAAATAGGAGCAATCGTCAAGGGGCGAGTAATATATGAGGATGGCCAACCAGCAGCAAACCTTTCATATGGTTATGTTTCTAATAACCTTTCTCCTGTCGATCCTATGAATCCGCCCAAAACAAATAGTAAAGGAGAATTTGTGATTGAGCACATCCAGCTTGATGTACTCTTCTCATTCTGGATTTTCCCTAAAGAAAACACTCTTTGTGTCTGGAAGAGGCTGGATCCAAATTCAAAAAACCTGGAGTTAATCTTAAAGACGAGTGAATACATGGAATTGCCTCCAGACTGGTTAGAGGGGTGCACCCATGAAGCAATTGCAAGAAACATGACCTTTGCTAAAAATTCTAAAATTCAATTCAGCTTACCTGATATTCATGGCAACATAATTTCACTCCAGGATCAGCGGTTTAAGAACAAGGCGGTACTGGTTAATATTTATGGTTCGTGGTGCGGAGGCTGTCGTTTGGAGATTCCTTATTTGGTTAATTTTAAGAATAAATACCAGAAAGAGGAGCTTGAAATTATAGGTATTGCATTCGAACTTGGATCAAAAAAAGAACAAATACAAGCCGTCAAGAATGTCGCTCAGGAGTTTAAGGTTAATTACCCTTTGCTTATAGGAGGCCTTGAAGAAAGAGAAAAAATAGGAACTGTAATCAAAGGCTTGGAACTTTTCGAAGGTTATCCTACCACATTGTACATTGGCCAAGATGGGTTGGTGAAACATATTCAAGCCGGATTTTATCTATGGCCAGAAGCCCATAAAAATTGGCAGCTCAAGCAAATGGAAGACCACATAAAATCGCTACTTGAGATGTCTGCAAATTAACGATGTCATTTTTGGCGATGGATTAATGTGGGATAGCCTGTGCATGGTATCGCATCTTCTTGATTCAATTCTTTAACAAAATCTGTAATTGGAATTTGAAGATATTGGCACTTTCCGTCAATATAGGAAACTTTTACCTTTAGTGCTTCCGCAATTGGCCCTTTATATTTGTCTGTATTAACAGTTACCTTTAAATGAATTCTACCATCATTATAATATCGAAAATTTTAACCTGAAGCGCAGCATATCTCCCGACGCCGGAAAACCTCTGCGGGCGTCCGATAGTTCGAACATTTCCTCGGTCGATTATTTAATAACTTCTCAACTTTGTCAAGCAGTCATTGGCTCACTTGAGAAAATCTGTGCCTTTTGGAAAGAACACCCGCAATGGGCACTGTTTTTTACTTTCAAAAGCTTACCACTACTGCTACAATAATCTCCGTTGTTGCGGGATATAGGGCAATGCTGGAGAGCAACCCGAGCACCGCGACAATCTATACTGGATAGAGGCCGCTTAACTGCCGCCTTTTCTTACTATCTATCCAGGTAGCTAAAAGCGATAAACTCCAGCCCGCCCCAGGCGGGCTGATAAAAACACCCAGGCGTTACGCTTCAAATTAAAATGCGCCATAGGCAGTTGGGTCATGTTGATGCAGCTTATCGTCAAAAATACCCTTTTGGAACAGGAAAAAACTTGACTCTTTGTGACACGCAGGCTATTTTGGCACCTGATGTTGCTCTCTGGTGGAGCAGAAATAAGGTCTTAAGCAGGAAATTCTGGAAAGGAGAAATTATGTTTAAGGACTCGTTTGCTAAAAATTCACTTTGTCTGTTGTTGACAGTGAACATATTTTTGGTTGGATGTGGAGGTTCCGCGCCTAATCCTGTAATACGGTACATGCCGGGCGACGAGAAGAAATCGTGCCAAGGACTATTTTCGGAAATAGCTGGAATTGATGGAGAAATAGCAGGCAAAGAGAACAAGATAAAGCAGCGGGATGGCGGAAATGTTATATTGTTTATATGTGGTTTGTTCATCATTGTTCCTTTCTTTTTTATGGATTGTAAAGGTTCATACGAAGTGGAAATAGATGCTCTCAAAGCCAGGCAGACGCTGTTAAGGTCTTATTTCGCTGAGAATAACTGCTCAGTTACAAACCTGTCTGGACAAACCAGCAAATAGTGCGTCTAGGGGACTTGCAGAAACCAAAGAAGCTCCTGATTAACCAGGAGCTTTTTTTACTGCCCGGCACTGGAGTCGAACCCGCGCCATATGGAGTCCACTAGCCATTAAACGAGTGTAGGTGGAACCGAAAAATCGGGTTCAATTTTTAAAAGTACTCGAAATAACCCTTTCAGTTCATTATAGTGAACTTAGAAAACGTAATGAATCTTCAGAATTCGATGAAAGGGTACGTGCGTATGAGTAGCGTCATAAATCGACGTGATTTCCTGAAAAAAGCCGGTCTTGCCGCGGCATCGGCTGCGGTTGCATGGCAGCAGGGCTGCGCAGCCGAACCGCCGGCGAAAACCGACAACAGGCCGAACATCGTACTCATTATGGCAGACGACATGGGCTTTTCAGACCTCGGCTGCTACGGCTCGGAAATTCACACGCCAAACCTCGACCACCTCGCGGCAGGGGGGCTGCGATTTAAACAGTTCTACAATGCCGCCCGCTGCTGCCCCACACGCGCATCGCTATTGACGGGACTCTATCCCCACCAGGCCGGCATGGGCCAAATGACAAACGAAAAAGGTGACATAAACCCGCCGGGTGCCTATGAAGGTTATCTAAATGACAAATGTGTCACCATTGCCGAAGTCCTGAAAACCGCCGGCTACACGACCCTGATGGCCGGCAAGTGGCACGTCGGTGAAAGCCGTCCGCACTGGCCCGTCGACAGGGGCTTCGACCGATACTACGGCCTCATAAGCGGCGCAGCAAATTATTTTGATATCACCATGGCAAAATCAGCAAATAAAACCCGCAGATTTGCCGTCGACGACAAACCCTATGTCCCCCCGCCGGAAAATTTCTACATCACCGACGCATTCACGGATAACGCCCTTAATTTTCTCGACCAGTACGGCCGAAAGCAAAATCCATTCTTCCTTTACCTGGCATATACCGCACCGCATTGGCCGCTCCATGCCTTACCCGAGGACATCGCAAAATACAAAGGCAAATACATGGATGGCTGGGACGCCCTTCGACGTAAGCGTCACAAACGCATGATTGAGATGGGAATCGTTGACGCCAAATGGCCCCTAAGCCCGCGAGATGATGGCGCCGTCGCATGGGAAACCGTCGAAGACAAAAAACTGATGGACCTCAAAATGGCCATTTACGCCGCCCAGATTGACCGCATGGACCAGAACATTGGCAGAATCCTCACGAAACTAAAAGAAATCGACAAAGAGAAGAACACGCTCGTAATGTTCCTCTCGGACAACGGCGGCTGTCACGAAACAGGCCCGCTCGGTTTCGACCGGCGCAACAATGGCCTGCCGCCAGGCGGCGTCGATTCATACATGAGCTACGGCCAGTCCTGGGCAAACGCGAGCAATACACCATTTAGAATGTTCAAAAAATTCACCCACGAAGGCGGCATTGCAACACCTCTCATCGTACGCTGGCCCGCAGTGGTAAAAGATAAAGGAACTCTCACTAATCAGCCCGGCCACATAGTTGATATTATGGCAACGTGCGTCGATCTGGCAGGGGCACACTACCCGCAAAAATTCCGCGGCAAACGCATCGTTGCCATGCAGGGGACATCGCTTCTTCCGGTTTTTCAGGGTAAAAAGCGAAAGCCTCACGACTATCTCTTCTGGGAGCATATAGGCCACAAGGCCGTCCGCCACGGTAAATGGAAGCTCGTAGCAAAAAAGAAGGATGATTGGGAACTCTACGACCTTGAAAAAGACCGAACAGAAATGAACAACCTGGCCGATAAATACCCGCAAATCGTTGCCCACTTGAAGGGAAAATACGAGCAGTGGGCATCTATGGTTGGAGTGAGAAGATAGAAAAGCAATGCAGCCTTTTAGTCTATTGATAAAACCATCCGGTTCCGACTGCAATCTCGATTGCAAATACTGCTTCTATAAATCCCGCGCACCGGAAATCGGCTCAGGCCGCCAGCGTATGAGCTATGAAGTCCTCGAACGCCTCGTCGCCGATTACCTCAAACTGAGATTCCCCCAATCCAGCTTCGCATGGCAGGGCGGTGAACCAACGCTCATGGGCCTCGATTTCTATAAGAAGCTCGTCGAGTTCCAGAAGAAATACGGCGCACCAGGCCAGGTCGTAAGCAACGCTCTGCAGACCAACGCAGTTCTCCTCGACGACAAGTGGTGTGAGTTTCTCCGCGAAAATAACTTCCTCGTGGGTATTAGTATCGACGGCCCCAAAAAGTACCACGACCATTACCGCCCCGACCATTCCGGCGCTGGAACCTTCGACAAAGTCATGCGAGCCATCGAACGCTGCAAAGAACACGACGTCGAATTCAATATCCTCGTACTCGTCAACAACCTGAACGCCTACCACCCCGACGAGATATTCGACTTCTGTACCGGCCTCGGCACGAAATACCTGCAGTTTATCCCATGCGTCGAGCGCGACCCAGCAACCGGCAGCGTTGCGGATTTCTCTGTAACACCGCAGCAACTCGGCGACTTCATGTGCAGGATATTCGACCGCTGGTACGAAAACGGCCCCGAAAAAATCAGTATCCGCGATTTCGATTCGATACTCTCTTATTGCCTCACAGGCCGACATACCATCTGCACTTTCAGCGAGCAGTGCAGCCAATACATCGTCGTCGAGCACACCGGCGACTGCTTTCCGTGCGATTTCTTCGTCGAACCGAAATGGCGACTTGGCAGCATCCTTGAAACCCCTATTGAAAAAATCGCCGCCTCACAAAAAAAACGCGACTTCGCCCGTGCCAAGCGAAACCTCTCCAACAAGTGCCTTCTCTGCCGTCATCTTGAGCTTTGCCGCGGCGGCTGCATGAAAGACAAAAACGCCCTCGACCCCAACTGGACTACCGAAACTTATTTCTGCGAATCCTACAAACGCTTCTTCGACCACACCGTCCCGCGTTTCATGCAAATCGCCGCCAAAATAAACGCCGACTCAATCGCGACTAATCGCCATTAATCAAAACAACCGCCTATACCGGTTTCCACATCACTTAGCCTCACATTTCACATGCGGTTCTTCGTCGCTTTTTCCCCTAAATTCATTTGGGCACCATTTACCCTAAACCGCTGGCCACGCCAACGGTAGTATATAGCCCGGTCCTCTGGGCCGGGGCGCCCACGCGAGGAACGCTCAATCTTCCCACCCGCGACCTGTCGCGGGCTTGCTTCATCCTTTTCCAATTATCAATTAAAACCCCTTTACAACCACCACGTAATCCCACATAATGCCCCCTATGAGAGAATCACTAACAAAACTGCCCAAGACCCACAAAATCGATAAGCTCCGCAGATTAGCAGCCAATCACGACCCTGCCTTCTTTACGGTCTTCCCATTGCGTACCAAGCAGGAAAGAGACCGCTTCTATCTGTTAAGACAGGCCTACGTAGGGGCACGCTACCACGATGACTATAAAATAACACCACAGGAACTAAAATACTTAGCCCGATGCGTTGAATTGCTCCGCGACCAGACAGAAACGAACTGTGAAAAGAAGATGGAGTCATTTGTTTGAGTAGAGGTCAACGGTGAAAGCATATAATAACTTGTTAACACACAAATATCCCAAGTTGTGACGCTGACGAAGGATGAAGTCTAATGGATCTAGACAAGACGATGAAACTTCTTGAAAACTGGCGCATCAAGGAAGTCACTTCAATAGCTTCAAGTCATCAACTCATTGCTTTTTATCTTTCCGTCTTGACTGAAGAGAAATTTAGATGTTATGCTCTAACTGGCTTTCTCGCCACACAATATAGTTTTACCGGACACGTTCATATCCGAGAGGACGTCTTTGCTCTTGAGTGGGCTCTTCGTAGCCTTAGCCTTCCAGATCTAGAATTGATTCGTATTGATAAGCTTAGAAGGAAGTACAAGGATGAAGTCGCAAACAAAGCAAACCAAACACTAGCGGCTTTAGCAAACTACTCCCAGATAAGAGATTTAATTATATGTGCAAACCGAGGAGGATATCTGGTTGAAGCCCCCAAAAACAACACATTGATTTTTAAGGATGATCCAAATTGGACTGGGATTTCAGATATGAAGTCACGGCTAATCGGAGATCGCACTTCTGCCGAACGTAATGTAGTAGGCCATGTGAGATCTCCAGCAGAGCTATGTCTTGACAAAACATCCGCCTATGATGATTTTCCTCACAATATCCAGAGTTCAACATATACTGCATCTGATTTCTGGTCTCTCTGGAATTGGCTTTGGGAGTTGTGTAAAGAACGCATTATTGAGGATAGCTCCATCCGCAACTACGGCACTTATGTTGCAACAAGCAAAACGAATGAACTTTGCATACTGATAACTAAGAAGAGGTTAGTTGACGATATATTCAATGCTGTAGGAATAGACCGTGATATTATTCGAACATTTCTTGAATGGCTCTCATTTAATTCAAAAACACCAAGGAAATTCACCCTCTTTCATTGCCCCTTAGTCGAAATTAATGATAAGTTCTTTCTGATTCTTCCACACGTGATAATGATGAGTCATATACCAACCATATTCCTAAGACTACTTGCCCATCACAACAAACAGCTATATGATGCATACTCAACAAATATGGAAAAGTCAACTCTCCTGCGCCTTAAGAACCATTTAGAGAATACTGAATGCGAAGTACTGACAAATGTTAAATTAGATACATCTAGTGGTCAAATGGAGCTTGATATTGTCGAGTATAATAAGAAAGAAGCCACTCTTTCCGTAGGGCAAGCTAAGCTTACTATTCGGGCTGATTCTGTCGCAGAAGTGGTTCACTCAAATAGTGTTATGTCCGAAGGAGTAAATCAGCTTGAGCAGAATAAGGCATCTTTTGAATCGGATAAAGGTGTAATACAAGCGGTATGTTCGAAGATAGGCATTGATTGTAAGGATATAGCAAACATAAGATACTATTTACTACCAACGAGTTTTACTGGAAGTGACTACTTAAGTATTCCTGATTGGATAATGTGCCTGCCGATTGAATTCTGTCTTCAGCCTAAGTTTCAGGGAAAGTCATTGGTTTTCATCGCTAAGGACTACTGCAAGCTTTGGAACTCACTAGATGAAGAAAATGTCTTTTCAAAGCATGAACGCACATTTGAAATTGGAGATTTTAAAATAACATATCCTGGTTTTAAAATGAATCATACAGAACATACCCAGAGGCAATAAATATTGAAGAAGCAACGGAAAGTTTTTATTTATTATCGATTAATGATTATTTGTTGTGGATTGCTTCGCAAAATGATAAGGGTAAACTTCGGCGGATAAATATTGAAGAACCAACGGGAACTTGTTATACAGACGACATAACTGTTATTGATTTTAAAGGGCACAGTATAATTATGCATTCATTCATTGTTCCACTAACAGAACGTTTCCTACAGGAACTAATAAAAATATCCTTATTTGGTTTCTTAAGGAAGTGCCTTTTTAAGTATAAGTGGTCAAACTCATATGCTTTTGTTGACATGTGGGTTTTAGGCAATTTCGCACTATCTTTCGTAGCGGTCTATATCTATGCCCTCATACCTTATATATGGATTCGTTGGCTTTTCATTGGCTTTGGCCTTCTCAGGGTTTTTGAATTAGTGGTATATCAACTCAATGTATTGCTTGTTGATCAGTTTAATAATCCAGATTATGCTATCGGAGGGTACAGGCGCCTTCTCATATTATCCCTAATAAACTATCTCGAAGTCTTGGCATGGTTTGCCTTTTTCTATCTGAATTGGGCCTCATCCTTCAAGGATGATTATTCTGTACTTGCGAGCGGGACTGGAGCGATTTACTACAGTTTGGTAACAATGTCAACTCTTGGTTATGGCGAGGTAACACCGTTACATGGAAGCACACGTGCCCTCGTGACGATGCAAACCATAATAGGAATGTTTTTAATTATTCTTATTATAAGTCGTGTAATGTCTTACTTACCAAAACCTCGCAGTTTGGACAAAAATGAAATCATGAGCGAAAAAACCAACCAACCATAAAATACCAAAACGCGGAATCATTTAATAAGGGGTTTTAATGGGGTCAGGAACCTTTTTCGCCCCTTCATTCCATTTTCTCTCAACCTCAAAAAACCTCTCAATCCTCTCCTTGCAATTTCATTCTTCCACTCATGCAGTTTTTTCACGTATTCGGCAAATCTACTAACGCCTTTTTCAGGGATTTAATGGGGTCAGGAACCTTTTTCGTCATTCTCATCTCTCTCTCAACCTCAAAAAACCTCAAAACCCTTTCTTCGTGATCTTCGTGCCCTTCGTGGTTACACAATCTGTTTTATCTTTTACCTATTAACTTCTTCCTTCTCTTCGTGGTAGTAAAACTCTTGTCGCCAAATATCCTAACGCCTTTTTCATACCGACATTATCACCACTCACAACCTCCCAGTAAACCCCAAAATCCCCCCGTTTCAAATTTGCTATTTCGTGCTTTTGCCATAGCTAATCCGTTGCCCCCGCGGCCAGCGGAGTAAAATCAATCAAAAACGCCGCTCTTCAATTCGTGTTTTTCGCCCAAAATCCCTGCCCAATCGTAACGCCACTTTCGAGCGCGGGATTTGGTTCAAGTACAAGGCCTGCGGCTTGGCCCAGGCGAGAGGCGTACATATGGTACGTCGAGCATTGGACGCCGGCTGCGTAACGCAGTAATTGAGCCAAGGACCCGCTCAAAAAAATCGACAAAAACGGGCGGGTTGCCCCTATTACAGAAGGGCGCTCTTTTTCTAACCGCCCAGAAACGAGTGTCGAGACTAAAATTGCAACAGTAACCACTTAATCAGGAGGAACTTATCATGGCTACCCAAGCTCAAATCTTCGCAAACCGCCAAAACGCCCAGGAATCAACAGGCCCCAAAACCACCGAAGGCAAAGCAACCGTCTCACAAAACGCCGTAAAACACGGCCTAACAGCCCAAAAAACCGTAATCCCCGGCGAAAACCTCGCTGATTTCGAGCTATACCGCTACGAAATGATCGAAGAACTCGACCCCATAGGCCCCATGGAATCCATGCTCGCAAATCGCATTGTCAGCCTCTCATGGCGGCTAAAACGCACTGTACGCATCCAGAACGAGACCATCGACGCCCTCCTCGCACCCAAACCCCTCAGCGCGTTGGATAAACTCACAAAATCCATGGTTGCCTCCGTTGCAGGCAAATTCGAGCCTGACCAAGACGAAGCCTCCGCGCTCGGCCGCACCGTCATAAAGGACTTTTCCAATGCAAGAGTCCTCGACCGCCTCATGATGTATGAACGCCGAATTGAGAACAGCCTCTACAAAACCGTACAGGAGCTTCAAAAACTAAGCCTAATCCGAAAACTCGACCATCCCCAAGCCACAGCCGAAATCCCCCATAAAACACCGCCATCTCTCGGACAGCCTCCGCATAATAATCAATTACCAATAATCAGTAATCAATCAAGTCCCCCTTTTATGCAAAACAAACCCAATTCCCAAAACGCCGGATTAAACCTAACCTCTTACAAAGAAAGTAATTACCAGCAGAACCCACCCCGTCCGATGCCCCCAAAACAAACCCAATCAAACCCAACTTCAACACCCTCCGGGCCTTGCAGCGACTACGTACCCATCTGTCATTTCAATTCTCCTGCCGCAGGTCAAAGCAAGCCCACTATCTCATTACGTCCTATATTCGATCAGATGGCGTCCAGAAATGAAGGATTCTTCCAAAAAACGGCCAAAACTCCACGTTTGCCGCATAATTACCCACACAAGGTTTTCCATTGACAGAAGGGCCTGTTTTCTGTTTTGGCTCATATAGCTCTTCGCTTTACATCTGCCTTACAAAAACAGCTTCCTATTGCTAACGTTAATACACTTGTTCCTAATGACCGAGGAAGTTGGTTCTTATGGGTCTGTGCGGTAATGATTTGGTGTTTGGGGGGGGTTTTCTTTAACCGAGGTGGGGTTTGTGCCGATACAACGATTGATAACATAAAACTCAAATACCCCGTAATAGGAGATTTGAAATGGCCATTCAAAACTGGTCGGATGATATTATTCTGGTCGATTTGCCCGAAGAACCGGAGATGGGCGAAGAGCTTAAGACCGTTACCACTACCGTTCGCGACAGAGGCGACTGTGACGTGGTGATTGATTTTTCCAAGGTCGACATCGTAACATCCTCCAGCCTTTCCAAACTTCTGCGATTGCGAAAACTGGTAGCCGATTGCGGACACAGAGTGCTTTTTTGCAATGTCGCCGCAGCAACAAGAGGCATTTTTACCGTAACAGGCCTGGATGGAGTCTTCGACCTCGTCGACGATAAGTTCATCGCATTGGCCAGCTTACAGATTGCCACTTAACCGATAGTTACCACACTCGGAAGTTCGCCTTATGTCTCCCTGCGCAAAAAAACTCACTAACCAAAACCATCGGCGCCGAAACTCCTCTTCAATAAGCTCTCCCCGCAGCCGCTGCCACTGTCCCGCCAAGGAACTCTCGACGATTTAAACTTGTCTTCCTATGATTCATACTGTTAACCCCTTTCATCTGCCACCGTTTCCCATACCTTCTCATATCAAAACGCTTATGCATTAGATACCGCCGGCGCCCTCTCCGAGGCCAAAAAAACCTGCCCGGGCGATTTGATTCTTTTGCTCATTCTTGACGGTATACAACAATCAGCAGCAGCCCGCCAGTTCAAAATACCTGATTTAACACGCTTTCCCGCAGACCAAATCAAATACCCTTTTTATTGACCCTGTCGGCTCTACCTGCTATTATTCCCTGTGTTTCTTCCATTTGAACCATTGGAGACACACGCAAATTCTTCCTCGAAGCAAAAAAACCATCCGGCGTACAACTGCCAAATACTGTTGATATTAACTCTAAAGGCCTTATAGCATAATTACCCGAACCCATCACACCGCAAAAACCCGCTCAGCCGAACAAGCCGAGCCTTAACCTCCCAATACAATACAACCCCACCAATAAAAAAACAACCTCCACCCCAACCCAGGCCGTCCATCACTTCCCCGCTAACCTCGCGATTCTTTCACACACCGCACACATTGTAGGTGTGCTCTGCACACCAGTCGTTCTCAGTCATAAGCTATCAGACGGCCTCGTTCACCATTTTGATTTCCTTGAATCGGCAAAAGCGCTCGAGGTCCTTTGTAATATCACCGTAGCATGTCACGCGGTGGAGCCCGTGGGACCAGTTTCTCCAAAGCTTCTCGATATCACCGTCCACCTTAACCGCTATCTTCGTGCGGCAGCCGCGATCATCTTCAAGTGAAACCGGCGTACCAACAATCTCACCTGTAAAGTAAATAAGCAGGTCGCTGCCGATCATTCGTGCCTGCGTGACTTTCCGCCCAGGATGCATCTGCACCTGCGCAACCGTGCCCTCCTGACGCTCCATGATGCTGCGCAGCTTATAACTGGCAGCAGGACCCGCCGGGCCATCCATCCTGGTCGTCCCCAGACAGTGCGCCAGAATCGCACAATTGCAGGACTCGTCTATCGTCGGATCGCTGATGAAGCCAGGCCTTCCCGAAAGTCCCTGGTAGATAATGTGCGTCATTGCCGACTGCAGGTCCGATTCGCAAATGCCGCCAAGGCCCATGTTGTTCAGACGTGTAAAACCGATGCATGGAAACGCGTACTTGCGGCACAAAGGCTCGAACATGCTGCCATAGCAATCCGCCGTCATGACCGTAGCGTTTTCCTCGTCGAGCACCTTCTCGAAGGCAAGTGCAAGCCTGCACGACCTCACAATGTTGTCCCTTGAAGGCTCGACGACTTTTTCGGCGCCCCGAATCCATCTCTCGGCCTCTGCCTTTGCGTCGTTGTCACTGACCGCCTCATAAGCAGCCAGCACGCGTTTTAGGTCGATTACCCTGATCTCGGTACCGAATTTCTGCCTGATACTGTCCACATACGCTGCCCGAGTTTTCGACGACCGTTCGGCAAGATTGAGTATCTTCGCTTCTCGCAGATGATGGACGGCCCGGAAAGGCCGCATCGCCGCGGCAAGCTGCTTAAAATCGCTGGTAAGCACACAGTCCATCTTCGCGCCGACCGGCTGTTTGCGGAGTTCGCCCAGCTTGATCCATTCGTGCCCTGAGTAGGGGCGGGCGAAAACCATCGTAAAATTGCCCAGCTTCAGTATCTCGTCCAGGATAGAATTGATGCCCATCGTCAGGTGAATAACGAGAATCCCATCCGCATCCTGCAGCCGTTTCCTGAGCGGCTGCAACTGCTCAACGCCTGTCACAAGCTCATCGACGACAAAATCCACATCCGCCAACTCATTCTTAAGCTCTGCGAACTGCGATTCGTAAAATCGCACTTCCTTGGCCAGGTCGAGGTTAGGCTGCGGCCAATACAGATTGTTCCTGATCCCAATATAGATTCTGGCCACTTTGACTTTTGAGCCTCTGCAGCCGGGACTGACGAGTCTTGAGCCAGCCGAAGCCGCGCCGAATGTGACCAGGTTCGATCCGCTCAGGGAGACTGCACATCCGGCAGCCGCTAACTGAAGGAACTCCCTTCTATCGAGATTGCCTCTCATTTTCTTTCCTCCTGCCACATGAATCGTAAATCCTTGTTCAAGCCGATATTTCCCAAAAACCAAACTAAGACCAGCCGCCCATTTTATCTCAACCTCAAAAAACTTCAAAACCTTTTCCACAAAAACATACCCCCCCC
>Ga0210003_1001738_pt1 | contig 18911 bp, 7 predicted proteins | sample LantaG_FD_182804 | JGI IMG/M metagenome (GOLD analysis project Ga0210003, IMG submission 182804) | Deep subsurface microbial communities from Baltic Sea to uncover new lineages of life (NeLLi) - Landsort_02402 metaG (SPAdes) (version 2) | ecosystem: Environmental > Aquatic > Marine > Oceanic >...
CTCTTTGCTCGTCCCGGCCATTTTGTCATATGCTTCTTTAAAAGAAATTTTGTTACTAAAAATCGGAACGTCATAGGTATTTTTCTTGTCCCTTAAATTCGTCTCCTCCGAAACCATCATGTCAATCTTTCCCGAATCGGCAAGAACGGACACATGCCTCATCCCCGTCTCAAGTATCAAAGGCTCTTGGCCCAAAGATTCATAAATTCCGCTATTTTGTTTTAAAACGGTTTTCCCGCGCCTGAGGCTCCTCACTGCAAACGCCTCTTCCATATCAGGCTCGTTAATCTCAGAATCTATTATAACGCTTTTCGTTACGCGGCCGGTTCCGGTAATTTTACTGTTTATCACTACAGAATCCATCATTTTTATATCTAGAGCCACCTCTGAGTTAACCATAATATTGCCCGCTGAATCTCTTTCTTCAGGAATACCGGCAATTTTACGGGCGATAACGCCTCTGGCGTCTTTGTCTTTTAACCAGAGAAATTTTCTTCTCATTGCCCTGTGTTGGCCTATATCCACCCAATATGTGTCTTTTCCGAGATCAAACACTTTAAGGTTAAGTTTTCTCGCGTATTTTTTTTTGAAAACACTTTTTATTCGCTGGACTTTCCGAAAAAAATCGGGAATCATCAACATAAGTTCTCTAAAAGACTCGTCGCTTTGGGCTTTTAACTGCCATTTTTGGGTGTCAGATTTTTTCATAGCAAGAGCCATGAGAAAATACGGGTCAAAATCAAAATGTACGCCTTCTTTTTCTATTTCTTCCGCGAAAATTTCCGAGGCAATATCCAACACTTTATATGAAACTGCCGCGGGTCCCAGGCTCACGCCCGCGTAATATTTCCCGTCCGGCGCGGATTTTATTCCAAGGCCTTTCAGCGCGTCAATTAAAACCGATTTTTTGTTTCTTGAAATCTGTTCTATCATATTCCCGGCGTCGTCAAAAACAACCCATTCTTTCTGGTTCGCGAGCTCATCTGTTATTTCAACTACCTGAATAAACTTTATTACGTCATATTCGGAAAATTTATTCTCTCCGGGATTCTCCGTTAAATCAATTGACGCTATCTCTGTCTCATCCCCCCACTTATTTAAAATGCCCCTGAACCCGCCTTTTTCAAGATATATCGCGACAGGCGCGAAATATAAAAGCGCTTCTTCTATAGCTGTAAACGCTTTTGGGAAACCTTTTATATTTACAATTTCCGGCGTAACTTCTATCGCGGGCTTACGCCCGCCTTTTGCCTGTGTTATGGGCGAAATTCTTTCCCCCCGGCCGAAAAGCATGCCAAGCATGGTAACATAATTCGCGTAATTAATATCTTTCCGGAGTGCCGCTTCTTTTATGTTCCTATACGCCAAAAGCGTCCCTAAAAAATTACCTTCCCTGGTTTTATGCCCTGTTTTTTCCATTAAAGATAAAACCAGCGTGCTTCCATCCCGGTTAAAAATATACGGCGCCATTTTTTCTAATTTTTCCTGCCAGACTTCTCTATCAAGTTCGTTTCCCGAAACAACCGCGGCGATTTTCACGCTTTCAGAATCTCTAACTATACGCCAAACTTCATCTATATTCGCAAGTATCACTGAAAGTGACGTGGAACTGATATCCATAGACAAATCCCCCTAACCCCCTTTATCAAAGGGGGGAACTAAATTAAATTTCTAAGATTCTCTTAAAGCACACTATTGATTATTATTGCCCATTAAGCCAAAAAAGTCAAAAAAATAGACACATTTCCATTACAACAAACTTCGTTACGAAACATATCGTAACGCACAGTCTTACCCCCCCTTGACAACCTACGAGGTTCCGGAGACAGTCCCCTTATTCGGGCGCCAATCGTAGGGGCACATTGCATGTGCCCGGAGACAGTCCCCTTATTCGGGCGCCAATCGTAGGGGCACATTGCATATGCCCGGAGACAGTCCCCTTATTTGGCGCCAATCGTAGGGGCACATTGCATATACCCGGAGACAGTCCCTTTATTTGAGCGCCAATCGTAGGGGCACATTGCATGTGCCCGGAGACAGTCCCCTTATTTGAGCGCCAATCGTAGGGGCACATTGCATATACCCGGAGACAGTCCCCTTATTTGAGCGCCAATCGTAGGGGCACATTGCATATACCCGGAGACAGTCCCTTTATTTGGCGCCAATCGTAGGGGCACATTGCATGTGCCCGGAGATATAAAAAAGCCCAACCTTTGGGGTTGGGCTTTTTCGGAGGGTTATGCCGTTTGCTATACCGAATACATAGTCCGTCGCTGTTTTTCGAGCTCCTCATGCGGATTATAGGCTTTAATTTCCATGCGCTGAAGCATAGAGTTGATCATATAGACCATCCATTCTAAGGTGCTCTTCGGCCGATATGCCGCCGGTATCTTCTCATCACCGAAACCGACTAAATAATACAGTTCGTTTATGTCAACGTACCGCCTCAGGCTCTGGCTTACAACTTTTTGAACCTTCCGCGCGAAAGTGTCCTTTGCCTCAATTGATTCAACCGTTAAAAGCCCCTGAAGAAGCGCCTGGCCTTCCACTTCACGCGTAAAAAACCATCCCTGGTTGTCTAATTTATCAAGACTCGGTATCGGCGGAACTAAGCGCACTTTATTTTCCTTAAGAAAATTAAGGAAACCTTCATTTTTAGAAGCCTCATCAAAAAGCTTTTGAGTCGCAACCAAAAGCGGTATTCTTTTATCCCTTACAGCATTTTCAATTGCCGCCCGTACATAATTATCAGTTAATATGTTTTCAACTTCAGCATTGTACACATTTATATCAAGACAGTCCGTACTGTGGAGATACTCATTAAGCGTATCCTCTTCCCATTTTCTTGATCCCGGGCCTTCCCCGTCAACATACATCGCTTTCGGCGCGATAAACGTATATTTCTCTTTTGCTATAGCGGTCCGCGCTTCCATAACCGCTTTCCACGTTGTCGAAACATCTTTTTCTTCGTCGGGGTTATCATGTCCTATGTTAATAAGGACATTTTCCACGCTGGTTTTTGTCATTGTGTATGATTGGGCATCTTTCGGAATGGTCAGAGAATCCCACTTGGTAATCTGCGACGTTGCCTGTTTTCCGGCCGGAAGTTTTACTTTTACGGTTACTGTCCCAGCCTGAACCTTAAGTTTAAATTCTTTTCCAACTGTTCCCGCCACCGGCTGATCCCCCACGATCTCAACTGTATGAAAAGTTTCAACTCCATTTTGAGTTTCAACTAAAGACATATTCTTCTCAAACGTATGTGTTCCGGTTTCCGCGATTTTCTCACCTAGCTCGATAGGTTTTTCTAATTTTGTAACTTCAGGGAGAGGCTTAACCTGCGTGAAAACAATCGCGCGGCCTTTTGTAGATTTGATAGTATACGTCCCCATCGCGGGATACATAATAATCTCTTCTCCCTGCTTTACCTCAAACGTTTTTCCTCGAGAAGTTGTTATCGTAACGTCCCCATTTTCAATAAACAAAGGATGATGCCTGTTTTTAAATACCTCTGCCTGTTCTATGGATTCTCCTTCGGCAATGGTATACATCCCAGAGATAAAAGTACCCGGAACATTCCCCATAATTTCAAATTTGGCTTTATCGGCGGTTTCAGACGCGCTTGTAAGAACTGGCTTACTGTATAGTTTGCCAATATCCGTTTTTTTCAACATTCCTCGTCTTTCCGCTTCTTTTAACCATTTCCTCGTATCTGTAAGTTGTTCCGGCGTCATTGTAAGAACATCTTTTTTTAATCTTTTAGGATTAATTTCAGATAGCTTTTCTTTCGTCATTGCGAGAGACATAATGCCTAATTGTTGCCAGTTGTCTTTCATCCCTAAATATTTCAACCGGTCAAAGAAAGATATCGTACCGTTCGCGTCTTCGTCAGAAGTAACTGACTTAACTTCATATACTGTGACTTTACCATACGCGTGCGGCATCAAAGCGGGAACAACTATCGGTTTTCCCGCTTCTATCCTAACTTTATTTAAAACATCCTCAACTTTCCCTTCCCTGCATGCGGTTTCAAATTCTTCGGCTGTTATATCGTCTTTGACACCAAAATAAGCTTCTCCTGAAGTAAGCGGAATTATCATTTCAACGAATTTATGCATTTGAAGTGATAACGGTATGCGTGAATCCAAATGTTTGGCAGTAATGCCATATTCCGAATCCAGATAATCAACTTCGTCATGGCTAAATGCCTCTCCTTTAAAAAACGATAATGTTTTTACCGGCAATTCAAAATATCCACTACCTAGATCAATTTTACCGGTTTCGAACCATCTTTCAGCTATTTCTGTTTCACCAAGCCACTCTAAAAACGAACGATCACCAACAAATTCCCCATTTTCATCTTTTTCCAGTTTGCCCGCTTGTACCGCAAGCTCCAATTGATCTTCTGTTAAACTTCGATTTATGGTCTTTATGCTCTCCATGGACTTGATCTTTTCTCCTAACATATTCTCCAGAATAGCCGAATCTAATAACTTTTTCCCCCACGTATACCCGTTTAATCCAAGCGCGAAATAAGGAGTAACTTGAAACATTTCACCCGCCTGGATCAAGTCATTCAACACTCTAAGCGCTTCCAAATATTTTACGCGCGATTCCGTACTCACACTGCTATACCCCCCCCCCCTGATCGCTCGATTCCTCACCGCTTGCCATGCCGATGGCGCCTTAGAAATCCCGATTCTGACTGCTTGCTGTCCGGGGGATACCCGCTTAGAATCACCCTGAACATCCTTTATTATTTTCGGTACGATTTCAAATCTTTTCTTAACTATCTCTCGCGCTCTTTCCTGAGTATTCGCTATCGCATAATTTCTGAACTCCGGAGCATTACCTGAACCTCTATAATGCGAAACATCTCCGTTAACAAACCCTATGCGAAGCCCGTCAAGCCAATTAATTGAAACAATTTCTCCAAACCCCGTACTTTCATTAAAATATGTTTCCAGCCTTCGCTTAACATTAGTTGCTTCCATAATGAATCCAGCGTTTTTTTCTTCATTGTCCGCCATAAAATCCTGCTTGCCGCCAGCATATTGCACCAAAATACCCGTTTCACCAAAACGAATTTCCTTGATACTTTCATTTCTTAACGACAATAGGGCAATTATATCCTTGCCCATCTCCGACGTATAATTTTCGCACCCTTTAGCCGTATTGTCTATAACATCCGCGTGAGTATATCGGTGCGGAAGCTTTCTTTCTACAAGTTCCGAAACCGTCAGATTTTCCTGTTTAGCCAAAATTAACGCGGTAATTAGCGGAAGCAAGGCATCCCTTGTCGGGAGCGCTTTCAATACGCCTTTACCAATATTCCAATCGCTTCCGGTTAAAAATCCGCCATTACATTCCCAACCCACAACTTTCGCGTCGGGCTTGGCGACGAGCTTATCATTCATGGCCTTTACAACATATGGCGACCCAATTTTGGTTTGTTGAATTTCCACTTGCAAGTCACCTAAGGCAGTCAAAAGACCGTCATTCGCGCTTATTGGGAACGCCGCGAAATCCGGATTAAGAAACTGCGCAACCAAACCTCCAAGCATATCGCCGGTCAAAACATTCCCGTTTTCATCCGCAAAAAGAGGCCTGTCCGAATCACCGTCAAGAGTAATTATCGCGCTAGGTTCACACATCTCCGCCAAATATTTTAGAATTGCCCGCGTTTTATTCACGACTTTTTCCGTATCGACCGGAACAAATGTTTCACTTCTTAAATCAACGCTCTCCGTCACTTCTTCGCCAAGATCATTTACGTAACTTACATTGATCGCATCAACAAGAAGCGTAACCGCGGCGCCTAAAGCTTCAAACACTTCCACGGCAATATCTCTTCCTACGGCTGAATGCTGATACAAGGCAACTTCTATACCCTTTAACGTCTCGGGGGGAAATACATTTACGTATCTTTGGACATACACTTGTTTTGCCTGTTCATTAACATCCCCAAGTTCCCCTGGATTGGTTTTAAACATGCCTTTTTCAGAAAACACGGATTCTTTCCATAAATTAGAATACTCTGAAATCCTTGCTTTTCCCACATTTCGAAGAATACCCGCTTCGTCGGATTTAAGAACTTCTCCGGCTTTTTTCGTAAATTTTATTCCGTTTCGATCATCAGGAATATGACTGCCCGTAACCATAATGCTCGGCATCCCATTCTGCATGGCATAGAACGCAAGCGCCGGACTCGGAATATATCCGCAATAATCAGCTTTACAGCCTTCAGAAATAATAGCTTTCCTAACCGCTTTCATTATTCTCGGAGTAGAAGAACGAAGATCCCCGGCCACCGCTATCATTTCACCATCTCTTATTTCGCCGACTTCCTTAAGATACTGAATAAACCCGCGCGTGTTTATGTAACACTCCATATCCGTCATTGTTGTAACTTTTCCACGAATCCCGCTGGTCCCAAATTGTAAAGGATTAAATTTTAGGGATTTCTTCCTAATACGGTCTAACGTTTCTACAACTTTCCCGCGACGCGACTCTAACACTTCCATGCTTACGCCGAACATTTCGTTATATGCGGCATCAAAAGAAATTTCATTTCCTAAAATTGCCACATTGTATGTCTTGGCTTTATCTCTCAAGTCAGTCTTTTCGTGAACTTTCATACCGATAGGACCTTTTTCAGTAAGAAGCGTTCCATGCCGCTCTCCTTCTTCTAAAATGAGGTTTTCCGCGCCAAGTGACTTATACATACCACTGTCCTTTTTGAGCGTATTGGACCCTACCGGACGATAACTTTCAATCGCGAACGCTTTTTCCATAATAGGATCATTAAGGGTAGCCCCCTTGACAACCGAACCTATTATCTCACCTTTTCCAGTAAGATTCGCGTTTATAAGAACTGAATTTTTTACTGAAATATCCGGATTGATAGTTGAATTTACAATAATGTTTCCGTTTTTGTCTTTACCTACACCTGAAATATTTTCCAGTTTTCTCGCGATAATACCTTTCGGTCCTTTATCATTAAGCGCGAGATATTTTTCACGCATAGCACTATGTAATCCAATATCCGCCCAGAATACTCCCGCGCCAAGATCAAGTGTTTTGAGATTAAGGTCTCTCTTATACCTTTCCTTAAATATGAGTTTTACTTCCTGAACTTTTTCAAAAAATTTATCAACCATACCAACAAGTTTTTGAAGACCCTTATCGGCCTGAACAGCCGCTTCCCATTTTTTCACGTCATCATCCATCGCGAGCGCCATCAAAAGATACGGGTCAAAATCAAAAAATACACCCGGTTTTCTTACATCATCATAAAAAACTTGTTCCATGATATCTAAAACGTCATACGATACCGCGACCGGTCCAAGACTTATGCCCGCGTAGAATTCGCCATTCGCGCGCGGTTTAATGCCCAATGCTTCTAATTGGCTAATGAGCACCTTTTTTTCATTCCGCGAAAGTGCCGATAATACATTGGCATCGTCATCGAAAACAACCCAATCTTTCTGATTGGCAAGTTCATCCGTTATTTTTAAAACTGACACAACTTTTATGACATCATACTCGGCCATTAACTTATTGTTTTCCGGTATTTTTGTAAGGTCGACGGACGCGATTTCAGTCTCATCGCCCCATTTATCCAAAATACCTCGAAACCCGCACCTTTCAAGATATTTAGCAACCGGCGTAAAATACATAAGAGCTTCTTCTATCGCCGATAAAGCGATTTTTCTGCCGTCAATTTCCAAACTTTTCGCAGTAACGGAAATGGCGGGTTTTCTATCACCTTCTATCTGTGTGAAAGGCGACATTCTTTCTCCTCGCCCGAAAAGCATGCCGATAAGTGTCACAAAATCTCTGTACGGCACATTTTGTTGTTTTGCTATTTCCTTTATTCGTGAATACGCTAAAAGTGTTCCAAGAAAATTTCCTTCTCTTGTCTTTTCGCCTATTTTTTCCTGCACAGAAAGCACCAGAGTGCTTCCGTCACTATTGAAAATCTTGGGGCCTGTTTTTTGAAGGCGGTCTTCCCAATTTTGCTGGTCAACTTTATCTCCGGGAACAACCGCGACAATTTTAACATTTATGTTATTTTTACTAAGTTCCTGCGCGCCGTCTATGTTGCCCAAAACCTCTTGAAGACCAGCTGTCTCTTCAAGCATTCGTGTCTCAGAGTTCCTAAGCCTCGCCACTTCAACTTCCTCAAACTTAGCGCGAATATCCATAAGAGCGTCCTGAAGTACCGCTACGGCTTTTTGTTCGTCGTGCTGAGGATTCGCGATATGATATCTTTCATGCGTAGCAAGACGATGCTTTTGACTATCGCTTAAAGCGATCCAATTTCGTGAATCGATATAGAACCGGTTCCACTTGCCTTTGCCCGTCCCCGGATGAACGTCCACATCAATTGGAATGTTTACATCATGCGCGATATTATATTCCTCAACAGCTTCCTTAAAACCTACAAGAACACAAGCCTCTATTTCTCCCCAGGGAGTTACAAAACAAATAGGTTCAGGATTCTGAGCTTCCATCAATTGAGCGATAACGTTGTTTATGGCATCCGCCTGTTCCGGTGCAAGCGATTCGTACATATCATTTTCGCTGTCTATCCTCACAGCCTGCTGTCCCGGGGATAAGTTTTCTTTTGCGACAACACCCATGAATATTTCTTTAAATTCATCGTTTATCGCGGGGAGCATATCATTCGTAGGGACTTCTCCTTCCGTAACAGTCAAATCGCTTGCAAGTTTAAAACCCGCCTTTTTTGCGGATTCGTTATATGCTTTTAGGTACGCGCCTAACAACCACGACCAATTTTTCACGGCCTTCTGCCAAACTTTCGCGTTCGCTTTTTCTCTTTCCTTAACAAGCCACGCTTTAATGAAACAGCTGATGATTTCGTCATTCATATATTCCGTTGAATCTTTGAGGCTTTTCCCCTCAATCACACCCATTTTTTGTCCTATCATTTCCAAAACTTCGGGATTTTGCATTAAAAGCGGAATGCAGGAGAAAATCTTAGGCCGAGGGGCCAAAAAATCCGCTTTCGGTTTAACAATCTCTTCATTCGAAGCTTTCATACCCGCCGCGGGCATTCCAACGCTTTCGGTGATTATGTCTTCTAAGGAAGTTCTTTGGTTGGTTAGCACCTTAATATAGGGAGTTTCGACATCTTTTGTTATTTTAGGGGTAACGACTACGTAAGAGACGCCTTTTTTCTCGAGGAGATTCTTTATGCCTCTTGTGTGAAATCCTCCGGCAATAAGAACGCATCTGTCTTTGCCGTCTTCTTTCATTTTTTCGAGTGTGTTATTGATAAGAGCGGTGTCGCGTTTCATGGCAATTTCATAAAAATCAACCATGTTCGGAAGACGTTCCTTTATTTCAAGAGGCATCGCCCCAATGGAATAATTCAGATTGTATCTGCCCGAAAGTTTTCTTATAAAAGTCAAAACGTCTTCCATTGTAAACTCTTTAGAATACGCTTTAAACTGGTCGTAATCTTCGTTGGTCAGCTCGATATTCACAAGTGACGCGTACATATCAAGCATAGAAGCGTATTTATCGAGATTCCTTTGGGTGTCATCTTGAAAAAGTTTTGCCTTAAGAGAAGTTTCTATTTTTCCGATCTCTCTAAACAGGTTTTCGTTGTTTATTCCGTCGTATAATTTTGTATAGATGTAATAGTAGAAAAGATTGGGATATTCCTGAACCATAGCGATGTCATGGTCTCGGGCAAGATCTCTTAGATAAGAATAAAAATGTACCGCTTCAATATGTCCTTTTTTGAACTTGATACTTTGCGCGACAAGCTCCGTCATTTCCTGTTTGGGCAGTTTTTTACTTAAGAGGTCTATGTAAGTTGTTCTTTCCTGGTCGACAATATCAAAATCTATTTTTCTTTCGTATTCAAGAGTTTGCAGAAGTTTGCCGAAATTTTCATAAGGTTTTATATCGATTTTGTTTTTTAAAGCGGTGTCCCTCAAATACTCGGAGTAATCGCTAAGCTCTGTTTCTTTCTCTTTGAATGATTTTATTTTTGAATCTACCGCTTTCAGCGCCGGAGGATACACTATTGATTTAAGCCGCGAGGTAATAACTTGAGTGTCAGTAAGGTATTTTTCGATCTGGTCTTTATAAGGATAGACTTCGGTAAAAGCTTTAAGGTTTTTGACGTAATAATCTCTTGTTTCCGCGCCGAAAATACTGCCTTCATAATCTGAATTTATCGAAAAGAATTCCGCGCCCGTGATCTCACCTTTTTTCATAAAATAAGTCGCGACTTCTTTTCTAATCTCCGCGTCCGGAAACGCGCGGAACCACGCCGTGTCAACAAGACCTTCCGCGCCCTCAACGGAAATCATGTCAATCCCGTTTTCTTTCGTAAGCTGACCGAGAATTTTATTTATGTTGGATTGGGCTTCGAAATTACAATGCGCGTCTTGAATATGTACGATAACTTTCCCGCTCGACCCGGAATACTTTGATTTTATCTCTCCCGCGTCAATGGCAACACCAATGTCATCTACAGACACCGCCGGCACGCTGAGCTCGATATCAACGGATGGAGGCGCGGAAACAGTTCTGTCCGCCGCCGCGAAACTAACATTATAAAAGGAAAAAGAGAACACCAAAAAAAGACTTACCGCTTTAAAAAATCCCGACTTCTTCGACATTCCGATCATCATATTATTCCCCTTTTCATTTTTTCATTTGATTTAAAATTCAAACTATTGCCGCACACCCTTTTCTCGCTTTCCGAGAGTTTACGACATTGTAACTATTATAATCGGGAAGATAAACATCGTCAAGAAACTAATATCTAAATATTTTATAGTTTAACGCCTCTCCGATTCCCCCCACAAAAACACCGATCTAACCATTCCACCTTTGCAGGACCGGACCCACGTGTCCGCCCTTTTCCCTAAAAAAACACCAACCTACGAGGTTGCCGGCACGAAATGGATTGTGATTACCCATCCCGCCCAGATCTCCTTCCCTCACATTTGCCATCCCGACCGGAGCGAAGCGGAGAGCCGGGATCTCTACAGAATCACGATTCTTTTGATTTAAAGCGGAAAGTGAAAGATAATTATAAAGCTATGTTTTTTTCGCTTAAAGATAAAAACTATAACAAGGTTGTGATAGTTTGGGAAGCTCTAAAACAAAGATCCTATTTCGGAAACAGGCACGGCTTTGACTCCGGGAGAAAGGCTTCGAAATTCTTTTTTTATGCCCTTAGGCGGATTCAAGTATATTACGTATTTTTCAACTTTGTAGCGGGATATCGACCGGGATAGTTTATTCAAGGATGCGGTCATAGCGGGTTTTACAGAACGTGACGCTTTTGCTTCCAGGACAAGAAGACTATCGGGCCCCTTTGGTATTATAAAATCAACTTCCAGCCCTTGTTGGTCCCGAAAATAATATAACTCCCTGCGTTTTCCGCTATTAATTTGATGTTTGATTATTTCTGAGGCAGCAAACCCTTCAAACATTTGACCCCAAAAAGTTGTTTTGCGTAACATGTTTTCTGATTCAATGCCTAAAAAATAACAGGCAAGCCCTGAATCAACAAAGTAAATCTTGGGTGATTTGATAAGACGTTTACCAAAATTTTCATAAAACGGAGAAATTTTTATAATCTGTCCCGTGATTTCAAGAATATTAATCCATTCACTTAATGTCGGTACAGAAATCCCGAGCGGCGCCGCAATATCCGTCTTATTAAGAACCATGCCGCTCCGGCTGGCAATAAGCGCAAGAAACCTGCGGAACGTAGCAAGATCTTTAATGGCGCTGATAGCGCGTACATCACGTTCAAGATAAGTCTGGATATATGAACGGAACCATATTGAAGCTGTCTTTGGATTCTCCAACACTTCAGGAAAACCACCGTGAATTATTGAAACTTTTCCGGTCTCTTCCGAAGATAGCGGCAATAGCTGGAATATCGCGACTCTTCCCGCCATGGATTCAGACACTCCCCTCATAAGCGGAGCATCCTGAGAACCGGTAAAATACCACTGCCCAAAACGTCGGGGATTTGTGTCTATGCACGTACGAAGATAATTAAAAAGTTCCGGCACATTTTGAATTTCGTCTAAGATAGCGGGAGCTTTAATTTCTTCAACAAACGAACGCGGATCTGCTTTTATGCGCGAAATTATATCCGGATCTTCCAGGAGATAGTAAGATGCCTTTGGAAAGAGTTTTCTAAGAAGCGTGGTCTTCCCGGCTCTCCGCGGTCCCGTCACAAGAAGTGAGGGAAAAACATGAGAAGCCTGTACAATTTCGTTTTCTATTAATCGGGTTATGTACTTCATATATGAGAATTATAAACTACCACTTAAAAAAACTCAAGCTTTTTCTCTTCACCACACCAAATTCACGCATGAATTCGGAATAACTAAATTATAGCACATATTTGAATTTAGTCAACCTATTTTCGAAAAAGCCACCCCAGCCACCATCCCACCAGAAGGTTTGAGCCGTTCTTTTTGTCTATTTGTTTTTTTCCAGAAGCAGGTTTAACTTTTTTTGGACATATACCCGGGGATTATTAGAGGATATCCTTTTTACCCATTCTTTTGCTTTTTTAAAACTAAACGATTTGGGGAAATGCAATTCGGGGAAATAAGCGAATTGCTTTTTCTTAAAAGCAGACAAATAAAGACAATCAATCAGCGCTTTTTCAGGCCCTGCTATCAAAAAATTACTTTCTCCTTTGTGCCAAATAAAACCATCAAAAAATGAAGGGGCTATGCGATGAACAGAAAAAGTCCCTACTTTTGTTCGGATATTCTTTGTATGAGCTGTTGAAGCAAGAGTAATTTCCCGAGGAATCTGCTCTATCATTCCGTATGAATGTAACGCGCTGATAAAGGAAAGATACGCCCTGTGTCTAGGAAACAAAAAAGGGATTACAGCGTAAGGGCTAAATCGCGCATGACCAGTTTTTGTCCAAATACCGCGATATACTTTTTCAATCAGTCCCTCCTCTTGTAAGAAATTAAGAGCTTGTGTTGTGGTAGATAAAGATTTCCCCGAAAAAGCTGATAGTTCATTCGTTGTAAATACGGTCCTATTTAACTGCTCGATAGAAACTATAATCGATTTTTTTACCATCTTACACTTCCATTTTTTCAATAAGTTTACTCACCTTTAATCTAATTTCATCCCATAGTTCCGAGGAATCATACACATCCTGATCTTCGGAAGACAGATAAAAAACTACAGTATCGCGAAATTGTTCAAAACTAACGGCAAAAATATTATCATACGCTTTCCTCGATTGTCCCGCTTTTATTTCGATTTTCTTCATTTTCGGCGGATCACACTGAGTATTCAAGATGTATAGATCAAAAATGTCCCTCGCCTGGATTACAGCTCTTGAAGCAAGAGCTTCTATTTTTTGTGTTATCGCTGATTTTACATCATAATGAGGAACCACTAAAGGCGCTATTTTATAAGCGCGTAAAATAATATCCGCGATAGGCTGTACAACAATCTCTCCCTTGAACCCTCTGCGGGAAAATTCAATTTTAGTAAACAGATCATCTCCCGCGTAAGTAATTAAATGAACTTTAAATCTTTGTGTAGTTTCTGTTTGCTTCGCACGCGCAATATCCGGAGGCACAATTTTATCGATGCCAAACGGCTTAAGAATTTCATTGAAAGAGACCGCTTTTAATATGTCCATTACCGTATTTTTAAGAATATCTACTTCCACCCCAAACACATCTATATCCATGTCTTCTGAGTAACGGAAACTGCTAAAGAAAAAACGCAGATTAGTTCCGCCCTTAAGCGCATAAAAACTCGCTTTGGTTTTTCGACCGAACCACCTCAAAAATTCTAAATGAAAAAGTTCCCTTAATTGTAATGAGTTGTATGTTGTTCTCTTCATAATATGTAGTATAGTTTAGTTATAACTAAATTGCAAGCCATATTCTATTTTTATTTTGTTTTTTAGAGAAAAGGGCGGACACATGGATCCGCCCCTACGAAATTGGTGTTTTTATTGTCTTTCCGACCGAAGGTTTTAGCACCACTCTTTGCCATCCCGGCCGAAGGCTTTGGCCTGAGAGCCGGGATCTCCTCCCGATTTAGCTGTAACTCTTTCAATTTTAAAGAGCTATACAAAGTGCTCCGATTTCATACCATAATATTTCCATTTTTGCATTATGCAGGTTTGAAAAATACGGTCTTTAGTTTACACCGTATAGAACGGCATAAACTTAAATTCTCTCAGCTTCGTTGTAAACTTCTTGTTAAGAACCACCGCTTCCTGTGATTTGTAGTTATGCACAAACGCGGCAATCCCTGAAGGAACCGCTTCTGTATCTTTCAATTTAACCTCTATCGGCAGAACTCTCTCTTCATCAATAATAAAATCCACTTCTACCCCGTATTTCATTCTCCAAAATTTTATGTTTTCCTTATTTTCGACACGTTTCAGTAAATTTTTGAATACCGTATTTTCGATTAAAGCTCCCGCGTCAACCCTATCTTCTACTTTCCTGAAATCATTAATTATACGATTCCTCAAACCCGTATCATAGAAATACACCTTAGGCATTTTTACAATCTCTTTTTTCTTATTGGTGAAATACGGTTGAACAAATCTGCATATATAGGTGCTTTCTAAAATTGCAAAATATTTTTCCATAGTATGCCTCGATATGCCCGCTTCCTTAGAAAACTCCTGGATATTAACCAGATTCCCTATATTCAGCGCCAACAACTTCACCAGCCGGTTAAAAGCAGTTATGTTTTCCAAGGAAAAAATAGCGTTTATGTCTTTCCTTACGTAAGAAGTAAAAATGTCATCGAGATATTTTCTTTTTTCCGCGTATCCCTCAATTAATACCACTGCGGGATATCCTCCAAAAAGAGAATATTCAAAATAATAGTTTAGTAATTTTTTATGCGAAATCTCTGAAATCGATTTCACGATGTTTAATGAGTCATTTTTCTCTATGATCTCTTTCAATTGTTCTTCTTTTTTAAAGACAAGAAACTCTTTAAAGCTAAGTGAAAAAATTTCAAAAGTTATTTTTCGACCTACAAGGGAATCTTGAAATTTTTTCTTAATAGTTAACGCGGAAGAACCCGTGGCAAATATTTTTATTCTATCTGAATAATGATCAACAAGAATTTTCAGTAAATTGCTCGGATTATCCAGATATTGAATTTCATCAATGAAAACATATTTTTTGGTATTAGCCGGACTTTGCTCATTTATATAATTAATCACACTGTCAACTCCGGCATTTACTACCTCGAGAGTCTCCATTCTCTCTAAATCCAAGTAGAAAATATCATCTGGCGCTACATTCATTTTCTTAACGATATACTGCATAAGCAAATAAAGCAAACTAGTCTTCCCCACTTGCCTTGACCCCACCAAGATAACAGCTTCTTTTTGTGAAATCCACTTTACAATGCCCGGCAAAAGATCCCGTTCCACTAACAGCTGTTTTGAAATATTCGTCACAATAGACATAATACTCCTTTGAATTTAGAATAACTAAATTATAACACATATTTGAATTTAGTCAACCTATTCTCAAAAAACACCAACCTCGTAGGTTGGTAGCAACCTACGAGGTTGGTGTTTTTGCTTTCCGGCTTGACAAAATACGTGTCCTAAGGTATAGTTAATTTATAGTTGTACTTTAAATATTCATGATTTCTTAAGGTGGTTGTTTATGTATGAAAGACTTCTTGTGCTACCTAAAAAGCCAAAACAAAGTTTTTTCCTTTGGGGACCCCGCCAAACAGGAAAAACAACGTTATTAAAACAAACCTACCCTGACGCTTATCGTATTGATCTGTTAAAAAGTGATATATTGATGCGCTATCTTCAACATCCTTCGGTTTTTAGGGAAGAGATAATGGCGTTAAACCCTTCACAATTAGTAGTAATTGACGAAATTCAAAAAGCCCCTGTTCTGCTTGACGAGGTACATTACCTTATCCAGGAACAAAACCGAATATTTGCTATGTGCGGCTCAAGCGCGCGGAAAGTAAGAAAAGGACATGCCAATTTATTGGGAGGCAGAGCCATCAGGTATGAACTTCTTGGGCTTAGCTCTAAAGAAATAGGCAATAATTTTGATCTTGACCGTATAGTTAATACAGGGCCTTTACCAAATCATTATAACAATGCCATACATCAGCGAGCCATTCAAAGCTACGTTGATGATTACCTGCGTGAGGAAATCCTTCAAGAAGGATTAATACGAAAATTGCCGATTTTTTCCGACTTTTTGCGCGTAGCGGCTATCGGTGACACAGAAATAGTTAATCTTTCCAACATCGCGCGCGAAACCGGAGTTTCGGTTCCCACAGTACGTAATCATTACACTATACTGACAGATACTCTTATGGGAGCATTTTTACCAGCTTACACAAGAAGAGCCAAAAGACGCACAATACATATGCCTAAATTTTATTTTCGGGATATCGGAGTGGTCAATTATTTATCTAAACGCGGCTCCATACAACGCGGCGGCGAATTATTCGGAAAAGCTTTTGAAAATTGGCTATTTCATGAACTTTCAGTTCACAGCCGTTACAGCGAAACCTTTTATGATATTTCGTACTGGAGGCTTACCCATGGCGTAGAGGTTGACTTTGTTTTAGGAAAAGCGGAAATTGCCATAGAAGCAAAAGCCAAAGAAAAGATAACTTCAAATGATTTTAAAGGACTCCTGCAATTTAAAAAAGACCATCCTAACGTAAAAAACCTCATAATAGTTTCTTTAGAAAAAAAAGCCCGCCTTACCAATAGTGGCATATCGATTCTTCCATATCATGAATTCCTGACAAAATTATGGCAAGGTACGTATAAGCCTTAGTCACAATTAAACCTTCCAACTATCCTTAAAAGATGGAAACTATAAAAAAACTTGACTTTCTGTGCGTATTCCGGACACTCGTCCCCACCTATTCCGGTAACTTGTCCCCACCTGATCTGAGCAAATTGATGCAATAAACCCTCATATTTACAACTATAGTGATAAAATTACGCCTAATTTAAAAAGGAGATGTTACCTGTAATGAATTTGAAAGCGCTGTAATTTCTGAGATCTGGAAACAAATAAAAAACGCTTACATTAACGCGGATTTTTACCATCTCAGAACCGCGGATGGCCGTGAAGTAGACCTTTTAATAGAATTGGAAAACGGATTCGTCGCTATCGAAGTAAAACCGACCAATAATGCCGTAAAAGCCGACGCCCGGGATCTCCTCCCAATTTAGTCACAATTCCTTTAACTAAAGATATTTACAAGGAGTGTCCACAAGCTGATTCCGGTTCACTTGTAACCGTTCCATATGAAAGTTATAAACTATTACTTTAGAAAACTCAAGTTTTTTCCATTTATTACGCTAAATTCAAGCGTGTATTTTATACGGTAAGAGCGCCTTAAATTGTCCATATATTTTTTGGGCGCATATGTTTATAAGAAAACCTTCTGCTTTCTTATATTCGGTTTTGAATGCCTTTAGAGAAGAAAAATCACTTGACCCAATACTCTGCTTATGTTTAATTTCAAATGTAGTCAGTTTTCCGCCTTGCTCCACGACAAAATCTACCTCTGTTTGATTTTTGTCCTGCCAGAACTTTATAGTTTCCGGACCCACACCGCTTTTGATTAATTCAGACAAAACGTATGTTTCCAGCAAAAATGAAGCGTCTCTTCTCAAAGAAAAACCGTTAAAATTATTAGTAAAAAAATTTGCCACTCCGGAATCGATAAAATATATTTTGGGTATTTTAACTAACTCTTTGTTCTTATTGGTAAAAAACGGCTTGACCTCTGCTACTAGAAAAGTTTCTTTTAAAAGCTCTATATAGTTTTTTACCGTCTTCTGCGAAAATCCGGCAAATTGCGCAATCGCTTGATATTTAATTTTCTGGGCGTTGTTCACTGCCAGATATTGAATAAGTTTTTTGGCTTCCTGGATCTTCTCGATTTTTAGATATTCCACAAGTTCCTTCTTTATATATAAATCGAAAATACTCTTCAGTATCTCAATTTTTTCCCGGCGCCTGTTGGAAAGAACCACTTCCGGATACGCGCCAAAAACAATAAATTCTTCTAAAGCAGAAAAAAGTTCTTTTACGGATGACATCAAATTATCGCCTTTAAGCCTTTGAACGTTGTTATACTGCGTAAGAAGTTCTTTGTTTGCCTTAAAGGATAGCGCTTCTTCAAAATCCAGCGGATAAAGATGCGTAATAATCTTTCTTCCGGCAAGGCTTTCCTGAACTTTTTGTTTTATTGCCAAAGAAGAAGAACCGGTTAAATACACTTTTATATTCTTATGGTGATCGGAAACGTTTTTTATAACCATGGTTATATCTTTATATCTCTGAAATTCATCCAAAAACACATAAAACATCTCCTTGCGTTCAGGTTGATACCCTGCTAATTTAAATGTATTGACAGCATTTTCGTAGGTAGAAACTTTTTCAAAATTGGAATAGATGTCCAAATCTAAAAAAATACCTTTGTGTTTTTGGATAGCGCAAAGTTCTCTCTGAAGATATCGCAAAGCCGTAGTTTTTCCTACTTGTCTAGCACCAAGCACAACAGATACTTTTGTTTTTGTGGCTTCGGATAGAAGTTTATTAAAAACCTTTCTTTCCCTAATCATGGTAATCCCTCCATTATAGAATACTCCAAAATGGCACATGCTTACATAATAGAGTATACAGCCCCTTCTCGCTTTGTCAAGCCCATCGTAAAAATATATAGTGCAGTTTAGTTATATCTAAATTGCAAACCATATTTAATTGAGGGGGAAGGGAGTTTTCCGACCCCTCATTTAATTTATTCCCAAAAAAGCCCCAGACCGCCATCTCACTCGAAAACTTGAGCCCATTTTCTGCCATACCGGCCCGAGTGGCTTT
>Ga0210003_1001739_pt1 | contig 18908 bp, 16 predicted proteins | sample LantaG_FD_182804 | JGI IMG/M metagenome (GOLD analysis project Ga0210003, IMG submission 182804) | Deep subsurface microbial communities from Baltic Sea to uncover new lineages of life (NeLLi) - Landsort_02402 metaG (SPAdes) (version 2) | ecosystem: Environmental > Aquatic > Marine > Oceanic >...
CTCCTGCTGCTGCTGCTGCTGCTGCTGCTGCTGCTGCTGCTGCTGCTGCTGCTGCTGCTGCTGCTGCTGCTGCTGCTGCTGCTGCTGCTGCTGCTGCTGCTGATTGTTGTTGTCCTGGTTCTGCTGACTCTGCCGCTCCGTTCTCCGGTTCCTGAATCCACCGCCGTTTGGCTGCGCCTCGCACGGGGCTGCGAGGAGGGCTAGGAGCAGCACGGAGACGGCTGTTTTCGGGGAGGAGGGTTTTGGAGGAGAGAGAGGAGAGGAGGGTTGGGTTTTTGTCGCGGGGTCAGCGCGTCGAGAAAAGAAGGGGGAGAAAAAAAGGCCCAGCGGTGGGAGGAAGAGAAAAAAGTTTGCATCTTTTCCCGATCCTTGTCCCGTGGCATGGCCTTTTCAAAGCGCACTCGGTGTCCCTAGTGATTTTGTTGAGCTACCAAAGAAAGAAGAACGAGTCTGCGATTCGTAGCGCCCGCGGAAAGAGAGGGCAAGAGACGGCATCCGTTGTCAGTTTTGACGCTCTTGCCAACTATCAGCGACATTGACGACGCTGATGTATGCTCCGATCGCGGCCCCGCTGGCCCTTCTCTCTCTCTCTTTCAGAGTCTTCCTTGTTCCCGCAAGACAGATACACTCCTACTCGAGAGCTGGAGATCGTAATCGTGGCAGAGAAAAAAACTCACCGAGCGCTAGCGCGACCACCTTGATGCGGCTGCAGCCGCTTCTCGCCGGCATCTGCTCTCTCTCTGACGTCAAGCTTAGAAAAAATGAAATCTCGCGGTCGTCTCGAGAGCAACCGCGCTTTTGTGTTTTAGGCCCCGCGAATGTCAGCAACGTCGTCTCGAGCACTTTGCTCTTGTGCCCCGAGCAAAAAAAGACACAGAGCTAAAGGGAAAAGGTGAGAACTTGAGCTGCTAGCGATGCAGCTCTCGTTCAAGGACCTTCTCGACGTCGACGTCGAGATGCAAAATGGGGCTCAGAGACTATGATTATTATTCTTTACAGCTTCGCTTCAACTCCTCCTCCTCCTCCTCCTCCTCCTCCTCCAACGGCCTCCTCCGCGACCAGGTCCGTCGCCATCACGTCCGCGGCGAGCCTCGCAAGGTATCCTGCCCTCGAGAGCCTCGCGCTGCTCCGGGACGCGAGCTCCGCCGCGGGGACGAGCACTTTCTCTAGGGCCCACCGCGGCACCGAGACGAAGACGGGCTCAACGCCCACGCGCCTCCCGGCGTCGGCGACGAGCTCCCTCCAGGTGAGCACCCGCGGCCCCCCCACGGACACGACGGTGAAGGGCGCGGCACCGCCGGGCCCGGCGGAGGCGTCTCCCGGGAGCGAGAGGCCGCGGACGACCCTTCGCGCCAGGTCCCCCTCGTCCAGGGGCTGCAGCCTATTCCGCCCGCCGGAGACCACGAGGGAGGCCCTCGACCGCAGCAGGGCGGCAGCGATGGGGGCCGAGTCCCGCCCCCAGGCGGCGACCTCGAAGACGGAGACGGCGACGGCGATGGCGGGAGAGGGAGAGCTCGGAGGGGCGGCTTCGGCCCCGGCGCCGCGCCTCTTCGCCGCCTCCTCCCCCCGCTCGGCCTCGGCCTCGAAGGCGGCCTCGGCCGCGAGCCTGAGCCGCTGCTCCATCTCCTCCTTGGCGCGAACGTACTCCGACAGGGGCCTGCGGGTGCCGTTTCTGGTCAGCTGGCGCACGGGGGGCGCGAAGGCGACGAAGCGGCGGCGGCGGCGCCGAGTAAACGTCTCCGGAGAGCAGTTCCTCGGAGGGGCACTCTCGAGAAAGGCCTCGAAGCAGGCGACGATCCCGTCGACCTCGACCGACCGCATCCTCGCGACCCCCTCGGCCCCCCCCGTGTTGCCCCGCCCGGCCAGGGCGCAGAGCACGGCGGAGCAGCCGGCCAGAGCGGCGGCGAGGGACGAGCCCGGCGCGGAGGAGGGAGCGCCCGGGGCGGCGGCGGAGGGGACCGTCTCGCAGCGGACGACCGAGACGTTGCGCGCCCTCGAGAGCTCGGCGACGCGCCGCGGGTCCGCGGAGGGCCTGACGACCGCCCTGACCGCGTAGCCCGCCTGCGCGGCCTCGAGGACGAGCAGGCGGCCGAGGAAGCCCGTGGCGCCGAGGACGGCGACGACGGCGGGGGGAGAACAGGAAGAGGAGGAAGAGGCCGAGGTCGGAGAAGAAAGAGGAGGAGGAGGAGGAGGAGGAGGAGGAGAGGAAGAGGAGGTCGGGGTCGGAGGCGACGAAGAAGCGAGTCGCCCCGAAGACTCCATTTTTCGTTATCTTATCGTCCTCTCTCGGGTCTTCCTTTTCTTAAGAGGATGTCGAGGGCGTCCCTCGCTGCTGCTGGGGTCGACCTCGAGGTTCGAAGAGTGCCGGGGAAGAGCGAGGGGGGAGAGAGTGAGAGAGAGAGAAAGAGAGGACGGGACATCAGATCGATGCCTCTTCTCTCGGTCAAAATGTCGTTGGAAGTGATACACACATCGGTTCACTCTCAAAGCATCGTCTCTCTCTTCTCTTTCTCACCTGCTCCGTGTCCCCCTTCCGCCAATCCATCTTCCGACGATCGGTTCTCCACCTCTTTTTTAAGATGGCCGAAAGGAGCGCGCTTCTCGTCATCGACATGCAGAACGACTTTTGCTTGCCCGGGAAAACTTTGTTCGTCGCCGGCGCGCCGGCGATCTTCGACAACGTCCGCGAGAGCGTCGAGGTGGCCAGGTCAAAGGGCGTGCCCGTGATCTGGGTGGTCAGGGAGCACCATCCTTCCGGTAAGGAGAGTACGAGAGGGAGGAAAAGAGAGAGAGAGAGAGAGAGAGAGAGAGAGAGAGAGAGAGAGAGAGAGAGAGAGAGAGAGAGAGAGAGAGAGAGAGATTGAAGCGCTCGGAGCGAGAGAGAGATTGTTTGAAGCGATGCATTCGATTTCAATGCTCGGTTGTCGGCGACGACCTCTCAACCCCGACCCCCCTCAAAAAACGCCCAGGCGTCGACGCCGAGGTCACCCGCGCGCACCTCTACCACGGCCCCGACGCCACGGGGCCCTCGGGAACCTCCGGTGGAGGAGGAGGAGGAGCAGCAGACCCCCTCCCGGTCCCGCCGCTCGCCCTCCTGTCCGAGGGGTCCGAGCTCGCCGCGGGCCTGAGCCCGCTCGGCGGCGAGCACGTCGTCTCGAAGAAGAGGTTTTCTGCCTTCCACGCCACGCACCTCGCCTCGCTGCTCCGCAGGATGGGATGCACGCACGTCGTCGTCGCAGGCGTCCAGACGCCCAACTGCGTCCGCGCGACGGCCTTCGACGCGCTCGCCGAGGACTTCCCGTCCGTCAGCGTTCTCTCTGACTGCACTGCCTCGGCGACCGACGCCGTTCAGAGTGCAAACCTGTTCGATCTGAGGAACGCCGGGATCCACACTCCCACGCTGGGGCAGTGGAAGGCGAGCCTCGGGGGAGGGGGGCTGTTTAGCGCGCTGTTTGGGAGGTAGGGAGGGAGAGAACTTTAGACTTTAGAGAGAGAGAGGGGGGGGAGGGGGAGAATTGAAATTTAAAAAACAAAACTACTAGAAAACCGAAAAACTGATGATGATTTCCTAGTTCTTTTTTGTTTTGTTATTCTCGATCTGACAAGTGTTTGCATGCTCGGTGTGTTTCTCAGTGTGTGTGTCTCTTCTCTACCCCGCCCGTCCTCTCCCTGATTGAACAATAGGCGCCCTAATAAAGTCGGTTGTGGTGGTGTTTTTTGTTGTCTCTCTCTCTGAAAATCATCATTCTCTCTCTCTCTCTCTCTCTCTCTCTCTCTCTCTCTCTCTCTCTCTGTTTTCTATATCTCTCCCTCGCTGTTTTCTATCTCTCTCCCTGTGATTTAAAGGATTTCTCAGACCGACGGTGCCTTTTGAGAAACTGGGAGTGGTGAATGAAGAAATTGTTGTTTCAGGTAAAGAGTTTTCGTCACCCCGAGAGCTCTGTTTTTCTCATCCTCCTTTTTCATCCTTCCCTGCTACTTCTTCTCAGAACGCAACCGTTCTCTCGACGTTCGGAGGCGGAGCCACGGGTACAAAGGCCGAGACGACGGGGTCGTCGAGCGCCGGGGATCCCCCACGGGAGCCGTCGCTCCCGGAGAGGGAGAGGGAGCGCGAGGCGGCGGCGACGGCGGAGGGGACGGCTCCGGCGGCGGCGGCGCTCCCGCCGTCGCCGGAGACCGAGCCCTCCCTGCGCAGCGCGGAGGACTTGAGCGCCGCGCGGAGCTGGAACTGCTGCTGCAGCTGCAGCTGCTGCTGCTGAGGAGGAGGAGGAGGAGGAGGAGCTTCGTGCTGCTGCTGCTGCTGCTGCTGCTGCAGCTGCCGCTGAACGAGCGCCGCCGCCGACGGGCCGCGAGCGGCCGCGGGGGCGGCGGCGCGGGGGGCCTTGCGCGCCGAGGCGAGCAGCGCGTCCGCCCAGGCCCGGATGGCGTCCGAGGCGGCGGCGGCCGCCGCGGCGGCGGGGGCGGGGGCGGCCGGGGCCGGGCCGGCGGCGCGCGGCGGGGAGCGGAGCAGCGGGCTCGCCGGGGGGGCGGGCGCCCGCGCCGCGGCGGCGGGGGCGGGGGCCGGGCGGGGCGCGGCGGCGGCGGCCCTGGCGTTGGCGAGCGCGAGCTCGGCCGCGAGCAGCCCCTCGAGCGTCTCGTCGGCGGCGCTGTTGCTGCTGTTGCCGCTGCCGGCGTTGCTGCCTGCGGCCGCTGCGGCGGCGGCGGCGGCCGCCGCTGCGCTGAGGGCCGCGGAGGCCCTCGCGGCAGCCGCGACGGTGGCCGGGGTCGAGGTGGAGGCGCCGCCGCCCGGGGCCCTCGCCCCCGCGAGCCAGCTCTCCGGCGCCGCCGAGGTTGGGAAGAGCCGCTGCTGCGTCGCGATGCCGCTCCCGTCGCTGCGGCAGCTCAAGAGGGTCGCGCCCGGCGTCGCCATCGCCGCCGCCGCCGCCGTCATGAGCATCGACGTCGTCGCCGGCGCTGCTCCGGCGGAGGCAGAAGCGAAAGAGGGCGTTCCCACGAAGACGTGCTGCTGCTGCTGGAGCAGGTTGAAGGTGAGGAGGCTGCCGAGGTTGAGGTGGGTGGCCCGCGCTGGCGTCCGCGCGAGAAAGTCCCCCCCTCCGCTCGCGACGGCCGCAGCGAAGGCCGCCTCCGCCTGATGCTGCTGCTGCTGCTGCTCCTCAAGATGCTGCTGCTGCTGCTGTCGCTGCTGCCGAGCCTCGACGCGCTTCGGGCACCTGTTGCGGATCGTCCCGGGCTTGCGCACCCCCGAGCGCGACCTCTTCTTCTCGGTGGCCTCCGCGGGGGGCGGGAGGACGACGGCGGAAGGGGTCGCCGCGGCGAAAGCGGCGCCCGCCCCCTGCGCCGCCGCCGCCGCCGCCTTGCCCGCGGCGCCCGCGGGGCCAGGGAGCCACCCCAGGGAGACGAGCCCGCCCTCGACCGCCTCCGCGGTGTCCAGGGCCGCGACCCCGCTGCCGCCGCCGCCGCCGCCGCTCCCGCCGAAGGAGACGCGGAGGGCCCTGGCGGTGAGCCTGACGACCCGGGCGGGGACCCAGCGCAGCGCGGGCGAGGCCGAGGAGGCGGCGGCCCGCGGGGGCGCCCCGGGGGGCCCGTCGAGGAGGACCTCGACCGCGGCGCCGGCCAGCGCCCTTCCGCGGGCCCTGGCGTCGGCCCTGGTGAGGAGGCGCCTGCCGAGGCGCAGCGGGCACGGGGCGGGGGCGGGGGAGAGGGCGCGGCGTTCCTCTTTCGGGGAAGAAGAAGAGGGAGGAGGGGCGGGAGCGGGAGCGGGAGCTGCCGCCGCTGCCGGCGCCGCCGCTCCGACCCTCTCCGCCTCGGCCTTCTCCGCCGCCGCCGCTCCCCCAAAGGTCGGGGGAGCCCGCCCGTCCCCTCCCTCGAAGGTGAGCCTGAGGGGCCTCCCGGGTCCCGTCTCGCCTCGCGCGGGCGGCGCGGAGCGGGCGCGGGCGCTCGGGGTCTGCGCGGCGAGCGCCGAGGCGCCGCCGGAAAAGCCGCCGAACGTCGGGAGCCCGACGAGCGACATGTCGTCGAGGGAGAAGAAGCCCCCTCCGATTCCTCCCGTCGCGGCTGCGGCGACCGAGAGGTCGACGGCGGCGACGTCGGCGGCGAGGGCGGCAGCCGCGGCGGCGGCGGCGGCAGCCCTCGCACAGGCAGCGGCGGAGCTGGCGCTCCCTCTCGCGCTGCGGGGCTTTTTCACCGCCGGCCGCGGCAGCGGCTCGAGGTCGTCGGCGGCGTCGGCAGCGGCTGCGTCTCCTTTCCCGCCCCCTCCGGCAGAGGGGGCAGCAGCAGCAGCAGCGGCAACGGTGACAGCAGCAGAGGAGGCTTTGGCGGCAGCCTTCCTGGCGCTCGCCTTCCTTCTCTTGATCGGCAGAGAGAAAGAGGGCGCGAGACCCCCCGTCGCGGTTGCCGCCGCCACCGCAGCGGAAGCAGCAGCAGCAGTGGCAGAAGAGCCGCAGCCCGCGGCGGCCGCCTGCTGCTGCCTCTCCTGCTGCTGCGACCAGATCCTCGCGGCGGCGTCCCTGCCCCTCACCTTTCCGCTCCTCCCGGCGCCAGCGACGGCGTCCGGGGGCTCGCAGAGCTTCCTGCGCAGCCACGAGCCGTTGTTGGAGGCGGTGTGGTGCCCGAAGAGCGAGAGGAAGAGCCCGCGGAGCGCCGGGACGCTCAGGCCCTCGAGCTGCGAGGGCCGCATGCCGCCTCCGCCGATCCATGTGACGGGCCTGTTTTTTGAGAGTCGAGGGAGAGAGGAGTCGGGGGGAAGGGGAGATTAAAGAGCGCGAATGAGTTATTTTCTTTCCCGTCTGCTCTCATGCGTTCTCTCTGGAAGGGAAAAAGAAAGCGGGAAAAATCGCACCTCCCGCAGCGACTAGAGCTCGAGCTGCCGCTGGAGCTCCCGCTGCCGCTCGCCGAGCGCATACGCTTCCTCTTCTTGTTGCCGGCAGCAACAGCAGCGGTAGCGGCGGGGGCCGCGGATCGAGCAGCCGAAGGAGCGGCGACGCCGCCCTTGCTTCCCCTCTTTGTCGCAGCAGGGGCGCTGTTAGGCGAAGACTGAGAGGAATGCCCTCCTGCTCCTGCTCCTGCCGCGGCGACGGCGAAGGCGCCGCTCCCAGGGTCGGTGGTGGCCGTGGCTGGGCGAGGGGGCAGAGGGGGCAGGGCAGTGAGGGGCCGCGGGGCGAAGCTGTTGTGGTGGGTGGTGGTGTAAAGAAGGAGGGAAGAGAAAGGGGTGGGAGGAGGTCGAGGAGAGATGAGGTGAGAAATCGCGGGAACTCTCGCTTTTCGACGTCGAGCGAGCTCTCTGCTGTCGAGGACCGAATCAATCGAAACAGCTTGAAAAGAAAAAACGATGGCGAGCGAGAATCGGCGACTCGCTCTCGTTCTCGTTCCCTCTCCTCCTTTGATGCAAGCAGCCGTCGTGTGAGAGCGTTCTCGTGCGTCCATTAGCAGTGCTGGGCAAATCGGCAAGCCTTGAGCGGCGTACAAAAAGGAGAGCGTGTGTCGAAGAGCATGGAAAAAGGGCTCGAAAAACAATGGTTTCGAGGCGCGTCTTCGTCGACGACGACGAAGACGAAGACGAAGACCTTGCTCCGTTCGCGCCTCCAACTCCTTCGCTCCGCGCCTCCAATCGAGCCTTTTCAAGCGCCTAGAGACCTGTTTGATAACGCACCTGCACGTCTCGGCGAGGAAGTGTGCCTCGGGCGCGACCTTGGCGGTCTGGACAGGCACGCAGCTCGCATCGTTGCTGTTGAAATCGACGGCGGTGAAGTCGACGACATTTTTTGACGCCGACAGCTCCATGGTTGAATGGTCCGCGGAAGAGGCCATCATGACCCCGCGCGCGCCTGATCGGATCGGGCGTGGGATCGCTCTTAATCTGACCCTCCGCCTGAGTGCGGGGGGTCTGGAGTGCGGGGCCTGAGCGGGAGAGAGAGAGAGAGAGAGAGTAGAAGAAAGGAAGACAAGTGTTTGCGGCGGAAGCCGTGCGAGGCTGAAAATTGAAAAAACCCGACGAGGCACTTCTTCCTCTTCTTTCTTAGAGGGCGAAAGAGCCGTTGCACTCTAAAGCCGGCTTCCGACGGGCGCGAGGGACGTTGAGGGCTGTCGAAGTTCTTTTCTTACGGGCGCGAGGACCGTTGGAGAGGGGAGTATCTAAAAGAGACTTCGCCTGCGCTTTCTTCGTCTCTTTTTCTTTTTTTCTTTTTTTTTCGGCCGCCTCCGGTTTTTTTTTCCTCCTTGGTCATTTTTTGTGTGGTCCTCTTTCTTCGTTTTCATTTTTTATACGTATTTACACCGAGAAACGTCGCGTCCCGAATCGAGGGGGATCGGAAGAAGCAATGAGAATAAGAATCGATTTGATAAAGAATTGGAAGTGCGTGTGATGTTCGTTGAGTTTCAAACAAGTGGAAAAAAATTGAGGGGAAGGGGGGGGGTCTGTTCCCTCTCTCTAACTCTCAGCAACCGACAAGCATGCAGCGGCCGCGGCTTAATCGCGCAAAGAAAGGAAGCATCGAGAGGGAGGAATCACCAAGAGCTCTTCATCGGAAAAAGGCCATCTGTCGCGAAGGGAAGCTCGGGGTCGGGTCCCTCTTCGTCGCTGCGGCAGCGCACGACGAGCCCGCGGCAGCGGCTGCCTCCGCGGCCTTCCTCTTCTCCGCCCGCGCCTCGTCGCGCTCGGACCGCAGCCACGCCTCCACGACCATCAGGAGCTTGCGGGGTTTCGCCGCCGCAGCGGCAGCGGCGGAGGGGGAGGGGGCGAGGGGGTCGCGCCTCCAGGTGCCGGCGTCCATCTCGGGCGCGACCTCGGCCACGACGCCGCCGCGCAGCAGCTTCCCCTTGCTGACGTGCGCGAGGTGCGTGGCCCAGCCCTGCAGCCCGTCGAAGATGTGCGTCGCGTACACGACCACGGCGCCCCGCTGCTCGCACTCTTCGGCCAGGAAGGCCAGCAGGTCGAGGCGGCCGAGCACGTCCATGTCGACGGTGACCTCGTCGAGCAGCAGGACCCTGAAGGGCTTGAGCAGCCCCATCGCGACCTGTACGCGCCGGCGCTGCCCATCCGACAGGCGCAGCAGCCTCCAGGCCGGGTCGATGCCGAGCAGGGCGACGAGCCGCTCGCGGCGGGCGGGGTCGACCCCGGGCACGCGGGACAGGATCTCGCCGGCGCCGAGGTCCCCCTGGAGCGGGACGCCATAGCCGGCGAACGCCACGTCCTTGCGCCAGGCGGCGCCGAGGTACGAGAGGTCTCCCGAGGCGACGAGGGACGTGTCGTGGAAGGCAGGGCGGCCAAGGACGGTCACTGCGGAGCGAGGGACCATGTGGTGGCCGGCGACGACCTGCAGCAGCGTGGTTTTTCCTGCGTGTTTTTTTTTTCGTTTTGGAGTCTCTCCAAGGCTGTGAGAGGGCCACGCGCGTCGCGCTCGATTGGAAAGGAAGAAAAAGAAAAGTCAGGAAATGAAGGGGGGGAAAAACTCACCGGCGCCATTCGCTCCCACCAGCAGGCAGCGCGCCCCGGGGGGGAGGGTCAGGTTGAAGCCGTCGAGCAGGAGCGGCCCGTTGGAGGCACTGCCGCCGTAGGCGAAGCGCAGGTCCACGAGGTCGAGGCCGCTGGAGGAGGAGGGGGGCGCGGAAGTCATTTTGTTTATCTTTGAAATCGAAGCGAAGAAGCGAGAAGAGTGAGGCGAGAGGCTGACGACGACTCTCTCGACCTCGACCTCGATTATCTCGATTTTCTTCGTTCGACGCTCGTTTCGTTTCTCCCCTCCTCCGCCGCGCACGCGAGAGAGAGAGAGAGAGTTACGCGTGCAGCAGCCTCTGCGAACGACGAGTGACTCTCCAAACCCCTCCTCCCCCTCCTCCTTAATTAAATTCAAGTTCGATTTTTCGTGTTTTCATTCTTCACTGTTCGCCCCTCTCCTCTCCCTCCGCTCTCGACGCCTTTTTCCCCCCCTGCGCCCTCCTCGCCGCCTCGAGCACCTCCTCGCCCTCAAACGCCACCGCCTCCTGGCAGAACTCGCACCGCATCTCCATCACGCCGCCGTTGGCCTCGAGGGCGGCCGTGACCTCGGCCTCTCCCAGCAGGGCCGCGGCCCTCACCATCCTCTGCCGCAGCCCCTCCTTCTCGCAGGGGCCGTACCTCGGGCTCAGGCTGAACCCCGGCCCGGGCGCGGCGCCGATCCCGGCGAGCAGCGCGGCCGTGAGCCCGGCGACGCCGCCGCTGTCCCCGGAGTCTCCCTCCGGGAGGAAGAACGAGGACACCGCGGGCAGGGAAGAGATGTTCCTCTCCAAGGCCACAAGGGTCTCCTCGGAGCAAAGAGGGAGAGCCTGGACGAGGAAGCCGCCGGCCGCCTGGACCCGGCCGGCCTTGTCGAGGGACACCCCCAGGGCGAGGGCGCAGTTGACCTGAGAGAGAAAGAGGAGAGAGTTTTTTTCCCGCGTTTTTTTGGATGAGACTTTTTCGCGGGGTCGAGGTTTTTTCTTCCTCTCTTTCTCTCTCTCCAACTCTCTCTCTCTCTTCAGCTCCCGCTCTCCCCCCGCGTCCTTACCTGCTCGCTCGTCGCCAGGTAGTGCGCGAGGTCGTCGGCGATCTCCCCGGAGACGATCTGCGTCAGGCCCGTGTAGGCCTCGCCGCCGCCCTCCCTCGACCTGACGATCGCCAGCACCCCGCCTCCGACCGCCGTCCCGACGTCGAGCTTGCCGTCATTGCGCAGGGGGGGGTCCGCGGAGGGGTTGTCGACGCGTCCCTTGACTGCGCCCGTCGCCTCGGCGACGACCTGCAAGCCCCCAAGCGGGCCCGTCCCTTTGAAGGTGATCTGCGTGGCCTCGCCCTCGCCCTTGAAGGCAGACATAAGGAGGCCGCCCAAAAGCGCGCGGCCCAAGGCAGCCGACGCGGTCGGCGCGGTTCCGTGCCTTTTCGTCGCCTCGGAGACGAGGCGGGTGCCGTCGACCGCGAGGACAGAGATCTCGGAGGCCTCGGAGAGGGTGCGGAGGACCTCGTCGGAGCGCAGGGAGGCGAAGAGAGGAAAAGCGCGACGGCGGCGGCGGCTTGCCGCAGCTTTGAATGGAAGCATTGGCGGCGGGGCCGCTCCGCTTCTCGCTCCCGCCGTCATCTGTCTGCCTCCGGAGCAGCTCGAGAGAGAGTTCGACATCGACACGAGAGCTCGCATCGTGATTGGCGGAATTAAAAGGGGGGACGCGGCGGGGGGGCGACACGAAGAATGAAGAATTTTGAAACGAGAGATTTTCTCGAGAAAAAAATAGTAGCTCACAAGTTCAAACTAAGTTTTTGTTTCTTGTTTCGCCGCGAGGGAGACGGTCCGACTTTCTCTCTTCCCCTCATGCGCAGCGGCGCCTGCCTGCGCTCGCGGGTCGCCACAGTTCTCCAGCTGCAACAGCAGCATCAAGGGCAGGGACGACAGCAGTTTAATCGGAAGCTGATTGCATTGTCGTCGACATCGTCGTCGAGAGATTGTCGCCCTCGACCTCAACACCAGCTCCACCTCGTCACAGCTTTCGCTTCCCCGCCTTCCCATCCTCCTCCTCCTCCTCCTCCTCCTCCTCGCCGCCACCACCGCTATCGCCGGGGGGGAGCGATGAAGGCCCGCGCGACAGAAAAAGACGAGGCAGCAGCAGCACCAGCAGCACCAGCACCAGCAGCAGCAGCAGCAGCAGCAGCAGCCCGCCCGCCGCCCCCTCCCCCCCCGTCCCCCCCGGTCCGCGTGTTGCTCACCAACGACGACGGGCCGCTCTCGCCCTTTTTCGTCGCCTGGGTCGCGCACGTCCGCTCGACGCTCGGCTGGAGGTGCTTCGTGGCCCCGCCCGCGGAGGGCCAATCGTTCGTGTCCAAGGCCGTGGCGACGGGGAGCAACCACGCGAGCAGCAGGAGCAGCAGCAGCAAAAGCAAAAGCAGCGGCGGCTCCGGCGCAGAGGACGGAAAAGGAGCCGGGTCGAAGGGCAACGGAGGGATCTCGCTGACGAGGGTCGACGAGGACACTGTTCACGTCTCTGGCCCTCCGGCGACAGCCGTCAACCTCGCGCTTCACCACCTCTCCCCGGACTGCGATTTCGTGGTCTCGGGCCCCAACGTAGGGCACAACGTCGGTCGAGGCTCGGTGCTCTCGAGCGGGACCGTCGGCGCGGCGCTCGAGGGCGCCGTCGCAGGCAAGAGGGCCGTCGCGCTGTCCTTCCCGTTCAAGAACGGATTCGGGAACTGGACCGACGACGAGCTGAGGCTGGCCATCGAGGCTTCCGGGAAGGTCGTCGTCGACCTGTGGGAGGGCTGGGGCGACGGGGTCGACCTCTACAACGTCAACGTGCCCCTTGACTTCAACCGACCGGCGGGGGCGGGGGGACCCGCGAGGCCCGGGGGCTTCGAGGTCTCAGCGACGACAGTCGACCCGGGAGCGCAGTACTCCTCCCTGTACAGAGTAGCTGGCGAGGACTCCGAGCACGAGTTCGAGTGGGGGCCCTCCGGGCTGAGGGTGTTTGACGAGGGGGCGAACGGGAAGGAGGCCGCGGCGGGCGGCGACGTGGAGGCGGTGAGGGAAGGGAGGATCAGCGTGACGGCGCTGCGGGCCGCGCTGGCGCACGTCGAGGCGCCTCCTTCGAGGGAGGGATCCTGAGTACTTATTTGTTATTTTGCCCCTTGTATTTTTTCTACACGAAAGCAGCACCTTTCTCTCTCTCTTTGTTGGTCGTCGTTCGTTCGTTGGTCCCACCCCCCCCCCTCGTTTCTCACGCGACAGCGAGCGCCACGAGGCCGACCTGCGAGGCCGCGAGCGCTGCGGTCGCGGCGGCAACGCGGACACCTCTCGCCGCCGCTGCCGCCGCCGCCGACGACGACGACGGCGACGAAAGCCCACTCTTGCCTTTCCCTTTTCCCGCCTCGTTCCGCGCGGCCGCGACCACAAACTGCGATTTCATCTCCACCATCGACTGCAAGAGTTTTTCATTGCAATGCTGGACGAAAAAATGGAAGCGGGACGTCGAGGAAGGGGAAGGGGAGAGAGAAGGAGATGTGGAAACCTTTTCTCCTCCTCCTCCTCCAACCGCAGCAGGGACGACGGCAACGGAGTAGCCTCGCCCGCAAGCGGCCGACGCCTCCCAGACTCCGGGCTCCATCCCGCTCAACAAAACGGCGTTGATCCCGTTGCGCAAGGGGGCGGACGAAGAAGAAGAAGAAGAAGAAGAAGCGGCGGCTCCTGCGGCGAGGGAGACGAGCGAGAGTTCGCAGCGGGCCCTGGAGCAGTAGGAAGGAAACGATGGCGAAGGAGAAGAGAAAGAAGCGCGCAGCGCCGCGGCGGCAGCGCAGGGGAGGACCTGAGGAGTCATCGATGCCGCCGAATCTTGGAGAAGTGCCGCCGAAGCAGTGGCCGAGAGAGCAAGCGCGAGGAAAGAGTTCAAAAGCTTCATCGTTGAAAAGAGAAAAAAAGAGGAAAGTGGGCAAAAATTTTGATTCTCTTTCATTTTTTTGTCGAAAAGCAAAAACAAAAGAACGTCTTCCGTCCGAAATGCTCGCCTGGCACGGAGGCGCTCGCGCCAAGCTCGTGGCCCAGCAGCAGAAGCAGCAGCAGCAGCAGCAGAACGAGTTCCCTATTCTCGGAGCGAAGCGAGTGGGCTGCCGAGACAACAACAACGGCGGCGGCGGAGAAAGCGGTGACGACGACGACAACGACGGCGAGAACGGCAACGAAGGAGGAAAGCGCGCAAAGTTCGACACTCTGATGGGCTTCCCTCTGCCGCCGCCGAGGATCGAGGCGGCACGGGAGGGGGGAAGAGGAGAAGAGCTGATCCCTTCTGCGAAAGCTGCCTCGGCCGGCGTCGGCGACAAAGGCGCCAGCGACGACCCGATGATCAGCGACGCCGGGGACCCTGCTGCAGACGACGTCGCATCTTCTCTCGACAAGGCCGAGGCGGAGGACGACGGGGAGGACACGCCGGCGAACGAGGCGAGAATGGAGCAGGGCAGCGGCGGCGGCGACGGAACTGCGGCTGCTGCTGCTGCCGCTGCTGCAAACTCCGCGCCGCTCGCCCCGGAGCACCGCAGGCGCAGGCACATCTTCGTGCTGAGGGGGAGGTCCCGCGGCGGCCCCGTCAGGAACCTAGATCTGGAGGCGATCGACTTTTGAGCTTTGAGCTTTGAGCTTTGAGTTTTGAGTTTTGAGTTTTGAGTTTTTGAGATTTTGTTTTCGAGGGCTGGGAAGGTCGAGGTCGAGGCGGCTGCGGCAAGCGGCGGCGGCGAACAGGGGAAAGGGAGCTCTTCATTAATCGAGGGAGAGAGGGAGAGAGAGAGAGCCCTTCTTTGTCAAAAACGTTTTACTCCTTGCTTATCCATTCCACACCATTCCTCCGTTTCTCTCCTTTCGCCCCGCTACTAGAACTCTCCCTTGCTCTTCTGCGCTTGCTGCTCGGGGCACGAAAGCGAGAGCAGCCATGCCGTCGTTCTGCCTCAACAAGGGATGGAAAATCGTCAATGCGGACGACGCCTCGAAGACTGTCTCGGGCGTCTCCCTGCCGGCGTACGCGCTCGACGAGCTCCACAAGGCCGGGCTGGTGGCCGACCCGCTTGTGCGGTGAGTTAAGCACGAGAAGGGGGAGATGAGAGAGGGGGATGAATTGGCTGGGAAGAGAGAGGGTCGAATGCAACGAGCTCGAAAAGGACGAATCGAGAGATCTAGCCCGGTAGACCAATCGATGAGGCGCGCCCTTTTTTCTCTCTCTCTTCGACCACTCCGACCTCTTCGCTTCCTCTTCTGCTTGCCGACCCCGCACCACCCCCCACCCCACCCCCACCCCACCACCACCACCACCCCTTTCTCTCTCTCTCGCCACGCACTCGGAAAATCTCCCCCTGAACAACAACAACAACAAAAAAACTCCTCTTTCAGCTTCGGCGAGCTCGACCTCCGCTGGGCCGCCAACGCGCCGTGGACCTTCTCGCTCCCTTCCTTCGAGACCCCTCCCTCGATTTCTGCCTCCTCGACCGCAGAGCTCGTCCTCGAGGGCGTCGACGCCGTCGCCTCGATCGAGCTCAACGGAGAGGTCGTTGCTCGCTGCGAGTCGGCCTTCTACCCCGTCGTCGTCGACGTCACGAGCAAGCTCTATCCTGCGGGATCCGGGAAGACAAACTCTCTGTCCATCGTCTTCGACAAGGCGCTGGACTCGGCGGCGGCGCGGGCGGCGGCGTACCCCTACAAGGTCCCGTACGTCGGGCAGGTGGGCGCGCTGCCCGACTGGAACCACGTGAGGAAGGCCGCCTCGGACTTCGGCTGGGACTGGGGGCCGGCCTTCGCGCCCGTTGGCGTCGCCGTCGGCGTGTCGCTCGAGGTCCACTCGTCCGCGAGGCTGGTCGGCGCGACCGTGCGCCAGACGCACGACAGGGAGAAGGGAACCGTCGACGTGCACTTTGACGCGATCCTGAGGCGCTGCGGCGGCAGGGCCGACAGCGGCACGCTCGTCGTCTCGCCCGTCGCCGGGAAGGGCGGGCTCGTCGCCCCGGTCGCGCCGGTCGAGGTCGAGGTCGCGATCCCGGCGAGCGGCGCCCCCTCTCCCGCTCCGCCACCGCCGACGTCGGCCGCCCCGGCCCCGGCCGCGGGCGCGGAGCGGCACTTCTCGGGGGACTGGGACGACACCTTCACGGCCTCGGCCACGGTCCGCTTCCCGGGGGGCCCCGGCGGCGGGCCGCGCCTCTGGTGGCCGCACGGCTACGGCGAGCAGGCGCTCTTCGACTTTGAGCTCGCGTTCGTCCCCGCTCGCTCCGCCTCGTCCCCGGAGGAGGGGGCGCCGGTCTCCTCCCTCCGCCGCAGGGTCGGGCTCCGCACCATCGAGCTCGTCCGCGAGCCCGCCCCCTTCTCGCCCCCGGGCCCCACCCCCGAACAGGGAGGCCCCGAGACCTCGGAGACGTTTTACTTCCGCGTCAACGGCGTCCCCATCTTCGCGAAGGGGGCCAACTACATCCCGCCGCACGTCTTCCACTCCCGCGCTCCCGCCCTGGCCCTCCTGGCCATGCGCAACGCCGCGGCGGCCCACATGAACATGGTCCGCGTGTGGGGCGGCGGGGCCTACCCGCCCGACGCCTTCTTCGACGCCGCCGACGAGCTGGGGATCCTGGTCTGGCAGGAGTTCATGGCCGCCTGCGCCCTGTACCCCCGCGACGCCAACTTCCTCGAGCTCTGCAGGCGCGAGGTCAAGTACCAGGCCGCGCGCGTCGGGGCGCACTCCTCGTTGGCGATATGGGGAGGGAACAACGAGCTCGAGCCGGCGTTCTCGTGGTTCCCCGAGTCGCGCGCCAACGAGAAGCTGTTCGCCGTTGATTACGCGGCTTTATTCATCGACGTCGTGCACAAAACTCTCAAGGAGGTCCACCCGGGGGTGGCTTTCATCGACTCGAGCCCGACCAACTGCTCGCTGAGCGAGGAGCCATACGTGAAGCGGTAAGAGAGGAAGAAAGGAGACGTTTTTTTTGCTTTTTTTCCCCTCTAGTTTTCCTCCCCTCACTCACGCATTATCGGATCCCCCTTGCTTTCTTCAACACAAACAACAACGATAACAAAAACGTCGAAAACAACAGCTGGGGCGACTCCGGCTCGATCTACGCCGGCGACGTCCACTTCTACGACTACGAGTCCGACCCCCTCGACCCGGACATGTTCCCGAAGGCGCGCTTCGTCTCCGAGTTCGGTTTCCAGTCCCACCCGAGCTTCGACTCCTTCGCCAACGTCACGTCGAAGGAGGACTGGGCGCGCGACTCGAGGATGGTGCTGTTCAGGCAGAGGCACTCGGGCGGGAACGAGGAGATGGACAGGCAGATCGCCCGCACGTTTGTGCTCCCGCCGGCGGCGCCGCCCGCCGACGGCGCCGTCGTCGTCGCCGACGCCCCCACGGCGTGCTTCCGGCACTGGGTCTACCTGACGCAGTGCAACCAGGCGCTGGCCTACGAGACGGCCGTCGGCCTCTGGAGGCACCTGCGCAACCACGAGCAGTACCGGTGCGCGGGCTCGCTCTACTGGCAGCTCAACGACACCTGGCAGGGCCAGTCCTGGTCCGGGCTCGACGCCGACGGCGGCTGGCGGCTGCTGCACCACGCCGCGCGGCGGTTTTACGGTCCCCTGGCGCTGTGGTGCGACGGGAGGGGCGGGAGGCTCAAGGTGGCGGCCGCCTCCGACGTGCGCTGGCCCCTGGCCGGCGAGCTCGAGCTCGACGTCGTGCCCTGGGGCGCGGGGGCGCGGGGCGCGCGCCTGCCGTCCTCGAGGACGGTCTCGGTCGCGGTCGGGGACCAGGCCTCGCCCGTGCTGTTCGAGGACGCGTGGGAGCGCGTCCTGGGCCCCGGCGTGCGCCCCGAGGACGTCGTCGTCCGCCTGAGGCTGAGGGCGAGCGGCGCGGCCCCGGCCGGCGGGGTCGCGTTCCCGCGGGACGCGCACCGGTGCTGCGGGAACGGTGGCGGCGGCGGCGGCCGAGGCGGCGGCGACCTCGCCTCCTTCTCCGAGGGCGAGAGTGTCGAGTTCACCGCCGAGGCCGTGGCGTTCCCCGTGCGCCCCCGCGCCGCCAGGGGCATCGCAGTGGCGCCCAAGCTCGCGTTCGACGCGTTCGAGGAGATTGTCGACGACGAGGAGGCTCCGGCCTCGGCGCCCCCGTCGTGCCGCCGCCGCAGGAGGGCGCGCTTCACCCTGTCGACCCCCTCGGTCGCGCCCTTCGTCGCCCTGTCCGCCGGGCCCGACACCCCCGGCATCTTCTCGGACTCGGGCTTCCTGCTGCTGCCCTGGGAGCCGCGCACGATCGAGTTCGAGGCCTTCTCGGAGCAGGACAGCGGCGGCGACAGGGCCGAGGCGGCGGCGGCGCCGCTCGACCTCGACGCGCTGAGGAAGGCCGTGGAGAGGTGGTCGATGTCCCTCGGGGACACGCTTATCTGGGGAGACGAGCGGGCCGCTCCGGAGGGGAAGCTAGCGCCGCTGGTGCCGAGGCCCGAGGGAGGGGCGGCGTGCTAGGCGGTGGCGGGAAAAGGGAGGGAGAGAGAGAAGGAGAGGGAGAGAGAGAAGAGAAGAGAGAGGGACTGGAGAGTTTTTTGTGTTTTTTTGTGTTTTTTTGTGTTTTCCTTTTTTCGAGTCGCAATCTTCCTTTTTTTTTTCTTCCACTTTTTTTTTCTCTCTTCTTGCTCTCGCTCTCTCTCTCTCTCTCTCTCTCTTTCTCTCTTCCGTGGAAAAAGAAAAACCGACCGCGCGCGTGCATCTCGAGAGAGAGTCGCACGCAGTCGCGCAGGCGAAACACCGGGAGAGCAGCAGCAGCGAGAAGCCACTGCCTCTTTCAGCAAAAGCCCGGACGAAAGGAAAAAGAATCGAGCGAGAACAAGCGATTGAAAAAGAAGCAAGCGAGATGGCGCACCAGGAACAGCCGGGCACGCCTGGCTCCTTCGAGCGCGATTCGCTCTTCAAGAGGCTGAGAGCCAAGCCCGAGAACAAGGTATGCAGCGTTGGATGAATGACGCGAGCGAAGGAAGAGAAACGGAGAGGCCTCTTTTCTTAGCTGCCGCCGCAATCGGATGAGCAAGACTTTGGCGCCTCGCCTCTCTGTTCTTCGCATCTCCTCCCTGTCCTCTTTCCGCCCGCTCTCGTGCTCTTCTCGCACGCGCGAACGGTGGAACAGCGCCAGAGGCATCCCCGGCGAGCAAGAGCTCGAAGAAGCCAAAGAAGAACAACTCGCCCCTTTCCTCGCGAAAGAGGGAGAGCCGGTGCATCGCCCGCGTCGGGCGAGGGGCGCCTCAATCGATGTTTTTTTTTCCCTTCGACCCTCAAGACCTCTCCCCTTCTCCTCCCTCTTCGCTCTCGACCCCTCTCCTCGAACCTCCTCCTCCTCCAACTCGCCGTCCCTCTCGCTCGCGCCCCCTCTCTCTCTCTTTCTCTCTCTCTTTCTCTCTCGCCCCCTGTTCCCGTCCCCCCCCC
>Ga0210003_1001741_pt1 | contig 18901 bp, 13 predicted proteins | sample LantaG_FD_182804 | JGI IMG/M metagenome (GOLD analysis project Ga0210003, IMG submission 182804) | Deep subsurface microbial communities from Baltic Sea to uncover new lineages of life (NeLLi) - Landsort_02402 metaG (SPAdes) (version 2) | ecosystem: Environmental > Aquatic > Marine > Oceanic >...
ATATTGGGAATTTAGTTTCAAAGAAAGTAAGGCATCACATGTAAAAGGTGTGAATACTTTTGTTAATATCGCACCACAATTTTATTTCACACCAAAATATACATACATTAATTTAGACCCTGTTTTTTTTCAATTAAGAGATGTTCAAGACTTATTAGATGTTTTACCTAAAGAAATCGATTCTGTTTATAATTATAAGAATGAAATGATTTATATATTAAAGGATGATAAAATTTCTGGTATAAATCTTAAAATGTATGAATTTTTTAAGTTTAACATCCCTAATCTTTTAAATAATATCCAAGATAGAACTAAATCAACAATATCCGATATTGATGGTAGTTTTTATCAATCATATTACAAAATCTTTCCAAATTTTGAGTCTCTCAAAAGATATCTAGTTACATTATAGTCAAAATGAATTTTTCATAGTATTTATAATAAATAAATTATAGGTACTATGAAAAATAATATAAAAAAAGCACTTAGTGATTTTGTTGATGCTCCTGAATCGGAAAACGAAACAAAGACAAATAAATCAAAAAAGGTTGTCCTTGATGAACGTGAAGGTTTAATTGAAAGAGTTGATAAACAATATGTTACATCGGATGGTCGCATGTTACTAAGAGAACAATATTAATTTATTCGACAAATGACAGATCAAAAGAAAACAAAACTTTCTGAAGAATATTTGAGAAAGTTTAAGCATCGTACTGGTTATGTAATTAGCGAATCCCCAAAATACCGTCCATTAGTGACGAGTAATGAGGAATTTGATGAAGTTCCTGTTTTAACTAACGAAGCTGGTGAACAGGAAGACCCAAAAAAACCAGAAGGTCAAATACCACCAGCACCATCTAATGATCAACCACAAGGTGTTGAAACACCAACACCAACAATTGATGCTGAAATGGGTGATACCCCATCTCCAGAAGCTGGTTTACCACCAGAAGGTGAAATGACTAGTCCTATGGGAGAACCAGATGCAATGGGTGACCCTATGGCTAATCCTATGGGTGCTCCTGAACCTGAAAATCAAGTTAATGATATTCAAAACGAAATTATTAAACATAATATCGAAGCCATGAAAGGTATTCGTGATCAGTTAGCTGGTTTAAATCAAAGTATTGATGGTTTAAATTCAAAATTAGCTGTGTTAAATGCTGATGTTGAAGAAGTTAGAGAACCTAAAAATGGTGAAAAATTAATGAATAAGACTAATGTAAGTTATCCTTATTATTTTAATTTAAATGATTTTTGGCAAGACAATTGGTTTGAACAAAAACGTAGTGCTGAAAAAGATGGTGGTGTAAAAGAATTACCTGACGGTTCATTTGTTGCTGACTTTGATGATTTACCACAAAAGTCTAAAATTGATGTTCAGGATAGTTTTAATGATATTTAATTATGAAAGTATTTCATCAATATGGTAGTAAAGAGAGACTCTTTGAAATGGTGAAAAAGGTTAATCGTCTTAATGAAGAACTTCTCCCAAGAGAGGAAAAAAATAAAATAATTAACAAATTTATTAAAGAAGTTTGTGAATATTTGGGTGTTAATGATGATAAAATTGAAATTTCTTATGACCCAACAGAGGCAGCAGAAATGACTTCTTTTGGTAAGAATACACCGAGTACTGGAATAATTAGAGTGGTTGCAACAAATAGGAATTTAGCTGATGTTTTGAGGACATTAGCACATGAATTAGTTCATCGTAAACAAAAAAATGAAGGTAGACTCTATATGGGTGCTGGTAGTGATGGTAGTGATATTGAAAATGAAGCAAATTCGGAAGCAGCAATAATAATGAGAAGGTTTGGTAAATCTAACCCAATAATTTTTGAATAAAAAAAATAGTTATGAAAATATATAACCAAATTGGTAGTAAAGAAAGATTCGTTGAAATGTTTCAAGGTGTCAATAAAATGAAATTAAATGAAGATTTTACTATTCTTGCAAAAGAAACTGGAAATCTTGCTGAAGCAGCATTCGATGAATTGGTTCAAGGTAAATTAGAAATTGAACAAACAAATTCGCAAGCGAGTGGTGATATAAATTATGTTGAAATTGTTGGTGTTGATAGTGCTGGTAATATTGCAACATTTAAATTTAGTGCTCAATCAACACAAGGTGAGCAAGATGGTGTCTCAATTGTTAATACAGCTAAAATAATTAGTTTTAATGTAAAGGGAAATGGTTTTAGTGTTGATATGCCTGAAACAGAAAAGTCTATAATTAAATTAAATGCTGAAAGAGAAAAGGATATTGTTGATGTGGTTAGTGAATACACAACTACTGATGATAATATTCCTGATGAAGTATTTGAAGAAGCTGTTAAGTTTATTGATAAAGTACCATATAAAAAGGGTACTGAACAAATGCAAACTAATAAAGCATATGCAGATCAGAAGCCAACAAATAAAAATTTAAGAGTTAATTCACCAGAATTAGAAAAATATTTAAGTGAAATGGATGTATCTGATTTTGATGATGAAGAAGATATATTAGCATTACCACCAGATTATAGTACGAATGATATACCTCAAACAGATGATCAAATTGATCAACTAGATAGTGAAGAAGAACAAGAAGAACTAAGTGCTGAAGAACAAGCACAATATAGTCAGGCATATGATAATCTTGTTGCAAGTGGTAATGAATCACCTACTGGTAATGAAATTGCACAAGAAGTTGATAAATTAAATGGTGTTGTTAAACCTATCGAGAAGAAAAGAACAATTCCAAGAGGTGCTGAACATTTTTGGGAAGGTAATAGTATTGTTACTAATATGGATGTTGATGATGTTGCAAAACAGGGATATGAAAATTTACTTTCTAATGAGTCAAAAGAAAAGATAATTAATCATGCAAAAGAAATTCTTGATCAAAAACTTGGTATCCAGAAGTTTCAAATACCAAAAGAAGAATATTTTGTAATGGTTAAAGATTTAGCAATGCAATTATATACCAATGGTTCTACGGCTATGAATGAAACCGATTATCCTAAACAATTAGGAATTGGAAAAGAGTTTAAAACAGTATCTGATTACCCAACACCAAAAAAGAAATATAAGAAAAAACAAACAAGAATTAAAGAAGAAGATATTGAATCAGATGAAATTGAACAACTTACTAAAGACAAAGAAGAAGCTGGTGATATGATTTCTGGTGGACTTGCTGATGATAAGTTACCTAATGAATTTTGTCCAATTCAAGTTGCAAAGGGAATGAAAGTTGAAATGGAACATACTGATAACCCATTGATTGCTGTAGAAATAGTGATGGATCACCTCACCGAAGACCCAAAATATTATGGTGAAGATGATGAAGACCCAGATAAAATGGCACAAAAAAATGCGGAAAAGGATAGTGAGGAAAAAGAAGAAGAGGATGGTGATAAGAAACTGACTGATGAATTACTTGGTTATGCTTCACATAATGTTGGTGAAGAATTTGATTATGCTGCTGCTGAAAGGGATTATCATGACAGAGAAGATATGAGACAAAATCCTGAAGATTATGGTGATGATAAAGAACACCCATTGGCTGATATAATGAATAACGATGGTAGTGAAGAAGACCTATCGAAATTAAATAATGGTGAGAAAGGAAAAAATCTTGCTGAATCTGAGAAACCTAAAGAAATAATAACCGAAGAACAGGTTAAAACTGCAAGATTAGTTTTAAAAGATAGAAATTTCTTAAATGAGATGACAAAAGAAGAAGCTGTTAAAATTTTAATTAAACACAATATCAAATAATTAATATAATTTACTATAATAAAAAGACTACCATTGGTAGTCTTTTTTGTTTAAGAGTATTTATAGAAAAAACAATAATGTCAATATATAGAACATATTTCTCGAAATCAAATACATTGATTAGTGCTAATCTAACAAATAATTCACAGAACCCAGTTACTGAGATATCATATGGTACTGTGAATGGAGAAATCACTAGGTTTATATTTGATGTCGATTTTACTGAATTAATTAATAGAATTGATGATGGTAAGTTAATTCCAAATGCTGGGATGAGACATATATTACATTTAACTAATACCATTAGCTATGCTGATCAATATCTTAGTAAAAAATCATATTCAGATACAATTGATAGAGCAACAAGTTTTGATTTAGAACTTTTTAATGTAAATGAAGATTGGGATGAAGGTAGTGGTTATGATTTTCTATACGATGATGGTACTTTAACACCAAACTTACCAGTTCAGGCATCGAATTGGGAAGATAGAAAAACAGATGTTTTGTGGTCGGTTGCTGGGGCATATGAGAGTGGCACTACAGAAATTATAGGTTCTCAACGATTTGAAAAGGGAAACGAGAATATTGATATTGATATAACTGATTATGTTAATCAGAGACTATTTGGTACTGGGTATACAGGAACTACTGGCACTACAGGTGTTACCGCATACACTGGCACATCATTTGGATTAGGAATTAAATTTCCTGATGAATTTGAGGAACAATTAACTGAATTTAGACAAGCGGTTGCATTTCATACAAATAATACCAATACTTGGTATGAACCGTATATCGAAACAATTGTCGATGATACTATTAGTGATGATAGAAACTATTTTTATTTAGATAAAGATAATGATTTATATCTTTATGTTAATGTTGGTGGAATTGAACAGAATATTACTGTGAATAATGTTAATATTTATGATGAAGAAGATAATCTTATTGACACATTAACGGGGAATTCAATTACGAATGTAAGTGAAGGTGTTTATAAAATCACATTAAATATTGATTCAGACTATTATCCTGATGCTGTATTATTTAGAGATGAATGGAATTTAACCATTAATGGTAGAGATACTCAACATTCAAATAAATTCTATTTAATTTCACAAGATAAATATTATGGGTTTGATCAATCAAATGATATTGAATTTGATAATTATTTCTTTTATTTTTGGGGAATAGGTGAGGGTGAAAATATTAGTGCTGGTAATATGAGAAAAATAAAATTAACAATAAAAGAATTATATCCAAATCAAAATAATTTCTTACCTTTAGATATTGAATATAGATTATTTACTACTGCTGGAAGTAAGTATGAACTGGATGTAATACCATTTACTAAAGTAAATAGAACTAGTAATGGTTATTATTTTAATCTTGATACGTCTTGGTTAATTCCACAAACATATAAATTACAAATTAGAATGAAAAATGGAAATTATTACGAAAACAAACAAACATTATCATTCACAGTAGTTTCTAATAATTTATTCACAAATTAAATAAAAAATTAAATATTTTTTTAAAATCTCTTGTATTTATATAGAATGAAAGCTATATTTGTAGCAATTAATAATTGAAAATAATTTTACTGTAAAAACAAATTGAAAATGGAAAATGAAAAACAGACGGGCGAAGACTTGTCACAATTAAAATCAATGTTTTCTGACTACCAGAAAAAACAAAAACAAAACAGAAAATCACGTGAAGACCTTTTAACAAAATATTTCGTTCCACGAAATACAAAAGAAACCTTCAGAATTCTTCCACCAAAAGCGGGTAAAAAATATATTGAAGAAGCATTCTTCCATGTTATTACCACTAATGCTGCGGGTGGAAAGAAAAAACACGGCACAGTAGTTTACTGTCCTGCTCATAATGACCCAAAAGTGCCTAAATTAGATGCTGAAGGTAAAGCATTATTAGATGTTAATGGTGCTCCAATTTTAGTACCAGCACCATGTCCTTTATGTAATAAATATCACACATTACTGAAGAAACAAGACCCCTCATTAAAAGGTGTTAAGAAAGAAACCATGAATGAATTTCAACTAAAGGTTAAAGCCAAAAATGATGAAATTTATAAGGAAGCAATTAAATGGGAAACTAAGAAATTTTATATTGTTAGAGGTATTGATAAAGGTGCTGAAAAAGATGGTGTTAAATTTTGGAGATTTAAACATAACTATAAAAATCAAGGCACACTTGATAAACTTCTCCCTATCTTAGAGGATTATGTAACAACACATGGTGCTGATTTTTCTAGTGCTGAAAATGGTACTGATCTTAATATCATTATGACTGATAGTGAGTTTAATGGACATGTTTATAAAGCAATTTCAGCAATCACAGCTAAAGGTAAATCACGTTTACATTCAGACCCACATGTTATGAGAGCATGGCTTGAAGATGATATTACTTGGAGAGATGTATTCTTACCTAAAAAAGCACCAAACACTACGCCATATGAATATCTTGAAATGGCTGCTATGGGTAATAGTCCTTATTGGGAAGATACTGACCAAACGAATAAACATTGGGTATTCCCGGGTAATCCTGATCTACAGGAAAGAGCCAACACACGTACTCAGAATCTTGATAATACTGAAAAGGAGTTTGAACAAGCAAGTGATTTGAAAGAAGAATTACCAAGAGTAACTATCAGTAACATAACACCTGAAAAGGTTGGTGAGTTCACTGATGATGCAAGTGATATTGGTAAGGAAGTTATTGCTGAAACAAAAGTAGATAACGATGTTCCCGAAACTGAAGTTAAAACTAATGTTGAAACTGAAGTGGTTGATGAAGATACTGATCCCGAATATGATGATCTTCCATTTTAGTAACTAACTGAAAACTAATAAATGTTAAAATAAAATTAAACTTAAATGTCCATTCTCGAATGTAGGATGGACATTTTTATAAAATTTAAATTATGGTAAAAAAGAAAATAGATGAAGTACCAACCAATTCAGTTAGAAAACCAACAAAAAAGAAAAGTTTTAGTCTTGATGATTTTAAGAAAAAAATTGGTGCAACAACAGTCGAATCAAAAAAATTAACTTGGATTCCAATTGATGATGGTTTAAAGGAAGCAACTGGTATGCCCGGTGTCCCAAAGGGATATGTAACCCTTTTTCGTGGTTATTCTAATACTGGTAAATCAACAGCATTAATGCGTTCAATTGTCAATGCCCAAAAAATGGGTGATTTTCCAATTATTATTGATACTGAAAACAACATCGATGAACATAATGAACGTCTAACTAATATGGGATTTGATTGGGATGGTGAATATCTTTTAGTGAATAATAATTATCTTCTAAAGAATTATGGGATAGTTCAAAATAAAGAAAGGAAAGAAGCGAGTATTGAAGACATGGCAAAAGCAATTTATGACTTCCTTGATGCCCAGAAATCAGGTGTATTACCACGAGACATATTTATTGGAATTGACTCTATTGGTACATTAAATTGTATTAAAACTATTGATGCTTTAGAAAAAGACACTAGCGACAATAATATGTGGAACGCTGGTGCGTATGAAAAAGCATTTATGTCACTTCTTAATAATGCAGTACCGAACACACGTAGAGTTGATAGTGAGTTTACTACAACAGTTGCTGCTGTTCAAAAAATTTGGTATGATAGTATGAATAAGGTTGTTAAACATAAAGGTGGTGAAACATTCTTCTTTGGTGCAAGACTTATTTATCATTTTGGTGGAATTATTACTCATGGAACACGTAGAGTAACAGCAACAAGTAAAAAACGTGACTTAAATTTCGGCTTCGAAAATAAAGTTAATATTGCTAAGAATCATGTTGATGGTGAATGGGGTGGTATTTCTCTTGAAGGTAAAATTATTTCCACACCAACAGGTTTTATTTATGGTGATAAAGATAATGAAGCACAATATAAGAAAGAAAACATTCTATATTTCCGCAATAAATTCGAAGACAATACATTAACTGCTGATGATATCGAATTTAAATCTAAAGCAATGGATAATGATGGAAACGTGTCATTTGAAGATGAAATAATTGAAAGAAACACAACTGTTGAAGAGGAAAGTGATTAATGAAAACAAGAACACTATTAATTGATGGCTCATATTTATTAAAACGTTCTTTTCACGGAGCAAGAGATATACAAACCACTAATTTTGGACATATTGGTGGTTTGTATTCTTTTTTGACTACTGTTCGTAAGATGATTAAAGATCACATGATTAATAAGGTAGTGTTAGTTTGGGATGGTGAAGGTGGTGGAATCTATCGACATAGAATTGATAAAGCGTATAAAGCCAATCGTAAAACTAAAGAATGGCATAAGAAAATCGAAATGAATGCTGCGGAACTTCGTAGAGAAAAAGCAAAAGAAGAATCAATTTTAAAACAACGAAAAAGAGTTCAAGCATATGCTGAAGAATTATTTTTAAGACAAATTGAGATTGATGATATTGAGGCAGATGATTTGATTGCAGCATATTGCATAGAACATAATAATAAAGAAGAAATTTTTCTATATTCAAATGATAGGGATTTTGCACAACTACTTGATTTGAATATTACAATAATATTTCCGAACATACCACAACCAGTAACAAAAACAAATTATATTATGTATTTTAATCATCATTACACCAATGCTTTAGTGATGAAAATTATTTGTGGTGATTCTGCTGATAATATTGTTGGTGTTGGTGGGATTAAGGAAAAGGGTCTTGTGGAAAAATTTCCTGAACTTAAATTTAAAACATTAACGGTAAGAGATATTTGTAAACGTGCAGATGAAATTCAGAAGGAACGCATTAGTAAGAAATTAAAACCGTTAAAAGCATTACAAAATCTAATATCACCAGAGGGTGTTGAAAGACTTAAAATGAATTTTCAACTTACCAATCTTAGAGAACCTATGCTTAATGAAGAAGCAAGAGAAGAACTACTACAACTCGAAGTACCTTTATCACCCGAAGACAGAGGGAGCAATAATTTACTTAAAATGATGAACGAAGATCAATTTTTGAGTATATATAATAGTAATTTTGTACAATATGTTGAACCATTTTATACTGTAATTATGCATGAAAAGGATTTACTTACAGAGTATTATAAAAATAATAAGGGTAGATTATAAAATCCCTTTCATATTAAAAGTATTCTATTTATATTTGTAATAATTAATAATAATTAAAATAATAGAAATGAACGAAAATGAATATAGTAACATGTTTAGATTTTCATTAACACAAGGAGATGTTTTGTTATGTGAAACAGTATTTAATGCAGATGAGTTTAATCCGTTCACAAGATATTCAATTGATATTAGAGATATTCTTCCACGAACAATTAATAGGTTACAAAAAATTTTATCAAAACGAAATTATGATGTTATTGCTGATGTAGGAAGAATTGATCTTTCTAATGAAGAAAATCATGTATACGATCTACATACTTATCATCAACAGATGATAAATAGATATCCAGCACACTATAGAAAGGAGATGCATTATAATCCAACACCAATAATTCAGAAAATCGATGAAAAAACAATCAGGGGTGTTGAATGTAAAATTGGATTATATATTAATGAGAATCCAATTGTTGAAAGATTATTTTATGTTGATGGGTTCAATCCCATTGCTAAAGAATCTGTTGAATTAACAGAGACTGTTCTTTATATTGTTAATATCATAAAAAATAAAATTAAACGAAGCGATATTAAAAATATGTGGGATGATTATGATTTGATTAATAAGAGAGGGTTTACAATTAACCAAATCAGGGAATTCACAATAGGTAAAAGAGAATATTTATTAAGGGAACTTAAAAGATAAATCACATATTGAGACGAGGATTATCATTCTATATTCCTCTAACAATCATACTTAACTCTAAATCCTCGTCTCATTATAACTATTTTTAATATGGAAGAAAACAATAATAATAATAATACAATTTCAGCATATTTAGGTGTTGAATTCCAAGAACGTCTTATATGGCAATTATTAGTAGAACCAGAATTTGCCGAAAAAACTTTACCCGATTTAGAAATTGAATATTTTGATAATTTTCTAATTAAAAGATTATTCGTAATTATTCTGGAATTTTATAAAGAGTTTGATAAAGTCCCAAACTTACAAAATAAAAGTATTCATCAAGCAATTCATAATTACAAAACACCTAATAATTCAATTGAAGAAGAAACTTTATTTGGGTTAATTAAACGGATTGAGTTATGGAATGAGATGATCATTAATAAACAAATGCATTACGATGGTGATATTGTACAAAAAGCAACTCATGGGTTTATTAAACAACAAGAATATCGTAAATTAGCTGAATCTATTATAGATAATGTTAAGAATGGTGGAATAAAAAATAAGTATGTTATTAATGGTATTGAAGAAAAGTTTCAAAAAATAAGTCATATTGGTGAAGAAGATGATGATTCTGAATCAGTTACCGAGGGTATTAGTAAAGCATTAAGAAAAGAATTTAGACAAACAATACCAACTGGTATTAAAGTTATCGATGCTCTTACTGGTGGTGGATTAGGTAGAGGTGAAATTGGTGTAATATTAACACCATCTGGTGTTGGGAAAACAACAGCACTTACAATTATTGCAAACACAGCATATGAACAAGAAAAGAATGTTCTTCAAGTTATTTTTGAAGATACTAAAGATCAGATTAAACGTAAACATTATACGATTTGGGCAGAAAGTGCATTAAGTAAACTTGATGAGGATGAAGAAAATAAAAGAGTTTTTGATATTTCGACTAGAAAGGTTAAAGAATTAGAAGGGAAAGGGAGACTAATCATTAAAAGATTTAGTCAGGAAGATACAACAATGAAGGATATTCGTAATTGGATGATCAGTTACGAAAAGAAGTGGGGTTTTAAATTTGATTTACTTGTTTTAGATTATCTTGATTGTCTGGAATCACATAAAAAAGAAGATAGACATGAATCGGAATTAACAATTATTAAAGGTTTTGAAGCATTATCATCAGATTTTGATATTCCAGCATGGACAGCTATTCAAAGTAATAGAAGTGGTTTTGGTTCTGAGTTTGTAGAAGCACACCAAAGTGGTGGTAATATTAAAAGGATTCAGAAAGCACATTTTTTCATGAGTGTTGCTAAAACACAAGAACAACAAGAAGCAAATTTTGCAAATATTAGAATAATTAAAGCAAGATTCGCTAAAGATGGACAAGCATTCGAAGATTGTACATTTAATAATGATACAATGCAAGTTATTATAAATGATGCAAAATATGCAAATGTTAAAGCATATAGTAATATAAAACATTATGATGATGCAAGTTCTTTAGAGAAGAAAATGGATAAATTAAAGGATACATCGTCTGATGCAAAAATACATGTTGCTATTAATAAAATAGATAATACTGATTTAAATTCAATGTTAATTAATAATGCTAGACCTGAAAATAATGATGCTGTAAATGATGTTGTAAATGATGCTGTAAATGAGGGTGTAAATCTGATTGAAGAAAAACCAAAAATAAATATTGAAAAAATATTAGAACTTGAAAAGAATTTTGTTGACCCTGATGAACTAGAAAAGGAAACTGATGTAAAAAAAATGTTAGTGAAAAAACGTAATTATCAGACAGTTATACCTAAAGATGAAAAATAAATTATAATTTTCTATAACTTTTTAATATTTCTAAGTATTTATTTTCCCAGAGAGTTGTATAATTTATAAGATTTTTTTTTAAAAACATTTGCATATTAAATAAAAGTATATTATGTTTGCAGAGTCTTATGACAACGTTCTTTAAAATGATTTAAAATATAAAAGGAAACTGTATGTTATTTCAGTATAATTAACTCAGTTGGTTAGAGTAATTGCCTTCAAAGCAAAATGTCGTCGGTTCAAATCCGTCATCATACACCAAAATATAACAAACAAATTGTCCTTTTTACAATATATTGCGGGTTGGTAGAAGTTGGTATCTCGCTTGGCTCATAACCAAGAGGTCGGGGGTTCGAGTCCCTCACCCGCTAAGTAATCGAAATCAAAGCACCTGCACGTGGTGGTTACTGCATAACACTTTTGTGTTAACTAAGAGTTTGATGAGTTTTTTGACATAGTGGTTGAGTAGATTTTGAATTTTCATATTCAAAAGATGTGAAATTTAATCTCATTTATGTTTTAATATAAATACTTGAAATTAAATTTCGAGTCCCTCACCCGCTACTAGTTATACTCGGTAAAGCCTCTTACGAAAGTAATGTAACCGAGTCAAGTTCTTTAAAATAATAATTGGGAAGATAGCAAAACAAAAACAAAAAATACTATCTAACTACTCTCTTAATTGAGAGAACTCTTGGTGTTTTCAGTAATAGGTAAAGCGTTTGAGTTGAAATCAAAAGATTATGGGTTCGAGTCCCATTCTTCCCACTAAATCCAAGAATCTGAACAACATGGGAAAGGATTCTGAAATTGAATGAACATGAAAAGGCTGGCAAACCGATAAATTACATACCAAGTAGTGCCTCACATAATTACAATGTTCAATGGATTTAAAATATATAGGGAAAACGTAAAGTGTTTACAGTAATAATTGGTGGTTCGAATCCATCTATCCCCACTAAGAATAATAAACTTGGGGATATAGACAAACTGGTAAAGTCAAAAGTTTTGAATACTTTGAATAAAAAGCAACAAATACTTTAAACCTGTTCCCTAAGTTATTGAGTGAAATATTCGCTCAACGTTTTTGGTTGTTGGTATCAGATTTTTTCACAAAAAAGGGGCATACCACCTAACATTTGAAGTGTGTTTTAAACACAAATGGTTATGAATGGTTTTTATCAGTAGAAGTACTGAGTTTTTTCAAAAAATAAAATATAAGGAAGAACTTGTTGTGTATACAGTAAATTGAAATTTCTCGCCCATTGAGTGGCGAGACAAAAGTACCAAAATACAACAGAACTTCTTCTCTTTAATGAGAAGTTGATATATCCTTAAAGAAATGGGCGGGTTTAATACAGAAATGTATTATAGTTCGCCCATTTTTTTTTCATTTTTTTGTAATATAATGAAAAAAAATTCGTATAATTGTAAATTAATATAAATTATAGTATTATGGAAAATTTAGTATTATCACAAACTATGGTAAGTAAAGTTAAACAATCATTAATTGATGGATTAACTATTGCATCTGGTGCAAAAAGCAGTGCAACATATTACCACGGAAAAGACGAACAAATGAAAGCAATCCAGACTCAAATTTTGAATCTGTATAAACTTTCAAAAGAACTCCCATTGATTATAGCATCACAAAAAGGTGCTACAGGTCGATTTGTATCTGAAGTATTGCTTAACGAGTTTAAGCAAACCTTAAAGGGTGGAGCATGTAATATTGTTAACCCAATTGATTGGTATGATAATGGTTTAAGTGATAAGGCTGTTCTTAGTGCATTAAATAATCTTGGTGAAAATGGTTTACCATATGTTCTTCGTCTTTTTGTTGATTTGAAGAATGCAAGAGTTAATAACGAAAGAACGAGAAAAATTGTTCTCGGATTTATCTGGGGTCAAGATAATCTTGAATTCTATGCTATGAAGTATCGTAACAAAATTGCTCAAATTTTGAGACACACTTATGGTATTAAGAAAACATCAATTCTACTTTCAATTGCTCAGAAGCAATCATATACCAATGGTTTATTTGATAGCGACAAGGAATTGTCAATTGCAAATGAATTGATACTCAAATATTTTAATGGTGACTCAATTCGAGCATTTAAACTATTATTATTCTTATTTAAAAAGAATGGTGTTGAATATGGTGTAAATGAGTTTCCAATTTTGAGTGAATATCAGAAAGCACAAACAGATATTACGAATATTAGTGTGATTCCAGAAGAAGTTCTTCTTGGTTTAATTTCAAGTGTGAAACATCCACAGTATCACAATATGTGGAGTACTGACATTCAGAAAGAAGCAACAAAGGCAATGATTCGTAATAATGTGAAGGTAACTTCAATTAATCAACAGGTTCGTCAAACAAAATCAACTGCAAAGTTGGGTGTTCAAAAACATGTTGAAATTGAAAAAGCGACAGATTTCTTAGCATTATACAAGACTGGATATGAAACAGGAAGTTTCACTCCAACATTAGTTGGTGCTATCAATGAACTTGCTAAGAAGAAGAAAATTACTGGTTTTCATTATCAGAATATTGGTATTATCTTAGATGATAGTGTTTCAATGACTGGTCACAAGGCAGAGTCAAAGAATACACCAAGAGCGATTGCTGATTTCACATCAAAGGTACTTACTGAATCTACGAAAGAATCAGTATTGGTTAAAACAAATGATGAAACTACTGATATTGCAACATCATTTATTGAACTTTTGAAGTATGAAAACCCAAGAAAGGCATATGATGCAATCTTCATCTTAACTGATGGATATGAAAATGCTTATGATGGTTTGACAAATGAGGTTATTTCAATTTATCGTCAAGAAACTGGAAATCAAGTACCAATATTTCAAATTTCACCAATTACTGGTGCTGAAATGGGTGCAAATGTTCGTCCATTGGGTCAAGGTGTTGTTACAATGGCAATTAATAATCCAATTGCAATACAACCACAAATTAGTGCAAGATTGTTAGAAATCGACACTAAACGTTGGTTGGAAAATCAAGTGTTGGCTCTTGAAGCATCACCTGTTAAGAGAACGAAAAAAAATTATATTAACGCATAAAAACAAGTATTATGAATACAAGAGATTTTACAGAATTGTTAAAAGGTTGTCGTCCTATCAAGGATAGTGAAGGTAACATTATAGTTCAGTCAATTATGAACATGCAAATTGTGTGTCTTACAACTGACAAAGAATATTCATTGGATACTCGTTTTGCTAATCCACTTACTTCTCTTATAGCTGGTAATCAGAATTATGGCGAAATTAATTTTTCTAATAAGGAAAATAAGGAAGTTATTTTACCTACTCAGATGGCTGTTATGACAAAACAGTCAGCACAGAACCATAGTATGATAAAAGCAGGTTATCTTGCTAAAAATGCTAGTGTTACGTATCGTGATGCTGGCTGCGTACAGGGTTCACAAGATGGTCATTTTCGTGGTTCATCTGAATTTCGAATGATTCCAATTACTATTCGTGAAATGTTATTTGATAGTGTTGGTAAAAATGAAGATTATTCACGTACTTACCCAGCTATTCGTAAACTTGGTCAAGATACTAATTCAAATACTTCTGAATATCTTGATAAGTATTTCAGTAAGTATGAAAAAAAATTGGAAGAGTTTATTGCTCATTTCGAACGACCAAAAAATTTAATTGGTACAATTGTATTGATTGATGGTGAAATAGTTGCGATTGATAAATTCCCATCATTCACATATGCTGAACAAGTGTGGGATGTAATGATTCGTGACTGTTATGGTGCACTTGCAGTTATTAGTGAATTGAAGGATAAGTCTGCTGGACAGGAATTTACTTCAACCTATAATGATCTGAAAAGAAATCATAATACAAATGTTGTTGATTTGCTTGAAAAAGCATTGAAAAAAACAAAAGCAAGTATAACTAAATCAGTGAGTGATAAGATTCAAGAACTTCTTGAATTAACATTTGATGCAAAACTTGATAGCGAAGGACAATCAACATCAACATATGCACCAAAATCATATATTTTGAAAACTGAAGGTTATGTTGGTCAAGTACTTACAGAAAATGAATTTAATCATCTTGTTAGTGTTGTTAAACGAGAAAAGTTTGACCCTAATGCACTTCGTGAAGTTAACGAGTTGAGAACTAAAGCTCGTAGACAAGATAGGTTTACTCTTTAGTAACATATATGTAATTAATAATGAACCCCATAAGTTAAATCTTATGGGGTTTTTACATTTCTACTGTTTTTAATCTATTTTTTTTGTATTTATTATAAATGTAACTGAAGTGAGAGCTTCAGATTTGGTAATTTACTGAACGGTCATTAAGTTAACAAAAAATTTAAATAATAAAAGGAATTTAAAAACAGAAAATATGGGATTTTTTGCAAGACCTCGCCTTAGTGATGAACAATTCGTTCAAAATAAAGATGATGTATTAACGCTAAGTGGTCAGACACGAATAGCAACAACAACTGGTTTAACATTAACCGATGGTTCAGGTGGAAATATTATTATTACAGCAAGTGGTGCATCAACTAATTTTGATGTACTGACTTATTGTAATGGTGTTATTAGTTTACAAACACCCACAGCAAGTGGTGGTAGTGGAACATATACTTGTGCATCACCTACAACATGTACTGTTGGTGGTTTACCTGCTGGTACACCAATATATGGGTCTGGTATTACCACAATACTTCAATGTATTTTAACACCAACACTTAATCCAACATTAACATCACCATCAATTTCGTCATTTACAATAAATCCAACATCATTAATATATGAAGTAGGAAGTGTTGCTAATATCACAAGTACAACATGTTTTAATGCTGGTTGTATTAATCCACAATATACTTCAACAAGTGATTGTAGAAGTGGTGTTCCAGATTATTATCGATATTCTAATTTTGGGGTAGTTGCTTGTGTAACTAATCCAGTAGATAATGATGTATATTCATTTGGTGCACATACTATAACAAATGGTAGTAACACAATTTCTGCAAGAGTTTATTATAATGCTGGTGTACAACCATATGATAGTAATGGTAGTGCATATTCTTCACCATTACCTTCGGGTTGTACAAGTACTGTAAGTAAAACAATAACTGGTCTTTATCCTTGGTATTGGGGAACTGAAGCAAGTGGTGGTGCAGCATCAGGAGTAAATAGACCTTCGGCATGTTGTATTAAAGATGTAATAACTGGTGGAACATATACGTGTAAATGTGTTGCTTCAAGCACCAGCACATTACAAGTTAATTTTGGTAGTAGTTCAGATGATTATATTTGGTTTGCAATACCTCAAGCAAGTACATCTAAAACTATATGGTATGCTGATGCCCTTAATAATGGTAGTATTGGTGGTGCAGTAAGTTCAGGTGGAAACCTATTTCCAGACCCTGATTTAACAACAAATATTACAACAGTATGTTGGAGTGGTCAAACATATAAAATATATATTAGTAATTATCAAAGTGCTTCGGCAGTATCAATGGAATTAAGAAATAGTTAAAATATAAAGATATGGCAATAATATTAAATGATAACATAAAAATAAATGCTGGTAAACCTAGTGAATCAAAATATTTGTCAAGTGGTAATACAGCATTTACTTCAGTAAGTGAGGTATATACTCAAATACCAATTAGTGAAAGATATCTTGGTTTAACTGTTCTTCTTGATAGTGGTGGGTCAAATGTTGAGTATTGGTGGAAAGAAGGTGTTCTGGACACTAATTTGATAGAGAAAAAATTTGCATCAGAACAACTTGTTGGTGATTTTATTACGGGAGCAACTAATTTAGGTTATTTTAGTGGATATACTGGAATACAAAATTTAGATTTATCAGGAAGTGGTTTTTTAATAGGTGATAGAGGTTTATATTATTCAGAATATAATTATTATTATGCTGATTCTAGTGGTATTATTAGAATTGGGAGTTCTTCAAATGATAACCAATTTAGACGAGCATATGTAAATGCAGGTAGAACTAAATCTTGGATTTATAATGTTGGAACTACTGCTTGGGAAGTGAGTTCTAATGATGTTATAGCAAATGTTGGAAATAGTATAATTGTTAGTCCTCATACTGGTTATGTTTTTACTGGAGTAACATGGAGTGGTTCAGAAGGTAGTGCTACTGCTTCAGTAACGGCAGATGGAAGTCTAATAACTGGTGATACAATTACAATAGGTAATGCAATTTATTCCGATAAATCAGATCAAAATCTTCATCTTAGAACAATAATAAATGATACACCAGAATTTCTTAACATAGAAACTGATGATAATTTTATTAGATTTTCAGGGGTGTCTTCAGTAATTAATGGTCAAAATTTTGGTACTGGTCACAACGTGTTTACTGGTAAAACCGATACTACTATGGGTTTCAGAACACTGAAACAAAGCGGTGATACAACAATTTCATTGGCTAGTGATGGTAGTTTAATAATATATAGTAGTTCAAATGGTTCAACAGATACAATTACTGGTGCAACTAATGTAGGTAGTGGTACGACAATTTATAGTGGTACAACAGATAGAAATTTACAATTTAATTCACTTATAGGTAGTGGAACAACATCAATATCGAAAGTTGGTGATGATGTGATTATTTATAGTAGTGGTGGAACTGGTAATGATAATTGTTATGATTTATCAAGTCCATCAGTAATTCCTGTTGGTGGAATATGTACTGGGACAGTTTTAACAGGAAAAACAAGTTTTCAACTTTGGGAAGAATTATTAGTGCCAGAATTATGTGGAACAATTACAGCACCAAGTACAACAAGTGTTGGTTTAAGTGTATCTGGATTGCGTGAAATTGATGAGAGTATTTCACAAACAGTTACAATTAATTTTAGTCGTGGTTGTATTAATCCACAATATTGTAGTGTTTCTGATAAACGAAGTGGTATTCCAGATAGTTATTGTTTTAGTGGTGCTGGTATGCCGTCAGGTTTTATAAACTGTTCAAGTTTAAGTGCAAGCTATACAAATGCAGCTTATGATGTTTTAATTGGTACACAAACATGGGGTGGTTGTACATGCTATAATGCTGGATTACCTGCATTAAGTAGTAAGGGTACTGAATATTGTAGTGCATTAGCTGCTGGAATTACATGTGCTAAAAGTAATACAATCGTTGGTGTGTATCCAATATACGGTACAACATCATCAATTAGTGTGTTAACAAAACAGACACTACAAAATATGTCAACAGCAAATAACATTCAATTAAGTTTAGTTGCTGATTCAAGTCCAAATAAACAGAAATTTGAAATACCATGTGCATGGCTTGGTGCACCAACTAATAGATCATTAGTTGGTGTGTGTCAATGGAATGCTGTGTCATCTCAATGGGAATACCCCGGTGGGTCAGCAGGAACATCATTATCATTATGGACACCAAGTTCTACAACTGAAACAGTTCAAGTTAA
>Ga0210003_1001744_pt1 | contig 18886 bp, 15 predicted proteins | sample LantaG_FD_182804 | JGI IMG/M metagenome (GOLD analysis project Ga0210003, IMG submission 182804) | Deep subsurface microbial communities from Baltic Sea to uncover new lineages of life (NeLLi) - Landsort_02402 metaG (SPAdes) (version 2) | ecosystem: Environmental > Aquatic > Marine > Oceanic >...
TCTGAACGAGGCAAAGCCGAGTGAAGAATCCCGCTTAAAAAGAGATTCTTCGCCCGCCTTCGGCGGACTCAGAATGACGGATGAGAAGGGCTCAGAATGACGAAGAAGTAGCCGTGCAGAGGTCTTTCAATTATTTCACGCAAACAGGGGTTTTATTTTGTTCTCGTTTATTCGAATTGAGGGCACATGCAATATACACCCTACGGATTACCATTTCACTCCATAAAAGCCTAACGGGGGATTGTGATATTCTTAAGCGGGCACATGCAATGTGCCCCTACGGATTAACTCGATATTGCATTTTTCATCCATGTTTTAATGCAAACGACCCCTCAAAAAGACCTCTGCGCAATTACCGCTTCTTCCCATCCGTCATTCTGAACGAGGCAAAGCCGAGTGAAGAATCTCGCTTAAAAAGAGATTCTTCGCCCGCCTTCGGCGGACTCAGAATGACGGATGAGAAGTAGCCGTGCAGAGGTCTTTAAAAAGAATTAAATATCTCAGACAGCTCTTTATCGGCGGGCAGTATGGAACATTTATCGGCAATTAAAAATAGAGGGTAGATGTCAAAATTAAAAAAAAGGAAAAAAATTGCAAGTATTTGCCGATTTTTTTTGTCTTTGTATGTAGAGGAGGAAACTATGTATGATAAAAATTTTCCGGAAAAAGGCGAAATGTTAATGAAAACAATTGAATTTGTTGACAGCACTTTAATTTTAGTAAACAACAGAAAGGGGGTTTTAGGGCGCGCGGAGGAGGTATGTTTTCTCGAGAAGACAGCTGTATTCCTCTTGGACAATGTCGTTAAGGGATGCGGTTCTTTAGGCGAACAGCCCAATCAAAAATTTCTCAAAATCGCCCAAAAATACTGCATTCAATGCATTCTTGCATTGATAGTCCTAAAAAACAAGGGGAGTATAGGCCCAACAGCCCACTCCGCCATATCCGCCCAAGTGGAGCAAATCTCCAAAATTATAACCAAAACAACAAACAAAGTGGAAAATACCACCACCAACCTACGAGGTTGGTGGTGGGTAAAAAAAAGAGGAGGGGGGAATGATTTATCGGAAAGATCCTTTGGTTAATGGGGAAGTTTATCATGTTTTCAATAAAAGTATCGCGGGATTTAAAATTTTTAACAATGATCCGGACTATGAAAGGATGATTCGGGAGGTAAGTTTTTATCAGATAAAAGATCGGCCCCATAGTTTCTCATATGGATTCAAGGAGGAAGAAAGAGATTCTTTGGTATCTAATGTTCAGAATGTTTCAGAAAAAATCGTTGATGTGGTTGCTTATTGCCTAATGCCGACACATATTCATTTTATTCTCAAACAGCTTCAGGATAGAGGGATATCACGGTTTATGAGTTTTATTCAGAACAGCTATACGCGTTATTTTAACACCAGGTATAAGCGCAAAGGACCTTTATGGGAGAGCAGATTCAAAAATGTGTTGGTAAAGACTGACGATCAGTTTATACATTTGACACGGTATGTACACTTAAACCCCGTAAGTTCATTTTTAGTCAATGAGCCTGAAGCGTGGAAATATTCGTCATATGGGGAGTATTTAGGGATTACAAGGGAAGAAGAAAGGATATGTAATTTTTCAGATTACGTCAATATGAACGCGCAAATGTATAAAGATTTTGTGACGGACAGAATAGACTACCAACGAGAGTTGACGAAAATTAAAAAGTTAATGCTTGAATGAGATGGGAAAATTGTATTCTTGCCGAAAGCGGATACTCTCCGAATTAGAGTTTCAGTAGCTCTTTCCAAAATTTAGGAGTATAAACCCGGATATTGCGTTATTCGCCATGTTCTAAAAGACCTCTGCACGGCTACTTCTTCGTCATTCTGAGCCCTTCTCATCCGTCATTCTGAGCCCGCCGAAGGCGGGCGAAGAATCTCTTTTTAAGCGGGATTCTTCACTCGGCTTTGCCTCGTTCAGAATGACGGATGGGAAGAAGCGGTGATTGCGCAGAGGTCTTTCTAATGCGATATTCGGGATAAACAAAAAAAAATAGGGACATCTCTTTTTCGAAGGACGTTCCTATTTTTTTTGTTTATTAACTGGCAGCCCCAAGGGGATTCGAACTACACTGGACAATTCTGATTTAGAAGTGGAGGCAGTAAAGGTTGAACGCGGAGAATTGATATGTGTGTAGATATCGACAGGAGCAGATGAAGTGATAAATGATATAGCAAATTTTATCCAATATTGCGATTTGAAGGGGCTTTCAAAGGCAACCCTTAGAGTGTATACCCGAAATTTAAAAGTTTTCAACCAATTTTGTGAAAACAATAGCTGTTCAAGCTTAGACCAAATTTCACATTCGTTTATGATTGATTTTCTCAAAGATCATAAAACCAGTCAAAAGATATCGATTGTATACACTCTTAAGAGTTTTGGTAAATTTTTAGCCTATGAAAATAAGATTAATCCTTTTTCGCGTCTGGAAGCGCCAAAAAAGAAAAGATCCCTGCCGTGTTATTTAACCGAACAGGAAATTGAAAGATTGTTAAGTATTATCGAAATTCCAAAGCACAAAGCTATTGTTGAAATTTTGTATGGAGCCGGGCTAAGGGTGAATGAATTGATACAGATTAAGAATAAAGATATTGATTTAAGCGCAGGAAAGATAAAAGTACGAGGCAAAGGCAATAAAGAAAGATTTGCCATTATAGGAACTTGCGCGGTAGATGCTATTAAGGAGTATAAGCCGTTAAATAATGTCGAAGAAAGTTTTCTGGGTTTTAATACGACTCAAAGTGTGAGAAGAATACTTTGTAACTATGGGCAAAGACTTGGAATTAAAATTACACCGCATATGTTACGGCATTCGGCTGCTACGCATATGTTGAATAAAGGCGCAAATATTCTTTTCATTAAAGAATTCTTAGGACATGAAAGTATCAGTACGACACAAATTTATACGCACTTAAATTTTAAAAAACTCAAAGAAGAACATAACAAACTCGAGGCTATAAGAAAAACTGGTGAAGTATTGGTTAATGTAAATCCGCCGGTTAAACATCTTCATTCGCAGGAAGAAAAAATTACTAAAATAGAAAAAATAATTAAGAAAAAGGTGAAAAGAAAAAAGTCTTTACCATGTTTATCAACTTTTCAAGCCGCGGAGATTTTAGGTTTATCAAACACCACAGTTATCAGATATGTCAAGCTTGGGAAAATAAAGGGTTCTGGAGGAAAAGGACTTTTTTATCATATTGAAGCGGAACATATTCACGAGCTTTTGGAATGTCCTCCAAATTGGTTAAAAAAAGCATGGGTTGTTAAAAAGGGAATGAGTCAAAGAGAATACCATAAACAATTGGCAATAGAAGCATGGCGGATGTTTAAAAGAGACGATAAACTGCCGTATCCAAACGCCAATGTTGTAGCGGCGTATCGAGATAGATATTATTCGAATCTACAAATGGCAGAGCGGTTGGGGGTTTCTTATACATTTTATGGTTCTCATATTCGTCCAAGAATTGCTATGATGTTTGAGTATGAAAAAAAGGTTAAAAAAGAAATGATGAATAGGCTTGTGGAAAAGCAAATGGGAAAATCCTTTGAACAAAACAATTTAATTGAAACCGGAGTGGCTATTGATGTGTAATTGTTTAGAATATTGGCTTTTTCAATATATTGCATTATTTGTGCTTAAAAAATTCAATTTTTTGAAAAAAATTGATTGACAAAGGAGAAATTTTAAGTTAAACTTTAATACAATCTTAAACATAATGTGAGGTAACGATGGAAACTTATTTTTCGGAAAAATTAACAATTGCAGAAACCGTGAATGTGTTAAGAAGAGAAGGGTTTGATGTAACTCCTAATAAACTAAGGCAATATGAAAAAGAGGGTCTTGTTTCTCCAGAGAAAGATCAAAAGTCTCACTATCGCTTGTATAGCAGTGGCGACATAAAGGTTGTACGAGAAATATTGGCCTTGTTATTTTTAGGGTATTCAATCAAGCGTATTAGACATTTTTTTGAACAAGGCAATAAAGCTTCTGAAATTTTTGAAAAAATACATGAGTTAAAAAAAGAGGATGAAGAAATAACAGCTAAATTGTCTGCGATTCAAAAAAATAATAATGGTTCAACGGAAGGAGATGAGTTTAAAAAGTTGGACAAACGCTCTATGGAACTTTCTGCTACTATTGCGGCAAGAGTATCATCTAACAAAAATTATCTTTGCATAACCGGGTTTATTGATTCATTGAAAGAAATTCGTATGAAAATTGATAAAAGAAAAGAGATGATTGATTCTATTGGGAAAAGACTGTTTTATAGGTCAACTCTGGAAGGGTATGAATCGTTTTTGTCAGGGAATTTTAAAAATACATTTAGGTAAAAAAGTAAAGGAAAGTTTTTTTTGCGAACACATTAACATCATGTTAAGCATAATATTAAGGTGGTGAAATGATAACTTTATTGAGATTTTATAGACTATCCAAAGGGTTAAAGGCTGTTGAATTAGCTGAAAAAGTTTCTATCAGCCCTTCTCTTTTGTCGAAAATTGAGACAGGTAAATGTAGCGGCTCAAAATCTACTCAAGCAAAAATTGCAAAGGCCTTAAGGATGAAAAAAGAAATTTTGTTTGGATTAAAATAAAGGACAAAAAACAAATGGGTGTAGGTTTAAAAAAGATAAGCTTTGTTGATATCGCGGATGAAATTTCTTCGAACCATGATCTTTTTTATACGAATAAAGGTTTTTACGAATACAAAGATGGCGTTTATTCGCTTATAAATTTCGAGGTACTAAAAAAATGGATACTCGATATTTTGGGTGAAGAGTTTACGGTTAATCGCGTGAAAGAGATCCTGTGCTTACTTAAGACAAAAACATATATTCCGATAAGCGAATTAAATAATACAAACCTTTTAAACCTTAAAAACGGTTTATTTGACATTAACAACTACAAGTTACATCCGCATACATCTTCAATTTATTCAACGATTCAGCTTAACGTTAAATACGATCCGGAAGCAAGCTGTAAGAAATGGATACAAACCGTTTATGAAGTGCTTGAAAATGATGAAGAAAAAATAGAAGCGTTACAAGAGTTTTTCGCGTTATGTCTTACCAAAGAAACAAAGTATGAAAAAGCTCTCATATGCGAGGGAGAAGGATCCAACGGGAAATCCGTATTGTTGAATGTGTTAGCGGAGCTTTTGGGCAATCAAAACTATTCAGCGGTTCCGTTGGAAAAATTTAATAACACGCATTATGTTGCTAATCTTTTTGGTAAGCTTGCAAACATTAGTATCGAAACTAACGCGAAAGCAGAAGTCTACGATTCAATTTTTAAAGCAGTAGTTTCCGGTGATCCAGTGGAAGCCGATTATAAATTTGCCGCGCCATTTACTTTTCATCCCTTTTGTAAACTTATTTTTGCCGTTAATAATCTTCCACGGGTTGATGATAAAACAGAGGCTTTTTTTCGGAGGCTGATAATCTTGAGATTTAACCGGATCTTTTCTGAACGAGAACAGAACAAAAACCTTAAGCATGAATTGATGTCAGAACTTGATGGAATATTTCTTTGGTTTTTAGAAGGGTTAAAACGTTTAAGAAAAAGAGGGTATTTTAGCATAGGAGAGTCTATACAGACAGAAATAGCCCAATACAAGAGAGATAACAACAATGTGTTGGTGTTTGTCGAAGAAGAATGTGACCTTGATATAGGCGTATCTATTTCTAAACAAGATTTATATGACGAATATGTGCGGTATTGCAAAGATAACGGCAACAGGCCTCTAAGCAAACTAAAGTTTGGTAAAGAATTATTGAAACGGTTTAGTGGCATTGAGGATCAAAGAACTTATACGCAGAGGATATGGGCAGGGATAGATTTGGTAAAAGTCCAAACATGTCAAACATGACAAGTATGACACAATTTTCCTAATTAAGAGAGGATTTTTCAATATAACATTATTAAGAGAATATTCGTCATATTTGTCATAAGTGTCACAAAAATTGGCAATAGTGTGGGTAAGTCGAAGACTTATCCAAGTAATCTGGATAAATCCTCAAAAATTTATCCAGATTACGGCACTATTGACAATGCTCCTTACAATTTTAAAAAGGACAGAAGAAATAATGAATAAAAGAGTAGGAATTTACGCTCGAGTAAGCACAAAAGACCAAACAATAGAGCAACAACTTCAGAAACTACGAGAGTTTTGTTCAAATGCGGAATATCCAGTTATAAACGAATACATAGACGAAGGGATTAGTGCTGTAAAAACGAATCGACCGGCGTTTAAACGTTTGCTTGAAGATGTGCGCCGGCGAAAAGTAAATACCATTTTAGTGTGGAAATTAGACCGGTTCTCGCGCAGTTTGAAGGAACTTATAAATACGATAGACGAATTGAATGAATATGGAGCAAATTTTATCAGTTATTCTGACGCGAATATTGATACAACCACTGCTTCGGGAAAGCTGCTATTCAATATGATCGGGGCAGTTAATCAGTTTGAAAGAGACATCATAAGTGAGAGAACAAAGCTGAAATTGAGCTATTTGAAAAGAAAAGGGATCAAATTGGGGAGACCAAGACGAGTAGAGTTCGAAGATATAGTAAAATTCCGTATGCAGGGGTTATCTCTCAGACAAATAGCGAAAAGAATAGGTTGCGATAGGTCTACGGTATCAAAGGTGTTGAATAAACGGTATTAAGAATTTATCACTTTTTGTGCTTAAAATTTAACGGTTTTAATGGGTTGAATAAACGGTCATTTATTCAACAGCCAATTGCATGATGAAGATGAAAAGGAAGAAGAAAATAACATTTAAAGAGTTTGAAATTGATCGTCCGGCTGAATGCGCGAAATTGTTTAGCCAGGCGGATGATTATATTGTGGATTGTCTTATAAAAAAGTTTTTTGAACAAAACAAAAATAGAGTTGTGAGTGTTATGAGCATATGATAGCATATACGAAGGCCAATACCAACAGACTAAAATTTTCAACAAGGTGTATAAAAATATGCCTTGGGGGGCGCTTATGTGCTAATGGTATTGGCCGGGCGCCCCTTTTTATTGCTTAAGGAGTATGATTGAAAATGGATAGGTCTTTTAAGACCATAGAGGGAATTTTTGCGTTGCAAGAACGGATGGCAACTTATAACCAAAAACAGTTTAATGAGCGGTATAAGTTCGTCAAAGATTGTGTCGAATTGGTTCTTAATTGTTGCGCCGATAATGACGTAATAATTTCGGAAAACAAGGAAAAGGAAGCTTCTGTTTTTAGAATTGTTTTTGACGCTGGGCTGTCAAGTATAATCAATGCTACAAAGTTGCTTACATATGGCGTGCCGGGCGACAGTTTGGCATGTCTTAGAGTTTCATTAGAGGCATTTATTTGTGTTGATTATATGATAACATTCAACGCTTATTCGAAGATACGAGAAGTGATATTTAATGGGCAAGGTGACTTGAATTGTAAGGAATATGCCAAACACTTACAAGATAAGGACAAAGCTGAAGGTGTGGAAAAGAAAGATAAAAAAGACCGTCACAAAATGCATTGTATGTTATCCCAAAAAGGGAGTCATTTACTCTTAGAACGTTTGAAACTTAGTCGATTTACTTTAAATGGGAGACAATATCCACAAGTTGGACAAGGATTGTTGGACGAAAAGACAGCTTTTAATGTTTCGGGTTTACATACTCAGATAGCGATGTATATGGTTAATGTTTGTGAAGATTTTTTCAAGAGTATAAAAAATGTCGCGCCGGATTATTTGTTTCCGAAAGCAGAAGCACTAAGAAAAAGATATGAAGAAGATGTTCGGGATTCAAAAAAACAAGTTAAAATATGGGAAAAAGTAGAACGCGAAAAAAAGGAAATGTGTAATACAAAATAGGGGAAAGAATGTATATTTATTTGGATGAGTCAGGTGATTTGGGATTTGATTTTACAAAACAAGGAACCAGCCGTTTTTTTGTTATTACGCTTTTAATCGTTTATTCGAATGATGTAAACAAAAAAATCCTTAAGATGATAGAAAGAACTCTTAAACGAAAAGTTAATAAACGGAAAAAGGGTAAAAATTCTGAGGCGGAACTTAAAGGAAGTAAAACGGACATAACAGTTAAACGCTATTTTTATCGCTTAGTAAAAGATGACAGCTTTGAAATCTGTACACTAATTCTAAACAAGGCTAGAGTTATTGATAAATTAAGGAAAAATAAACCGAAGTTGTACAATTACATCAGCAAATTGCTTCTCGAAAAATGCCAATTTGGAAAAGTGCAGAATAGAGTCAGTTTGACTGTTGATAAGTGTAAAAACAAAGAAGAAACAAAAGATTTCAATAATTACCTTCTTACGGCGCTAAGAAAATTTATACCGGTGACTACTCCTTTTGTACAATATCACGAAGCCTCATACGCGCATAAAGGATTGCAGGCGGTAGATCTTTTTTCGTGGGGAGTTTACCGTAAATATGAAAGATCTGATTTAGAATGGTACAGCGAATTTCATGAAAAAATAAAAGTAGAGATAATGTATTTACCGGCAAGAAAAAGATGGTTCTAGAAAACGCGAAAGGATTTGTGATCCCTATACAGCCAATTCCCCTAAACTTTGACCAACCTATGGAAGGAAACATTTAAGGGACTGTATAGGACTTACTCACAAATCCTCTGCAATGCGTTGACAACGCATTCACACCGTGAGTATATCGCAGAAATGTGAAAAATGCAACTTTTTTTAACTGTTAAACTGTCGTTGCAAACGGTAAATGAATGGGTCGTTAACGGAGATTAAACGGTGATTTAAAGGGCAAACTAACGGTAAGATTAACCGTTAACCAACGGTTAAACCACCGTTTAAAACCAAACAAACCGGTAAATATGCTGTAACCGGTAAAAATCAACGGTAAGCGTAGATTATTAACGGTTAAAATTACCATTTAATAGCCGTTAAAAACCCTTTGCAAAGGGTGGACAAAAACAGAAAATAAATGCGAACGGTAAATGAACGGGTTAAACGGTAAACGAACGGATGTTAACGGAGATTAAACGGTGGTTTAAAGGGCAAACTAATGGGGAATTAACCGTTCGCTAACGGTTAACTCACCGTTTAAAACCAAACAAACCGGCAAATACGCTGTAACCGGTAAAAATCAACGGTAAGCGTAAATTGTTAACGGTTAAAAATACCGTTTAATAACCGTTAAAAACCCGTTGCAAAGGCTGGATAAAAACAGAAAATAAATGCAAACGGAAAATGAACGGGTTAAACGGTAAACGAACGGATGTTAATGGAGTTTAAACGGTGGTTTGAAGGGTAAACGAACGGTAAGCTTAACCGTTCACTAACGGTTAAGCTACCGTTAAAAACCAAATAAAGCGGCAATATATATGATTACAAACATCAGCAAGGATATGGGGATCAAAGCCAATCATGAAAACAATAGCATATCTTAGGAAATCAACCGATAGACAAGAAATGTCTATTCCTGATCAAAAGAAAGCGGTAGAAAAATATGCCGCGGATCATTGTATGGAAATATCACAATATTTCAAAGATGAAGGGATATCCGGCAAAACAGCAATAGATAGACCGGCTTTTATGCAGATGATAAGTTGTGCTAAGAATTCTACCAATAGTTTTGATGCGATCTTGGTTTATTCGGTTAACCGTTGGGGGCGGTTTGAGGATCCGGTAGAATCTTTGTATTGGGAATTCGAGCTTAAAAAATGTGGTAAAAAAGTAATTTTTGTAAACGAAGATTTTAAAAATGACGGTACGGTAGGCGCCAATATAACCAACTTGTTAAAAGCGTCTGAGGCTTCTGAGTACAGTAAGCGCTTGGCAAAAGATTCTTTCCGCGGACAAAAAACGTACGCCGAAATGGGGTATTGGGTAGGTGGGGACGCTCCGTATGGATATGAAAGAGCTTTAATTGGGGATAACGGAGAGATTCGACAGATACTGAGAAAGGGAGAAAGAAAAGCGATCACAACGCAACACATTAAGCTTGTAGTTAACGAACGAGAGGCCAAAACAGTACGGTTAATTTTTGATTTAAGAGTTAACAAAAATAGAGGGTATGGAAGCATAGCTAATTGGCTTAATGAAAGAGGTCTAATGTCCTCTTATGGTAAGGAATGGTGCAAAAGTTCTGTTTGGTCGATCATTCATAACGAGGTTTATAAAGGAGCCATTGTTTTTAACAAGCGTAATTACAACAGAAACGCTGGAAACCACAAATACAATTCAAAAGATTTGTGGATAATTGTAGACAACGCACATGAAGCTATAATCTCGCAAGAAGTTTGGAAAACTGGACAAAAAGGCGGAGAAGCTTTTACTGGTGGGAAGAACACAAATTTTAATAGCCAAGGACAATACTATACGCCTTATTTGCTAAGCAGAATGATTCACTGCATGAAGTGCAATAATAAGTAGCAAGGACGTAAGCAATTGGTTAGGAATAAGGGCTTACAACGCGAATATATCTGTGGAGGATATCAGCGAAAAGGTAAGCACATATGTAAACATTTTGCGATCAAGGCGAATTCTCTTGAGGATTACGTCGTTGCAAGAATACAAGATAAATTAGATAGTCCGAAATGGCGGCGTGAATTGAAAGATAAGTTAAAAAAACGGTTGTTAAGTATGTTCTCAGGTTCAGAGGATAATTCAAACAATTTACAGCATGAAATGGGAATTCTGGACAAAGAGATAAATAATTTTAATATTGCCATAGCCAAAGGCTTGGATATAGAAATGGCAGTACAAGAGATAAGCAAAAGGCAAAAACAACGAGAGTGTTTATTGAAAGAAAAAGAAAAGATTGAAGATATGCAAAATTGTGCGGGAAATATTAATGAGATGGCTGACGAAATGACGTCATATCTTAACGATTTTAAAGACGTAATCGAAAAAGGTGATTATGTAGACAGGCAACGGTTTGTGCGGGTGTTTGTCAAGGATGTGAAAATAGATTCCATAAACAGGGTGGTTTACACGAGTTTCTATAAACAACCCCAGTATGGTTTTAAGCAAAACTGGAGTACAAGTTTATCCAGTTTAGATGGCAGCCCCAAGGGGATTCGAACCCCTGTCGCCAGAATGAGAATCTGGTGTCCTGACCGGGCTAGACGATGGGGCCACTGTCAGCAGTGTGATTGGAAAATGGTAACATACCCGAAAATTTTTGTCAATATATCCGGGTTAAACGAGTGGAAATGTATCGTCTTTAATCGATCAGACGCTGAACTTAATGGAAAGAATGTCTCCATCTTTAACAATGTAAGTTTTGCCTTCAAGTCGGAATAGACCGGCGCTTTTAACTTCACGTTCACTGCCTGCTTTTTTTAAATCATTATACGAGAAAACCTCCGCGCGTATGAATCCGCGTTCAAGGTCGGAGTGAATTTTCCCGGCGGCATTTACCGCCGGTAATTCTGCAGGGCAAGTCCATGCGCGGACTTCATCTTTGCCGACGGTAAAGAAAGATATCAGACCTAGTGTTTTGTAGGCTCTCTGTATGAAAGAATTTAACGAAAGTTCTTTAATCCCTAAGTCATCGAGAAAGGTTTGACGGTCTTTTTCATCGAGCTCGCGTATTTCCATTTCAATATTGGCGCGCATAATCATGCAATTCTGCAGATTTTCGGCATAGGTTTTTGTCTCACCGGAATTTAACTCGTTATCGGATATGTTCAGCAAGGTAAAGAAAGGTTTAAGTGTTAAAAATTGAAACGAACGAATTGTTTTTTTCTCTTGCTCGTTTAGTTTCGCGGAAGACGCGCTTTCATCATTTTCAAGACATTTCATGATTTTTTCTAACGTGCTAAGCTCGAGTTTTTCTTCATCGGTCGAAGCGCCTTTAGTAACAGATTTTTTTAGGCGTTCTATCCGTTTTTCGGCAATGATCATATCCGCGACCATTAGACCTGTTTTAATTCGTTCAAAATCGCGCGAAGGATCAATACTGCCCAGGGAATGAGGAACACCGGGGTTTTTAAAAGCGCGAATTACAAAAACTAAAGCATCTACTTCCCGCGCGGCGGCTATTATTTCGGAGCGGGAAGAATCATTTATACTGCCGGGAATATCAACAAAGTCGATAGCGGCGTAAATTGTTTTTTTGGGAGCATAAAGTTGGCTAAGCCAATCTATTCGTTCATCAGGGACTTTTACCACCGAAATATGCGCCTCTATTTTTCCAAATGTGCCGACCTCTTTATTTGACCCGGTCAATGCGTTGAAAACGGTAGTTTTCCCTGATTGTTCTAAGCCGATTATACCTAATTTCATATTGTAACCTCATTTTTTTTTGTAAAGGCGAATTGCCATTTATTGAACAACGGACAGGCACGAGGGTCTGTCTTTACATTTAGGAGTAGGATAGGAAATCATAACATGAAAAAACGGGTATCGCAACGAATTTAACCATATGTGTAAGCCGATTTTAAAATGTGTCTAAAGTACCAACCTACGAGGTTGTCGCGGATGATTTGTATGCGGGCACATGCAATGTGCCCCTACGAATAATTTGTGCGGGATTTGTATGCGGGTACGTGCGATGTGCTTTTATGGGTAATTTATGCGGGCACATGCAATGTGCCCCTACGAATAATTTACGCGGGATTTGTATGTGGGGACGTGCGATGTGCTTTTATGGGTAATTTATGCGGGCACATGCAATGTGCCCCTACGAATAATTTGTGCGGGATTTGTATGCGGGTACATGTGATGTGGCCCTACGGGGTTGGTGTTTTGGGCCATGAGGATTTTGTAGGATTTTTGTAGGATTTTTGAGAGTTGACTTTTTGTTGCGCTTAATGTATATTAAGTTTGGGTGTTTTCAAAAGTTAGATTTTGAAAAAAGTATGGGGAAACTGAGTTTTTATGTTTTTTATGACGGTTTAGTTATTCGAACTTTTGATTGTAAGGTTAGGCGCGTCTTGGGCGATTTTTTTTTGACCAAAAAAGCGGGGCTTATCGGAGGGATACATATGGAGAAGAGTGATAAGAACAATGTACGTTTTTTTCGGACACATCCGGAAGATGAAAGAGTTCAACAAAGTCTGAGGATTTTTAGTGTCTTAAAAAGGAACGATAGTGTCACAAAAAAAGATATTGTCAGCCGAACAGGATTGTCCGACAGTGTTGTCGAGGAGTATATAGAGTTCTACAAAAAGAAGGGGCTTGTAGAAGTTTCTGATTCTGAAAATGAAAAAATAATAGTTTTAAATAAAAACGGGAAGAAAGTGTTGGGAGTAGGATTCGCGCGCGGCGAGTGTTTTTTGACAGTGTCAAGTATGGACGGCAGTTTGCAGAGAAAAGAACGGATAGAGCTTGATGTGTTTGATAACGGACATTTGAAAAGGAAAGACATAAAAAATATTTTGTCTAAAATTGAGGAAGAAACACAGTTTAAGGATATTAAATTTCATGCCGCGGGAATCGCGCTTCAGGAGAATGTCGAACGAATTAAAAGTGGCGACACGAAGTTTTTTATAAAAGAGATGAACCGTGTTTTTAATTGCCGTTTTTTTTCCGCGAGGGAAACTACCGCGGCGGGATATGGGGAAAGAGATTTTGGGACTCAAACTAAGGGAACAGACATATTGTTCATGCATCTGGACGCGGGTGCCGGTGTTATTGTGAAAGATGAAATAATATTTGAAGCAGATGAAGGGGATGCTGACCGCGCGTATTTGCGTCCGTGGAATCAGTTCGGCATAGTGGAAACGGCGCAGGATCTCTTGGAAAAAGGAATTGGAACCAGCATTGTCGATATGGTTCATGGGAACAAGGACAGGGTAACGCTGGAAATAGTGTTAAAGGCTGCTGACGGGGGAGACGAGGTTGCTAAAGATCTGGTAAAGCGATCCGCGCTTGCTTTGGGTATGAGGGCGGCATATTTGGTAAACATGTTTACGACCAAAACCGTGATTTTGGGAGGGGGTAAACAGGAAAACAGTGAGGAGTTCATAAAACATGTAAGAGATGGAGCAAACAAGTTTTTGCTTACGGGGCTGGCCGGAAAAATTGAAATTGTTTTCGGCTCTTTAGAAAATGAGGCATCTTCCCTTGGTGTCGGGGGATTATGCCGCAGAGAATTATTTATGGAGGTTTAACTATGGCTAAGGCAAGTGTGGAAAGAAAATGCAGTATGTGCGGAAAACCGTTTATTCCAAACAAGTACAGGCCGAATCAAGAGGTTTGTTCTAGTTTGGAATGCCAATACCAGAGACAGCTTATTAATATGAAAGCTTGGCGCGAAGCGAATCCAAACTATTTTAAATACAAGGAATCGCAGGATAAATCGTGGAAGCAGGCATGCAGGGAAAGGTCTTTGGATTGGCGCCGAAAACACAAAGAATACCTTCAGCTTTATCGTGAAGCGAACAAAGATCGGCATAGGGAATACATGCGGGACTACATGCGAGAATACCGCAGGAGAAAAAGACAGAATGAAATGAGTGTATTCGGTGAACAGAAAAAAACGGAAAATAATGAGAACGAATAATGGGACGGAACGGCGGATGTTGTTGAGTCGGACGAATGAGAGAGTTTGGGGCACCCGCAAGGTGGAAATGGGTGGGGTCCTTCTCTCGCCTTCGGCTCGCTCAGGATGACGGGGTGGGGGTTCTTCCTAAAAGTAAAAGATAAAGGTTGTCAATGGAGTTAATGTTAAGAGCGCGAAAATATTTTAAACAGGCTCGAACTTTTATAGGTTTGGCCGTGGTATTCGGCTTTTTGGCCGCGGGCTTTAGCGTGAATCATTGCGCCGCGGAGGAAGAAAATAGTGAAGAGGTGAACACAATAGCCGACTACATCAAGCAGGAAGAAAAAGCGCTCGACGAAAAGATCTCGGAATATTTAAAAGACGCGGAAAGAGAGCTTTACAAAAACAATTTCTCTCGCGCGCGAAGTTACATTGAGAAAGCCAGTGAAATAAAAGAATCCGAACGGGAAAAGATCAGGGAAAAAGCGAGAGAATTGGCTGAGAAAGAAGTACAGCAAAAAAGAGAAAGAGATAAACTGAAAAAACTTGCCGATCAGGTATCCGGGACCGGGGACATTAGGTCCTCGAGTAAAGATACGACAGAAAGTATCAGGGACAAAAGAGAAAAAGCTCAAGCTTTGCTGAAAAATATTGAGAAAGCGGAAGAAGCTTTTAGAAAAACGAAACGCGTAGAAAATAAAACGCGCGAACAAAAACTGGAAGAAGAGAAACGAGCGGAAAAAGAAAGAGAGATAAGAATACAGACCGAAAAAATGGAAAAATATCTTGCCGAAGCCGAGAAGTTTCTCGAGAAGAATGAATTCAGTAAGGCCAAAGTGTATGTTGAAAAGGCTCTAAAGATAAAGGAAGGAAGCCGGAAGATTTTAAAAAAAGAAGAAAATAAAGAGCGCAAGATACGGACAACTGAGGAAAAGAGGCAAGCCGCGCGCCGGGCGGAAGAGGAAAAGAAAAAGGCTGTAAGGGATAAGAATATCTCAAAACTGTTGAAGCAAGCGGAAGGCGCGTTTAAGGAGGGCAAGTTTGATAGAGCGAGAGATTACGTGAAGAAAGTCTTCAGCGAGTCGGCGGAGAACGTTGACGCGAAAGGGATACTCGAGAGAATAGCCGCGGCCGAACGAGCGCGGGAAGAGAAAGCGAAAGAGGAAAAAGCCGCCGCGCGCCGGGCGGAAGAAGAAAAAGAACGCGTTCGGAGGGAGTTGAAAGTCGCGGAGTTCTTGAAACAGGCGGCCAAAGCGCTTGACTCGAATAATTTTGGAAAGGCAAAAAATCGCGCGGAAAAAGCGATGAGCGCAGATGAAGAAAACGCTGACGCGAAGGAAATGTTAAATCAGGTTTACGAAGCCGAAAAAATTTATGAAGAGAATAAAAAACGGGAGAAAGAAGATCGTCTGCTGAGAGAGAGAGAAAAAGTTCGCGCCGCGCGCGAGATTAAAACAACAAAATATTTGCAGGACGTGGAAAACGCTCTTCGGGCGAATAAATTCAGTAAAGCCAGAAGCTGTGCGGAGAAAGCTTTTGAAATCGATTCGAACAATCTTCTTATTCGGGACATTCTGAATCAAATATCTCGGGAAGAGGAAAATTATAAAAAACAGAAAAAACAAAAAACAGTTAAAAAAGAAACACCAGAAATAAAAAAGGCGCCCGCGGTGAAAAAAGATATAAAAATTGAGATGGAAAAAGACGTTTCCGGCAAGTTGGGCCGTCCGCGCCGGCGTTTTACGTCTGCCGCTCAAGCCGCGAGAGTTGTAAGCGGAGAAGAAAAGAAACAAAGCCCTCCGCGCGGGAAAAAAACGGCGGAAGAAGACATTCACCAAATGAAAATCGCGAAATTACTGGAACAGGCGGAAATCGCGCTTAAAGAGAACGATTTTAGAAAAGCTCAAAGTTACGCGGAAAAGGTCTTGAAAACGGATAAAAATAACGTTTTCGCGCGGGAGATGACGATAAAAATCAGTAAGACTGAAAGTGATTATAGAGAAAAAGAAGTTATTGCCGCTAAAGAAGCGGCGGCAAGAGTGAAAGCGGACAAGGCTCGGGAAAAAAGAGATCGAGACGAAAAAGAAAAACAAAAATTACGGGAAACAAAACTAAAAAAATACATTGACGAGGCAAAAAAATATCTTGAGAAGAAAGATTATAGTAACGCCAGACGTTGCGCGTACAAAGCGAAAGATATCGATCCGACCGATAGTATCACGGCTCTTTTGATAGCAGATATTGATAAAGGCGAGATGTTCGGAATAAAGGCAAAAGAAGCTCTTAAGCGCGCGAGTGAGACAGAAGAAGCTCTTAAAGAATTTTCCGCGCGAGGAGAAGACGTTTTTACTAAGGATGATGAGGGAAAAGAATGGTACGAGTATATCACGGACATTTTTAAAAAGAGGATTTATGAACTCGGCAGGGTGCATGAAGGAAGGGTATACACGATAGATGAATGCGTTCAGCTGGCTCTTCAGAGAAGCCAAAGGATAAAGGTCGCGGACAAACAGGTAACATTGGCAAAGACGCGTGTTTGGGAGACTCGCAGAGAACTTTTGCCGTCAGTTACTACCAGGATCGAGCGGTCTACCGGTAAAATAGGTACAACCACGGGGCCTCGTCACTATCAGGGAGAAAAATATCAGGTTGAACTAAAACATAATGTTTTTGACGGGATGGGAACTTGGTTTACCGTACGGCAGGCTCAGACGAATCTTGATGTCGTGAAGTTAGAGAGAGAAAAAGTAAAGAATGAAATTGTGGCAGAAACAAAAACTTCCTATTACAACCTTGATAAAGCTATAAAAGCTTTCGCGATCCAGGAGATGTATAAGGAAAGGATAAACAATTACTACAGAATCGCCGAAGAATCTTTTAAACAGGAATTGATACCGGAAATGGAGCGTCTTAAGGTTAAAGGCCAGAATATGCAGGCTAATTTTCAATATGATTCTTCGAAGGAGGATATCACTTTGGCGGAGACGATTCTTTACCAGGCTATGAATGTCGAGCCGGATTATCCCATAAACATTCAACCTATCACTCCGCCCGAAGATACGCTCACTATCGGACTTGAAAATTGTTATCGGCTCGCGTTTGCCAATCGTCCGGATTTTAAAATCAAAGAAAAAATGATCGAATATTATGACTTCGACAGGAAGATCAGTAAAGCAAAAGGCTGGCCGAAGATAGATTTTCAGGGGTCTTTTGGAAACGCGGTTGAAACCTATCAGCCGACGGAAGATAATGAGGAACAGAGAGGGCTTTCTCCCGAATGGTATGCCGGGGTCCAGGCAAGTGTCCCTATTTGGGGGAATACTCTGGAGTATAGTTATGTTAGGGAAAAATGGGCTCCGGTTGTGTCCAGTTATCATGGAACGGAAAGCGCGACCAGTTATTTAAGCGTGAAGTTTCTTGACGACATGGCGTATTTTACGAATTTAGCGGAGTCGCGCGCGGGATTTGAAAGCGCGAAATACGAATATTTGAAGTATAAAAAAGATCTTATTGTGGAAGTTAAAGAAACTTATTTTAAATACAGAAAAGCGCTTTTGCAAATGGACGTGGCTAAAGCTCAGGTTGAACATCAAAAGATGTTTGTAGGCGTGCTTGAAGAAAGACGGCTTTTCGGGGAGATGGAGTTATCAAAGATCATCGAGGAGTATGAAAAGTTTTCCGAGCATCAATATGGTTTAATCCAGGGGCACACGAGTTATTTTATATCGCTGGCGGAACTTAATAAAGCGATAGGTGTTCCCGATTATTTTGATCCCGGGCACGAAGATCAGGAATACGGAGTGTGGAGCGAAGAAATTATTTTGAACAAACCGTCTGCAGATGAAATTATCATGGAAATAAAAAATCCTATCGCGTCCGAAGAAGTTTTACCCGATGGGGTGATTGGCGGGGGGAAATAGGTTACAGAGGAAAGGGCGCGCGTGCCCCTGCGGAAAATTAAAAATAAAATACCGTAGGGGCACATTGCATGTGCATCAACAAAATAAAATATCGTAGGGGCACATTGCATGTGCCCGAATAAAATACCCATAGGGTGCATTGCATGCGTCCGAATGAAGAGTTCCAACGACGGACGTTCAAAATAAAATGAAAATAAAATCCTCAAACGGGCACATGCAATGTGCCCCTACGGAAAAAGGGACAATAAAATTTTGAACGGGTGTGTGCGATGTGACGGATGGGGAATGGGAATGGAATTTTGAACGGGTGTATTGCATGTGCCTCAACAAAATAAAATGCCGTAGGGGCACATTGCATGTGCCCGAATAAGAGGGGTATTATGATGGAAAACAATGAAAACAAAAATGTGCCGGAAGAAACGCCGCGGGCAGAGTCTCATGAGGAGAGTCAGGCGGACGGCAAAG
>Ga0210003_1001745_pt1 | contig 18884 bp, 29 predicted proteins | sample LantaG_FD_182804 | JGI IMG/M metagenome (GOLD analysis project Ga0210003, IMG submission 182804) | Deep subsurface microbial communities from Baltic Sea to uncover new lineages of life (NeLLi) - Landsort_02402 metaG (SPAdes) (version 2) | ecosystem: Environmental > Aquatic > Marine > Oceanic >...
ATGAACAGAGATAATGTTGCGGTTAGAAAGCTAGAGCTTCGGGGTGGACGCCAGGAGCTTGAAAACTTTTCCCGATGTTTAATGCATGGGGGAAAGATGAAGGTTGCCCATGATCCCAGCGATTGGGGGACGTATATCTTTACGTGTTATCCGAAAAGCTCATTGCCAATTGGGCGGATTAAAAACCTGCTTTCTGGTAGGCAGGGGAAGTTCCATGGAGTTGAGGTAAATGCCTGGATTCCTGGTAGTCCGGTTCCGGTTTATTTGACATCTGCAAGAGCGTTTGATGATACGTTTCGGACAATTGCGCGCCGGGTTTACACCACACCAACTTCCAAATACTGAAAGGCGGAATGATGAAAGAAAAAAAGAAACGGGACTTTGAGGTTCGGGCTTGCCTACGATGCAAGGGTCAGAAAACCATTGTAAATTGGGACAAGGCGATTCGACCTTGTACCTATTGCAATGGAAAGGGAGGTTTTAAGGAGCCGAACAAGGATAGGATTCTCAACAACTGCGGTTCTAATCGAGGGGTGATTCGTTCTTCTCGTCCCAAGGTTGATAAAGGTTTTCGAGCCTACTATGTTTGGCGGATAGCACGGTTTCATGGAGGGAAAGATACGAGGATGCCGATGTGTGCAGAGATGGATGTTCAGTACGATCCATTTCGTCCGGAGCTTGAGGAGATGGCCCAGGAGCTAGCGGCCAAGGCATTCGGAACTTCTTATGCTGGGGCCATGATTTGGGGCCGAGCTTTGGGGGTGCTATGAGAAGCTAAAAATTGGGCTTCTATCCGGGGGGACGAGGGAATTTATTCTTTCGTTGCTTTGGGGCCGTTTTCCTAAGACCTTAATCGGGTGCTCAAGCGTAAGTTTGAGCATCCTATTTAGGGCCTTTAGAAACCATGGAGACAGAACCCTATGACCAAAAGCAAGCTACTACAAAAAGGAAGACTAAAAAAGGAGACAGTTTATGTAACACAAGATAGGGATGGGTATTATGCCTCTCCTTCATCTGTAGGATCCCAGCAGGACTCAAAGTAACTCCTGCCTCTAACCTTCCAGATGGAGGGTGGTGGCTAGAGGAAATGTCACTAAAAATGAAAGAGAAACCAGAAGTAATTTCCTGGTTTAGGAATTGCGGGTTTCTTTTTCGAGATGACGAAGTAAAGGCGATAGAAGAATGAGCAACGTCGATTTTATGGGCTATATCCGGCTTTCTGGAAAAAGTGGTAACAAGCTTTACCCTCATGCCAAAAATGTAAGCCTAGAAATTCCCCTAACAGAGATAGAAGCTAAACTTGGCAAATGCGAGGATGATATTCCTGGCCGCAAGAAAATCATTGCGGAATGTAAAAAGCAATTCAAGTATAGCTTTTGCGACTCTACATTTCTAGGGATTCATTTCACAGGTCACCAAGCAATTGTTGACTTTGAAATCTGGACCACAAACCCCCTAGATAAGATGAACCTAATTAAATCTACAGAATTAGATTGGTCGGTTCCTGAAGGTTATCGGAAGGTTTGTAGAATGAGAGTCAAAGATAATAGACTCGCCGTTCAAGCCAAGACCGATGACGTAGAAGGACACGTTGTTGATATCATTGATGAACACGACAAAGAGCTAGGGTTTGTTGTAATCAATTGGGATGGTAGAGAGCTATCCGTATGCCTGAGTTCCAATACATTTGAAAAGTGCGAGACTTATGGGAACGACGATAACTCTCCTCTAGGAGTAATTAGATTCCGTCAAAAGGAAGCATAATGTCTATACAAGTTCAAGAAATAGAACTTCAACTCCACGCAGTTTAGGCTTTTTTGAGGTTGAGCCAGAGTCTTTTTGACTTTGGCTCCTTCAAATTTATTTCCCTATTTATTTAGGGAGATAAATTTGAGGGAATTGGCCCTACGGAGAAAACAAAGTGATCAAAGCAGATAAAGATAATGATTGTAACTACCTGATCAAGATTGGCACGATAGCGGAGGCCAAGAAGGATCCCAACGAGCCCAACGATCCTTTTGCCTATTACGGAGAGTCTCACCTGGCTCTTTGGACGGGCCATTACAACAACTACAACGGCACCGATGCAAAGTCCTGGTTCGCGCGAATCGACGGGGCTTGGGAGGATGTTAACCCTTGCGAGGAGAAGGGAATGGTAGAGCGGCGACATCTTCCGCTTGATGCTGCTGTCCGCGCCTACCACAATCTCCCGAACTTGGATGACGAGGGATTCTCCGAAGAGGTTAGCGATAATCTCAAACGAGCCCGGCACTTCATCAACAGGATCGGGCCGGACTTTGGCTATGGCGACAAGTTCCGGGCGAGCGGCAATGACTTCACCTGGGAAATCGTAGCTGGCGGTTGGCTTCCAGAGGGAAAGGTTCGGGCTAGTTGGCAGAATGTTTCCGAACTTGGCAAGCGTTTGAAATTCTCTCAGGTTGAAGCCTACAAGAGGTGGCTCCAGCAGAATCCCGTGTCCAAGGCGAGCCAGGTCTTGACAACGCTGGTGCAAAGTTAGGACATATCTATTATGAGCAGGAAACGAGACGCGGATTGGGATTTGTACCTTGACCGCTGCGCTAAAAACGACAAAGAGCGCCGTAAAGCTCAGCGGCTCGCAACCATCCGTTCAATGCAACTACAGCGACTATGGTCCGGTCTGTCTTTACAAGAAGGGGGACTTTAAAAAGCTCGGTGATTGAAGAGGGGAGGAACATGAAAGTGTTCCTTCTCCCAATTTGTTTTCTTTTAAATTAAAGAAAACAAATTGGGGGGAATAACAAAAGAAATGAGAAACGACATGAACAGATATTTAGGTCCATCACTTTTGCTCGCTGGTCCAATTTGGGATCCAGAGTTTAGGGATTCAGCTATTCTCATTGCTCAGCATGGGGATGATGGAGCGTTTGGGTGGCGCGTTAATGGGAGGGTTGTTATGGATCTTCCTGAGCTTTTGAGGCGGGCTGATCTTGTTGCAAAAGATTATCAGCCAGCTTTTGAGCAGAACTATGAGATTCGTCTCGGCGGACCGGTTTCTCAGGAGCAAGTCTGGATTCTTTATGAGGGTCCAGCAACGAAAGTGAAGGGGGAGATAAGGCTTTCCGAAACACTTTACGCAAGCGCTTCTAGAAAAGTTTTGGAGGTTTTCATCACAAAGCCTCCGGAAAAGCTTTTGGGAGTGGTGGGTTATGCGGGTTGGGCTCCGGGGCAATTGGAGCAAGAAATCCAAGATGGCTCATGGCTTCCGAGCGATATTGATTCGGATATTATCTTTTCTGGTAAGCGAACAGATCAGATGAAGATGAATAGTCTTGCGTTCTCCCTTGGACGCACGGGCACACCTGCACTGGCCTAGAAGGGTAAAGAAATGCAATTAACAGAAGAAGAAGCCATAGACCTTTTGTGGCTACCGAAAACCTATGCCTCTAAACCTGATGGTAGGGGGATTAATGTTGGCAAAAAGATGGGAAAGGATTTCGACCCTCCCATCTATGCTACTCTCCTCAAGGATACGGAGATGCATGTCTGGAACAATAAACATCCTGTAGAGGAGAACATCGCCATTCATGTTTCTAAAGCTGGGACAACCGTATTTGTTCCGATGATTAGCAGGTTTGGGGATGTAGGAGTTCGGGATGAAAATTTAGACAAGTTGCAACATGGGTATTATGCTCGTGTCATGCCTGAAGAGTTAACAGATTGGCGAACAACCATAGAGAAAGGGGATTAGAAATGCTTTTCATAAAAGAGCTGGATGCGAGGCGAGAGAACCTCAAGGAAAAAATCTCGTTATCAGCCTTCTACGTATTGGGCAACAAGAGTTTCTTACGGAAGCTGTTCTCATTGCGATGCTCTTCAAGGCATCCAAGATGAAACTAGTTGGGATCAAACAGAGCTTACCGAGCGCCAGATTGAGCAGTACATGACTCTGGCCTTGCACATGATTCAGAAATTGAAAGAGATCTGAAGAGAGAAAAAGTTTTGGGGTTCTTTTCAAAAACCCCTTCTTCAAAAATAAAAAAGGGTTAACGATCTTTTATCGTTGGTCCTTTTTTGTTTTTGACCAAATAAGAAAGAAGGTAGCTATGACAAGCGGTAACTACAAATCGGAAATGGAAACGCACTTGGGGTTTGGAAAGGTGAAGCTTTCCTTAGAGAACCTCAAGAAAGACATTGAGACACACCGAAAAACTTGGCTCTCTATTTGGGAAGGCCTACCAAACATGACAGCCAACTCAATTGCTCGGGACTCAGTGTTGAGGAAGCAAGGGACTTTTTGACAAAGGAGCTTTCGGAAGAATAAAGTTTCGGGACTCTTTTTAAAAGTTCCATTGGGGAGCCTCGGTGGTAAAGATTGAGAAAGGTTTGGTCGTTCTCCTTTTCTCGTTTTTAGAAGGTTCGATTCCTTCACTTTCCACTAGCAGCAGGAAATCTCTGATGACCTGCGTTTGTCACTAAACCCAAAAGGAGGATGAGATGAAACAGTTTATGGTTTTGTTGGCGGCTTTACTGCTTGCCCACTTGTTCTGGACTTACATCCCCTTAATTCTTATCTTGTTCTTTATTTTCATGGTGATTGTTTTCGCTGTGAAGTAAACCCAAATTGGAGAAAAAAATGGTATTAGACACAGAAGAGATGGTATTAGAAGTTGCAAAAATCGATTATAAGGTTGCTCGACGGATTGAGAGGCGGATAGCAAAACACGAAAGCAATCCGAGCGCTACCCTAGACCGGACCATTTCGGTTCGGCTTCCTGATCATAACGTGGTTCTGATTAAAGATCCCAAGAAGGGCTGGTTCCTTCAGGGATATAACATTACGTCTGCGCTTCAATGGTCCGGAGCATTGCGTTCTAAGTTTTAGGCTTAGATAGGGCGGATCAGAAAGCTGGTCCGTCCAATTGTAAATCTAAAACATCACTGAGAAGTCAATATCGAAGCCGAAGAAAAAAGAAGTAGCAACATGAGAAAACGGTACAAGAACATCGAGAAAACAGTTTGGTGGGCGGTAAGAAATGCGCTCAGCGACTACACAGAGATCGGTTCATTCCAGTCCTACAATGAAACGGACCCGGAAAAGGAGGCCGTGGTAAAGAAGGAGGAGGACGACGAAGAAAGGCTAATCGCCAGGGTAGTTGATACAGTCAGTGGCGATATCAATCAGGTAATGGTTACCACGTTGGCTCAGTCATTAAAGGCGTTGGATCCAAGTCCGCTAAAAATCCAGCCGGTAGTCTTTCACTGCGGTTCGATTGTTAAGCCGGGAGAAACGCCACCCCCGGATGAGCCCAAGAAACCGACAGTTTTAAACCCGGAGGCAGATCCTACAATCAAAGCAGAAGTCTTAACTTTCCGGTTCGTTTACTTCTCTTTGGATGAAGAAATGAACGGAATTTTCACAGACAGCCGGGAGCTAGGAGAGAGGGCAATATCCTACGAGAAGCTCCACAAGATCATGTACCAAGCGGCTGTAGACATTTGCGAGAGCCTTTCTTTAATGTTAGTCAAGGAGATGCAGAAGTACAAAACCATTGCAACCTGAGAGGAGGTGATTTAAATCCAAAAGGTAACAAGATTATCACCCGGAAGTCGGTGTGATAACATTAAGGCAAAGCGATTTCTTAAAAAAGTTTTGCGTAGAGCCAGACGGAGAGATGGTAAAAAGAATCTCGATGAGGCTAATACGCGGAATAGATATTTTGGTTCGACTCATTATATTTGATGTTTGACTCTGCTTTGAAAATAAATAAAATATCAAAAGTTTATTTTATTTATTTTAAGGCGGTGATGAGACAATCAACACCATGAGGGTTTTTCCTCTACCACAAGCAAGGAACAGGACAGATGCATATCAAGGCCGAGCAAATCAAGAAGCTGGAAACCATGAAGGAGGTGGTCAAGAAAGTTCTCCAAGTTGGGGGAACGATCTTTATTCTGGCCGGAGAAGAACGTTCTCTTAAAAGTGTGGAAAGGGGCCACTAATGTTCGTTGAATTTGAATGTGGTTGTCTTGGTTTGCGAACTGAGCAGGGTCATTGGATTGTTGACGATTGTTGTAAAGACAGTCGTGGGCTTGAGGATGATTACCCTTGCTTTCAAAAGCGGGATTTGGCTGCTCATCCTCACCTCAAGAGTTTTGCGCCTGCTTCTCCTATTAGAGTTGAGGAGGTTATCGAAAAGATGAATGGCCTCATCGCTATGGGAGATAAATTCCGAATGGTCAAAGCTCTTTTGCGTTAGGTGTTTAACCGGATGGAGCAGCGTTTGTTGCTCCATCTCATTAAGCCTCTAACAATGAGAAAGGAAAAGTTAGTGAAAATGCTACACATTTCTGATTGGCATGGAGAGTTTCTTTTCATTCCACCAGAAGAAAAATATGATATGGTTGTCTGCTCTGGAGATCTAATGCCCAATTGGGATAGAGCAAATCCAGAAAAGAATAAGGAGGGCCAACCGAAATGGGTAGAAGCTCACCTAAAACACTTTCATAAGCTGATCGGAGGTCGTCCTTTCCTGTTTTGCGCAGGGAACCACGATTTTGTAGATCCGTGCGGAATTCTGAAAGACGACGGACTTAACGCCATAAATATCACCAATAAGAAGGTTAAGGTAAACGGAAAGACCTTTTATGGTTTCCCTTACATTCCCTACATTGTTGGTGAGTGGATGTACGAGCTTCAAGTACCAGAAATGCTCTATAAGGTTGGCTGCATGATGGAGAGCTTTCCGGTTGATGTTTTGGTTTCCCATTCTCCTTTAGCTGGCTATCTAGATAGGTGTGAAGATGGTAGGGCTGGTAATTCGGTTCTAGCTAATTCGCTTTTCTATGGAGATATGCCTTCTAGAATTCTGTGTGGACATCTTCATGCGGGAGAGGGCTTCATTGATTTGGGAGAAACTCAAATTAGCAATGCAGCTTGTTCTTGGCGAATTGTTTCTGTAAGAAGAGACTAAACTCACAGGAGCTAGAACAAATTTTAATTTCGGTAAGATAGATTGTCTTTTTTGTCACGAACCATTAGAAAGAAAGTAAAGGAAAAGAAAATGAACGAAATTCAAATCAATATGTACATCGAGCGATTCAGCAACAACCTCCGCAAGAGCATTTCTGCTAGCTTTGAAGAAATCCTTCGGGAAGCTCTCAAAGAAAACGAAAAAGAGGTTGTGTCACGCATCACGAATGTTCTCAAGGAGTCTATTACAGAAGAGAAGCCACGGGAAGCTGTTCATCCTATTGTGGCCGCAGCGTTGACAGTAAAGGAAAAGCAACAAAAAACCTTGGGCAATTTGGAAGAGAAAACTCTGGACTATCTCAAGAAGAACCCCCAATCAACAGCCCGAGAAGTTCGTACCGGCCTTTGTCTTCCTCCTGTAAATGGAGTTAAGGTAAGCGCAACTCTCAAACTCCTGCATGATAAGAAAATTATTGTGCGGTCAGGGAACAAAACCCATCCTGTCTATGCGCTTCAAGGAGAGAAGACAATCAACAAGAGCGTCAAGGTCTCGGCTTTTCAACAAACCATTACAGATTGGGTAAAGGCAAACCCCGGAAAGAACAATGCTCAAATCGCCAAGGATCTGAAGTACAACAAGGGTTATAACGCTCTTGGTTATCATCTCGGTCGGCTAACAAAGGCTGGATTGATTACGCCGGTCAAGAACAAGAGCGGCGGCTTCATCTTTAACTGAGAGTAGACCTTGATCGGAATGCCCAGGAATTATTTTCTTGGGCATTCCTATTCAGGGCCTAATCAAAGGCGCACTGAAAACAAAAAGATAGGAATATAACTATGAAAAAGCCTGCATCAACCGTTCGCGCTCGCCATAAAGATTCTGCTCCTCGCAAGCATGGTCGCCCCTCTCGCCAAGAAACGGCCGAGGGTCTCCAGAAAGAAAGGGCAGAGCGAACGGATAAAGAGCAACTCAAGAAGCTGGACGAGGGCGGACCGGATGGAAAGCCCTATGCCGCAACAAAGGAACGGGCCAAATTGAAGGCTCGTATTAAGGAAGGAGCAAAGAAATGATTATAACACTTACTGAAGAGCAATATCAGGATGCGGAAGATCAGTACATTGGCTATTGTATCGAGTGTGGAGGAGAAAGAGATTCTTGCGAGCCTGATGCAAGAAACTATTCATGTGAAGATTGTGGAAAAAACACAGTCTTCGGTGTTCCTGAGCTTCTTTTGATGGGTGCTCTTGCTTTAGAGTAAGAGCCTTGATCGGACACCCAAGAGCTTTTGTTTTTGGGTGTCCTATTCAGGGATAGCCTTGAGGAAAGGGAAAAGATGAAAGGCATTATCTGTTACACTGAAGACAAACAATTTTTTGTTCCTGAAGTAAAAATCAAGAAACAAAATCCCGCTTATACGTATGAGGCTACGCGCGGGTTCGGACACACTCTTATTGTTTTGGAAAATGATAAGTGCATTGGCTGGTGTGTTTGTGAGCTTCTTGGTTTTAACAGTGCTAGGGAGTTTTTGAAAGCGAAAGGGGAGATATGAGCACGGACCAGCCAATTATTTTCCAGGCTTTTATTGAGAAGCCTGGTGGAGGAGTGAAGAGTTTTGACTTTTTAGTTGAAACAAAAGAGGTAACAAAGGGGCTTTTTTTGGTGGCCGCAAAGGGTTATGGCTGCCGATCCGAAGCAGAAGATTACGCCAGAGAGATGATGATCAACTCTGGTCTTACAATTAATTGGATCTCAAGAAAACCAAAGTAAACAAAAAAATGGAAACGACAACGACACCAAACAATTCTATTCTGATCAAGATTCAAGGGCTTTTGAATCTTGCAAATAACAATTCTAACGTAGAGGAGGCTGCTTTAGCTGCATCCAGGGCTCAAGAACTCTGTGATAAATACCGATTGGACCTGGCAGCCATAGAGGAGGATACAGGCCACCAACAAAATAAGGAGGAGATTTCAAAAGACCATGCTCCTCTTTATCGAGGACAGCGTTCAATTTACTGGAAGACTCGACTAGCTGTAGGTCTTTGTGAGCCAAACGGTTGTAAGGTTTTTCTTCGAGGCGGAAATATCCAGATTGTAGGAAGAAAAACCAACAGCGAAATTGTTAGGTACATGTTCTCTTATCTCTCTAAGGAGATTGAGAGGCTTTGTGCTCAGCAGTTGGTGCGAGGTGGTGGAAAGACCTGGGCCAATAACTTCAAGATTGGAGCGGTCAATGCAATTTCGGATAGATTGAAAGTTTCCCAAAAGGAGACATTTAAGAGCTATACCGGAACGACTGCGCTTGTAGTTGTTAAACAAGAGTCTGAGGAAGTTGAGCAGTGGACTGAGAACAATATGAATCTTAGTAGGGGAAAGACTGCTTCTTTCCGAGGTCATTCATCGGCTCGAAACGCTGGCTATGATGCGGGGTCTAAAATTCCTCTTAACAAAGGGATGGGCGCGGGAACTTCATCCAAGCGTTTGAACTGATTAAATGGTGGAAACCCTGCTTCTAAGCTTCTCTTGGAGGCAGGATAAAGGAAAAATCTATGTCAGACTCAAAAGAAATTCTAAAACGATTCATTAAGCCTGGAGATCATATTGGTGTGGTGTATGTAAAACGATTTATGGATCAGGAACAGTTTAAACTTCTAAATGTTCGTGATGGAGCAATAGAAGAGATAACACTTCTAGCCGCTCGTGCAGGAGGATGGGAACTGAAGAACGAAAATATTATTGTTGATGGAGGGAATATGGATCTAGGGGCTGAGCTTGTTATTGATCTCGGTCAAATCCTTTATAATGATCCTAGGGCTTTTACTATTGATCGAATTCGGCTTTGAAAGGAGAAAATATGAAATACGACATAATAGGAGATTGTCACGGATGTTTTAAAACCGTGACAACACTTCTTGAAAAATTGGGATACCAGGAGGGCAAGCATTCCGAAAATAGGACGCTTGTTTTTGTTGGAGATCTTGTAGACCGAGGACCGCAAAGTCTAGCTACCGTTAGGCTGGTTAAGTCTTTGGTTGATCAGGGACACATTTGCATCCAAGGTAATCATGATAATAAATTCATGAGATACCTTAAGGGAAACGAGGTTAAGGTTTCTCACGGACTTCAGACAACTGTTGATGAAGTCTTGGTTGATGAAACTTTTAATAAAGAGGAGACAATCGAGTTTATCGAGAGTCTTCCTCTTTTTGTTGAGCTTGATGACAACAAGCTTGCGGTAGCTCATGCATCTTGGAAAGAGTCTTTAAGGACCGCTAAGAAGAGCTACGTAAAGAGCACCTGTCTTTACGGACCAACCACGGGAAAGCTAGATGAAAACGGGCTACCTGATCGAATTGATTGGCCAGTCCAGAGAGAATCAAAAGATGGAGACCCACTAATTGTTTACGGTCATTCTATCTTTGGTGAAGTTCGGTTTGTTAACAAGACAGCCGGAATAGATACAGGATGTGGAGAGGGTGGACGATTGAGCGCTCTTCGTTATCCTGAAATGGAAGTGGTAGATGTAGAGAACCAAGACCTAGAACCTCAAATAATCGACTCTTCACGAATGAATTCTGCTGTGAATTAAATTTTATTTTAGGAAAAATGAGAAACAAATGAGAAACAAAAACAAAAAAACATCTGTATGTATCGTTGCCTCTATTTTAGCTAATGGATGCATTGCTCAATATGAAACTAAAGAGGTAGTAAGCCCCCCACGTTTGGTTCGTGGGGTTCAGCCGGAAACTACTGAAAACGAACGCGAAAAGAAATGGCTATCTGCTCATCGGAAGGGTGAGCAGATTTATGTTTCGTATACTGAAGGAATTGAATGTAGCGAAACCACGAAAGCTCCTCGGCAAGTAGAAGTTCTCTCTCATGAAGAGCTTACTGAGAGTGGTTATCAAAAGCAATTCTGGCTTGGGTTTGGTGCCATTACTCTAGCGGGAGCAGGAGGTTTGGCGTTTTTAGTTACTTGTGGGAAGGAAGACACAAACCGTTTGGGACAGAAAGTAAAGAGAGATTGCTCACCCTCAGAAACGCAAGAACATAATGATAAAATGCAAACTGGTGGTTATGTTCTTTTAGGAACGGGCGCTGCTCTTGGGTTGAACTTTCTCATTAATGAATTGTTGCGCGGAGGAAAAGAAACCACGTATCGACCAGCCACACCTCAAGTAACCGAAACCAAATGGGAGCGCTGTGAAAAGGCTGTTCCCATAGAGGGCGCAACCATTGGATTTGCTTCTACCTTTAGAGCTAAGACTGATAAAGATGGCAGAGTGATGGTACACCTAAGTCAGATTCCTCCAAGCTCTACAATTGCGGAGAATTATCACAACCTAACTATTACAGCACCAGGAGCCGAATCCGTATCAGTATCCGTATCTGAAACTGATCTTGCTAGACGTTCAGGTCGATTATACGAAGAGGCTTTGCAACAGAGAGCCGTTGTTGAAAAGCAGATGGAAGCAGAGAGAGAAGCTAAAGAAAGCGAACGTGGTGTAACTGAAATTCGAGAAGCAATGGAGGCCTGTACTGAAAGAGGACATGCACTAAGTTGTGCTTTTAGAGAGCACCAAATGAAATGCATTACTGTTAACACCTCTTATTGTGCCAGCGCTGGGTTGATTCTGCGAAATTTAGGGAAACATGCAGGATCTAAAAAATTCCTAACTAATGCTTGCAAACTGGGCGATTCTAATTCCTGTATCGTTTTGCGCCAGTATTAAAGCAGACAGAAACCCTGAGCACTAGCGTTTTGTTAGTGCTCAGTCTTCTGTTTACTTTAAAGAAAAAAATGAAACGGCTAAATCTAAAAACAGTGGAAGATCTGGATCATGCCTGGGAAGAATGGGAGGTAGGAAATAAGATACAAAGGTTTGGGCAATTCGTTTATAATAAGTTTTGTAAAAGTGGCGAACCATGGCCAGAACTTTTTTATGAACGTAGCCACACAAAAGCATTCGAGATTGCAGCAGCACAATTATCTGAGGAACAATGAGCCAAATCAAATTCAATACGACATATAAAACTAAGGCCGTTGAGGTAATGGCAGGCTGGGATAATCCTTTGCAGGGCTATTTCCTTTCTATCTTTAAGTTGGATCTTGAAAATGACGATGAAGAGCTTTTATATGACAATTTAGCTGATAAGGATCTTAGCTCTACAATGGGCTTTGCACGTTCTACTGGTTATTTCAAAACAATTTTGGAGCATTTTGAAATAGTTGTCCCTGATGGATTTTGGGAACGAGTAGAACGAAATGAAAGAAATGTAACCCACATTTTTCGTAATGAACAGTGGGCTCTGACCTGACCCGAACAAAAGAAAGAAGAAGAACCATGAATATCTATTTAGCAAGCGGACGAATGACTCACGTCGAAAATGGTGAGCGTCAAATTGAAGAGATGAACAACAAACAGGCTGATGATCTCCTCTTGGGAATCATTGGGCTTATGGATTATCCTGACTTTGCGCTAGACCTAATTGATGAAATCCCTATGGATCAAATCACTGGGTTTGAAGCGTGGGACGGAACCGAATGGAAAACCACATGGCAACGACTGTGATCGACCCAATAGCGAATAGGCCTTGAAGGTTTGGTCTGGGATCTATCTTTCGGGATAGATTTCGGACCTGACTCTTTTCAAGCAAAAAGGAAGACAATGCAAGAATTTTTGATGACGAGCCCGTGCAGAGAAGGTAGCTAAATATGATCAAATTCGGCACAGTAATTCAACTAAGGCCAAGGCCAAAAATGAATCGATTAAAGAAGCTGGATAATTTTTATATTTACCAGCCTGGAAACGGTACTCGCTACACATTCACTCTATCAAAAATTACCAACATCGAACTTGCAAAAGAACTAGGAATTTTTGTTGGTGGTTTTCTTTTTCAATGGGGGCCAAACCATCGAGACTATACAAACTATGCATTTCAACCTGAGGGAGATTTGTTTCTTTCTTATGTAGCAGAAAAGCTTAATCTTAGGCATGTGGATGCAGAAGCAATTATAGAAATTCTTAGTGAGCTTACTGGACGCGCAATCTCGTGCTAAAAAACGAGAGAAAAGATTACGATTGAAAGGAAATAGTAATGGGTTATTCAACCGATTTCATAGGACAGTTCGATCTCAACAGGCCATTAGATTCAGAACATAATTCTTTTCTAAAACTGTTTGCTAATACAAGACACGGGGAGGGGGATGAGATTGATGAAAATAATCCTGAACCGCCCGGAATTTGGTGCCAATGGGTTCCAAGTGAAGATGGGAAGGCGATTGAATGGGATGAAAATGAGAAATTCTATGACTACATAGAGTGGATTCAGTATTTGCTTAAACACTTTCTCATCCCTTGGGGCTATATACTAAATGGAAAGGTTATTTGGCAGGGAGAGAATATGTGTGACAGGGGCAAAATTGAAATTGACAATAACTTAGTAACAATTACAGAGTTGGAGTAAAGATAAAACCAGGAGATCTCGTATCTCCTGGTTTTAATGGACTGCTAGCTCAATTGGTAGAGCGACAGGAACACCACCTGGATATTCTGATTCGAATTCAGAGCATTCCACCTATCGTATTTTAACCGTATTAAAGGAGGGAAAAGAAAAGTGATTAGCCAACAAGACATTCAGGAACTAGCATGTGAATCTTATGGAGGCATAATTACGAGCTTTAAGAAAGGGGTGTATGTTGAATTCTGTATTGCCACAAATCTTATTGGCATCTTTAAGGGGCATCTAATAGAGCTAACTAAAAGAGAAGTTGAGGAAGAGGAAGATGGATCTTTCTGTCTTCAATTAAAAGGTGGCTTTTTAGTTCTATTCAGTAGTAAACCTCCAGAAGTCAAAGAAGACCTAAATGATTGGAAAGAACCACCATCCAAAAAGAAAAGCACCATTAACTACGACTTTGCAGAAAGAAGAAAGTAGTGAAAGAAGAAGAGCCAGGTTGCATTCACTGCACCGGGAAACTAAAAGAAGACGATAAGTTCTGTGGAGTTTGTCGGACGTGTCGAATTAAGTTTATTATGGAAAATTGGCTCCAGTTCTAAAACGGCTAGCCCAAGGACCGGAGGAAAGCAAAATGAACGAGACCAGAATTATTCTAGAACAATCCAAGCCACTTTTTCCCTGGACACATGAGCCGAACTTTAAGGTCTGGTTTTCAGGAAATATCGAATGCCATATCAGAAGGTGTAGTAATGATAACGGTCTAGGACATCTATGTGGGTATGCAAAAATTCCTGAAGGTCATCCATGGAGAGGATTATCATATTCTGAAATCGATAGAAGGATGTCTGAATGGGTTCACGGAGGACTAACCTATGGTGATAAAACAGGAGTGGTTGGGTTTGATTGTGCTCATCGCTCTGATTACATTCCTGGAAAACGAAGAGAGTTCGGAAGTCCTGACCATTATAAGACGGTCTCTTATGTAGAAGAAGAAGTAGAAAAGATGGTCATTTCCATTCAAGTAGGTTGGGATGAAAGCCTACGATCCTGGCAAGAAGAATTAGACCGCCTGGAGGATATGGATGAGGATGATTTTCCCTACCATGCACATCAAGAATGGAAGAACCCAATCAAAGAACAACAGGAAAACTTTAGAAAACTAAATCTGCCATGGAAAATGTTTGAGTCAGAGTTCCGTGCTGGGTGGGCTTTCTAGTTTGAACTTTTCCTCTGCTCATCAGCTTTTGTTGGTGAGCAGGGATAAAAGTCGGTCAAGCAAGAATCATGCCAAGCCCCTCGGTGTGTTGTTGTAGAAGTTTTTATAGTGTTCTGCTCGGAATCCCATCTTGGATCTAAGACGGATCTGTGCTATGAAGGATTTCTCAAGTCTGATTTAATCACACTTAAGATGGGTTTAGAAAAAATCAAAAAGGTTTTAACGACCAAGAAAATGGGTTTGTCCCTACGGGAACACTACGTTCAAACCCATTTTCTTCCTCCACACTAAGTCTCTAACAACATCGACTTAGTGTGGGGGAAATTGTGTTAATAAAAAAAAGGAATTTTAAAACTTTATAAACCCCATAAAGGACGCTACAAACGATAGCAGAGTTAGAGTCAAAGATCAAATTTATGGACAAGGAAAGAGATGTTTAAGAACACAAAAAATGCGCGATGTGAAAGTTGCATGAAGCCCCTCACACCACAAAATGGTTGGTGTTACAGGGGTGCGATGGGAAGGTGGTTTGTGTCTTGTGAAAGCTCAGCCTGCCTAGATGTGCTTGGGCTCAAAATCCCATGCAAAAGCTTCATTATAAATAGTGAAGGGCGAGGAGAGATTGAATTTCCCTACGATAAGGATACAGTGACTCTTGTTAAGTCTTTGCCTGGGGCCAGATGGAATCCCACAGCAAAGAACTGGCACTTTCCTTTGGAGGATAAGGATCTTCCAAGGATTCTGGAGGTAGCTGAAAAAGTTGGTCTTACTGTGCCTGAACCCATTCTTGCGCGAGCAGAAAAGGGAACGCCAGAAAAAAGAGCGGCCCAAGAACGCGCGGCAACAGTTGGTCTTTACGATTTCCAAAAAACTGGTGTAGAGTTTTTGGCTTTACATCCACGGGCTCTTTTGGGAGATGCGCCAGGCTGCATTTCTGGAGATGCAGAAATTCATGTAAACCGCGCAGGTAAAACCTTTAAAATTCCGTTGAATAAAATGTTTCTGCGCTTTAATGGGAAAGATCGGGCGAATTATAATTGGGATCCGGCGATACCAACTCTTGTAAAGTCTCTTTGTAATGGAGAACTTCGTCTTCATCCAATCTCTGATGTTGTTTATCAAGGTGAGAGGAAGGTTGTAGAGATGGTTCTTAAAGGAGGAAAGAGGATTGCTCTTACTCCGGATCATGAAGTGGCTGTTCCTGGAGGAGAGTTTACGTCGGTGGAGAAACTGTCTCCAGGAGATAAGGTTCTTATTAATGGTGGAGTTGCTGAGTGTGTTCGATGTAAAACTACCGAGGACATAATTACTTACGAATATGCCAAATTCCCAGGATTTTGTAAGAACTGCATGTACACTGTTCTAAGAACGAATCCTAACTCTACCGGGAGTCATAAAGATAAAGATGGATATATTCGGATTACCGGAAAGCATCATGATCATCCTCGGTATAAGGCTCATGGTATTCAAGAGCACATTCTAGTGATGGAAAAGCATCTTGGTCGATTTCTCGACAAAGAAGAGGTAGTTCATCACAAAAATGGAAAAAAGGATGATAACCGGCTAGAAAATTTGGAACTCATGACTACTCGTGCACACCTTGTTCATCATGGAGTTGAGAGTGGGTATAAGAATTTTGATGGAAAGCTCAACAAACATGGAGATATAATTCGTTTCTCTCCTTTAGAGGACGAGATTGTTTCTATTGAGGCGGTCGGAATTCAGCCTGTTTTTGATATTGTGTGTGACGATCCTTTTCATAATTTTGTCGCTAACGGTATTGTTGTCCATAATTGCGGAAAAACTATACAGGCTGCGGTTGCTCTTCCTCCGATGAAAAGAGTGTTGGTAATCTGTCCTAGTTCACTTAAGTTTAACTGGCTTAAGGAATTAAAGAAGTGGAGGCCAGATTACAAGGCAGAAGTTATCAAGGACAAGAAATCTTTTAGACTGCCTGTTCATGGTGAAATTCTGATTACTAACTATGAAGGACTGCCAAAGCACACCACTGAAAAGGTAGAGCTTCTTAATGGAAAGAGCTTTAAGAAAGTAATCCCGTCTTTCCCTGTAGATGGTAAAGATCTAATTATCATTGCAGACGAAATTCAGAAATGCAAAAACAGCAAGACGGGTAATCACAAGAACACACGCGCACTTGGAGATGTGGCTGAAGGGTTTTGGGCTCTAACCGGAACTCCACTAATGAATAAGCCACCGGACCTTTGGGGCATCTTGTCAGCCGGAGGAATGCAGCGGGAGACCTTTGCTTCTTATAATAAGTTTTGCGATCTTTTCAATGCGTATTCTAATGGTTACGGGACAGAATTTGGAAAGCCCAAGCCAGAAGTGCCAGAAAGGATGAAGCGAGTAATGCTTCGGCGACTTCGACAAGAGGTATTAAAGGATCTGCCTAAAAAGCAAATTCAAAACCTCTTTGTTAATGGGCTAGATAAAGCTCAAAGGAAAGAGCTAGACGAGATTATGAAACTTTGGGAAGAAGATGGGCTTGATGGGCTGCCTGATTTCCAAGATTTCGCTCAAATGAGGAGTAAGCTAGCGCGGTGGAAAATCCCTCTTGTTTTAGAGCAGGTAGAGGAATTCGAAGATGCAAGCGAACCTTTAGTGGTCTTTTCTGTACACAAGAAGCCAGTTGAGGCGCTTCTAGAAAGACCAGGCTGGATTGGGTTTACTAGTGACCTGAAGAGCACTGAGGAGCGGCAAAATATTGTAGATCGATTTCAAAATGACAAGAGCATTAAAGGCATTGCTCTAACTGTAGGTGTGGGGAAAGAGGGTTATACTTTAACTCGCGCCTCTAATATGGTCATTGTTGATTTGGATTGGGTGCCGGGAAATAATATCCAGGCAGAGGATAGAATTTGTCGTATTGGTGCGGTTGGAGAGTCTGTTTTATATAGACGGATTGTTTGGGACCATCCTCTTGAGCGGCATGTACTGAAGCTATTAGAGAGCAAGATGGAAACTATTCGTCTTTCTTTTGATAGTCAGATCAGCATTGACAAGAGCGAAAATGTTGGTGGAGTTCATGAGGAGTCCATGGAAGAAATGCAGGCTAGAAAAGATGCAATTCTAAATGAGGCTCGACGAAAGGATGAAGAGGAAAAGAAAAGGCGGTCCAAGAATAAACTTGGAAGTATTCTAACCAGGGAGACCAAGAGAGCTACTCTTCCGGTTATTCCGATTACTCCAGACATTAAGCTAGTCCTTAAAGAGATGCTTGGTTACATGGTTGGAGAATGTGACGGAGCCATTACGAAAGACAAAAAGGGCTTTAATAAACCGGATGCTATGATTGCTCGTCATATTGCTCGTGCAGGTCTAGATGATGATGAGGTGGCACGAGTAACCGAAAGAATCTTGTCTCGCTATCATCGTCAGCTAATTGTTGAGGCTAATTTCCCAGACATTTGGCATGATGAAGGTAAGCCCAAGAATCTAGGAAAGAAGAGCCGGCTAAACATGCTTCTTAACTAAAAGGTGGAAGTTCCGCCCACAAGCAAAAGTTTGTGGGCGGTGTTCTGTTTTTTAGAAAGAAAAAGAAAGGAAAATGATGACTGATCTAAAATTGACTGTTGAGTACGATTCAGATGCTACCGATTTTCACGATGAATATGACGGTGTAGAGGTTTATTCTTTTTCTAATCGTCATGTGAACTATAAACATCCCGATTCAATTGAGAATTTGGAAAAGGATGTTGAAGAAGGGTTTGCTTTTCTTCTCTCTTATTTTAGTCATGGCGGTTGTGTTTGGTCTTTAAGGGGAGAGGGGCCAAGTTGTCCTTGGGATAGTGTAGATGTTGCAGGCGTTCTAATTCTAGATAAAGAAGAATGGAAAGATGAGCCTGTAGAAAAACGAGAGAACTTTGCTCGTAGTTTGATACAAGAATATACAAAATGGTGTAATGGAGAGATTTTTGGATTCTCTTTATCTACTCTTGATAAAGAGATTGTAGATAGTTGTTGGGGCTTTTTCGACAAGGAAAGTCTCATTGAAAGTGTAAAGGATGTTCTAACTGAAAAAGACAAAATTGTAGAATTCTCTGGTGATGCAATGGAGCATGAAATTCAATCAGCATTCTCAGGAGCCTAAAAATGAGCACAAATTCCCATATAGGTATTTACGATTCAGAAACACAAAGGGTACGTTTCATTTACTGTCATTGGGACGGTTATTTGGAAGGGGTAGGGGCGATTCTTCAGGAGCATTATACGGATCTAGAAAAAATCAATAAG
>Ga0210003_1001746_pt1 | contig 18879 bp, 9 predicted proteins | sample LantaG_FD_182804 | JGI IMG/M metagenome (GOLD analysis project Ga0210003, IMG submission 182804) | Deep subsurface microbial communities from Baltic Sea to uncover new lineages of life (NeLLi) - Landsort_02402 metaG (SPAdes) (version 2) | ecosystem: Environmental > Aquatic > Marine > Oceanic >...
AAAAAAAAGCCCCCCCCCCCCCCCCCCCCCCCCCCCCCCTCGCTCTCTCTGAATCTCATACCTTGATCCATGCCTCCCTGTCGATCACGACCGAGTTAGCCCCCAGGCTCTTGACGGCCCTCTCGACGATCTTCGGCACCATCTCCACCTTGCCGTGCGCTTCTTCCAGCTTCGAGGCTGTCGTCCAGATCGACGCGTCGGTTGGCACCGCCAGCCGCGCCCGGTTGAGCACCTTGCGCGCCCCCGCGTGCGACTCGAGGCGGGTCAGGGCGAGCCACAGCTCGACGTGCTGCGGGCAGCACTCGACGGCGCGGGCCAGCAGCACGCGCGCGTCGTCATCGCTGGGGGCGAGCTCGACCGCCGCCTTCCACAGCTTCAGCGAGGCGGGGACCCGCTCGAGCGCGCGCCGGACGACGCGCGCCCTGGCCCCTCGCTCCTGCTCGAGCTCGGCGGCCGCGAGCCACAGGCGCACCGAGCGCGGCAGCGCTCCCACGGCCCTGGCCAGGGCGGCTTTGGCGTCTGCGGCGTTGGCGGCGAGCCTCGAGGCCTCGAGCCACACATCCTCGCTGCGAGGGCAGAGCTCGCACCCTTTGGCCGCGAGCGCTCGCGCATCGGCGAGCTTGCCCGCGACCTCCTCGAGCCGCGCCGCCGCGACCCAGCCGGGAGCGTGCCTCGGGTTCGTCGCCGTCACGGAACGCAGCAGCATGCGCGCCTTCTTGATGTCCCCGACCTCGGCGGCGGAGGAGATGCGCTGCGAGGCCATCGACGTCAGGTAGCCCCTCGGGTCGACGACGGTCTGTCCCGAGACGGAGTCGGCGGCGGAGTCGAGCTTCAGGGAGACGACGGTGCGCCTGCCCTCTCCCACCGCCGTGAGCGATCCTCCGGGGGCCAAGTTGGCGGCGGACCCGTCTCTGAGGGACGAGGAGGACGATGACGGATCCTCGACGACCGTCGTCGACGTCGACGCCATCTCCGCCGCGGCCTTCGCGAGCAGCGTGTCGGGCACGGGCGCCCAGGTGTCCCGCTTCGCCCTCTTGATCGTGTAGTCGCCGATCTCCGGGATCGCCTCCCACTCGGCCTCGGAGACGCTCGCCAGCCCGCGCTTGAGGTCGGCGAAGCCGTCGGCGATGTTGCCCCTGTCGGCCGCCGCAGCGTTGCCCGCCGCGGCCGCCGAGGCCTCGGCCGCCTCCTCGGCCGCCGAGCGCTTCTTGCCCGCCGTCGCCGCCGAGGACGAGGCGTGCCTCCTCTCTTCCATGCGGGCGTCCACGGCGTCCCAGATCGCGTCGGCCTCGACGTCGTCGGCGTCCTGCGGCGGCGCGTTGAGCGCGCCCTCGTCGGCGCCGAGGAACCTGTCGAACGGGCGCGACGACGACGACGACGGAGGGGGAGCGCCGGGAGCACCCGGTACAGGGGCCCCGGGTGCCTGTCCCGGTCGTCCCTGTGTTCGTTCCGGAGGGGGTGGTTGGTTTGTTTCGTGGGAGAGCGGAAGGAGGAGTGAGAGGGGAAGAAGGAGGTGGAAGCAAAAGGGGCGACGGCGGAAAACGAAGGCGACGACGCCGAAAAAGAATCGACGAATGGCCCTTCCGTTTCCTGAATATCTTTTCTCTCCCTCACCTGCTGCGGCGGTGCACCAGGTGCCGCGCGCACAGACCCGATATCGGACCGCGTCACGAACCCCGCCGCGCCTCGCCCCACACCGGGTACGTAGCCAGCAGGAATCGGCAGCGAGTTGAAGTCGATGCGCTGGCCCGGGAGCAGCGCCCCTCCGTTGGGCATCGTCTTGGTCACGGGCTGGACCAGCGGCTTGGGGCGCGGGCCGACGCCCATCTTGAAAGAGCGTGTAGTTGATGGGGCGCAGAGAGAGGGGGGGGGTAGTGGGAGAGCCGTGCGCTTGGAACTTCTCTCGCCTTTCACGAAGAGGCAGAACGAGAGAGTGATCGGTCGCGACTATCACTTTTTTCTTTCTTCTTCTTCTCTTCTCTTTCGCGCCCCCTTCCAAAAAAAGGACCATGCGCGGCTCCGCGACGGCGGTCGTCCTACGGCTCGCCCGCCGAGAGCTGGCCGACCGCATGGCGAGCGGAGGGCCGGCGGGAGTCGCAGGTGGAGGGAACGGAGGAGCTGCTGTTTTCTCGGCATCTCGCTCCGTCGCTTCGTCGGCGTCGGCGTCGTCGTCATCGTCATCTTCGTTCGCGTCGTCGCTGCTCCTCGCGGCATCGACCTCGTCTCGCTTCGGCGCTGCGGCCACGTCGAGTGTTGGCGGCACCCGCGCCAAGGTAAATGTGAGGGAGAAGAGGGAAAGGGAGGCAAATAACAGCGAGGGCAAACGGCGGTTGGCGATCGAAAAACGAAACGCCGCCGTGGCGTTTTTCCTCGGACACGACCCTTCCTCTCTTTTTTCGCTCACCTTGTCGAGCTCCTCCGCTCCCACACCACCACCACCACCCCCGCCCCATCCCTGTCGTGCAGTCCCTCCTGCTTCCCAGGCGCAAGCCGTTCTCCTCCTCTCCGGCTCCTCCGGAGCCCCCAGCCCCTCCGCCGCCTCCCCCCGGAGGAAGGCCCGGCTTCGAAAAGTTCTACCCTCGAGGCCGCCCGCGCCGCGGCGACAAGCGCTCCGCTGCCGACGCCTCCAAGGAAGGAGGGAACAAGGCCGCCGAGGCCGGCGAGGGGTTCGGCGGCGGCGGCGGCAACAACAGCAACAACAGCTCCGAAGCGCCCTCGACGCTGGCGGCCGTGTGGAGGCAGGTGGTCCAGCTCGGCGCGCTCGCGGCCGTCGTCGCCGGCGTGTCGAGGCTGACCGACCCGACCCCCGAGGTCCAGGAGATCTCGTTCGCGTGGTTCAAGCACCACCTGCTCGCGCGGGGGCTCGTCGACAGGCTCGAGGTCTCGAACAAGGCCCAGGTCAAGGTGTTCGTGCGCGGCAACGGCTTCGCCGCCGGTTCCGCCTCCGCCGCCTCCGGGGCCGTCGACATCTACTCCGAGGACGGGATGAGCCCCGAGGGAGGCCCCCCCGCCTCCCCCGCCGGCCGCGCCTCGAGCTCGACCGACCTCGGGGAGCTCGCGCGCCGCTCGCCCACGCACTCCCAGCCCAGGCTCGACGACGCCGGATTCCCGCTGCCGCCGGCGATCGAGAGGGCGAGGGCCCCGGGCGGCGCCGGCGGCGCGGGCGGAGGCGTCGCGGGCGCAGGCCAGTTCCAGCTCCCGGGGCACGGCGGCGGCGGCGGCGCGGCCTCCTCCTCCCGCGCCGCCTCGGCCCGCGCCTCCTCCCCCCCCTCCGGCGCCCCCTCCTCTTCTCCCCGGAAGCACCGCTACACCTTCAACATAGGCAGCGTCGACGCCTTTGAGCGCAAGATGGAGGAGGCCGAGCGCGAGCTGGGGCTGGACCCCGTCACGCAGGCCGTCCCGATCACCTACTCCTCGGAGGTGTCGTGGGCGGCCGAGGCGCTCAGGCTCGCGCCGACGCTGCTGCTGATCGGCGGGTACCTCTGGCTGACGCGCGCGGCCGGCGGCGGCTTCGGCGGGCTGGGCGGCGGCGGGGGGCTCGGCGGCGGGGGCGGCGTCGGGGGCCGCGGCGGCTCCTCGGGCTCCGGCGGCGCCGGCGGCGGCGCGCGGAGCATCTTCAACGTCGGCAAGGCCCAGATCGGCGTCCTCGACAAGAACGCGAAAAAGACGACGTTTGCCGACGTCGCCGGCTGCGACGAAGCGAAACAGGAAATCATGGAATTCGTCAACTTCCTGAGGCACCCGGCCAAGTACAAGGAGCTCGGGGCGTCGATCCCGAAGGGGGCTCTGTTGGTAGGCCCCCCGGGGACGGGCAAGACGCTCCTGGCCAAGGCCACGGCCGGGGAGGCCGGCGTCCCGTTCCTGTCGATCTCGGGCTCCGACTTCATGGAGATGTTCGTCGGCGTCGGCCCCGCCCGCGTCCGCGACCTGTTCGCCCAGGCCCGCGCTCAGAGCCCGTCCATCATCTTCATCGACGAGATCGACGCGATCGGGCGCGCCCGCGGCGGGGGGGGCTTCGCGGGCGGGAACGACGAGCGCGAGAACACGCTCAACCAGCTGCTCGTCGAGATGGACGGCTTTGCGACGACGGCCGGCGTCGTCGTGCTGGCCGGGACCAACAGGCCGGACATCCTCGACAAGGCGCTGCTGAGGCCGGGCCGCTTCGACCGTCAGATCTCGATCGACAGACCCGACGTCGTCGGGCGCGAGGCCATCTTCCGGATCCACCTGCGCAAGCTCAGGCTCGACAAGGAGGTCGGGCACTACTCGGAGCGGCTCGCGGCGCTGACGCCCGGGTTTGCCGGCGCCGACATTGCCAACGTCGCCAACGAGGCCGCGCTGATCGCCGCCCGCCGCGGGGCCCCTGCGGTCGCGATGCGCGACTTCGAGTCGGCGGTCGACCGCGTGATCGGCGGGCTCGAGAAGAAGAACAAGGTGATCTCCGCGGTCGAGCGGCGGACCGTCGCCTTCCACGAGGCGGGGCACGCCGTTGCGGCGTGGTTCCTCGAGAACGCCGAGCCTCTGCTCAAGGTCTCGATCGTCCCGCGGGGGGCCGCCGCGCTCGGGTTCGCGCAGTACCTCCCCTCGGAGAACCTGCTGATGACGGTGCCGCAGATGGAGGACATGACGTGCATGGCGCTGGGCGGCAGGGCCGCCGAGGAGGTGCTGCTGGGCCGCATCTCGACGGGCGCACAGAACGACCTGGAGCGCGTGACGAGGATGGCGTACTCGCGCGTCGCGCTGTACGGCATGTCCCCGCGGATCGGCCTGCTTTCCTTCCCCATGGACCCGCAGGCGCTGAACAAGCCGTACAGCGAGGAGACCGCCGCGGCGATCGACTCCGAGGTGCGCGGGCTCGTCGACGCCGCCTACGTCCGCACCAAGGCGCTGCTCGAAGAGAAAAGAGACTTGGTCACGAAGCTCGCCGAGGAGTTGCTGGAGCGCGAGGTGGTCTCCTCCGAAGATCTGACCCGCATCCTTGGCCCGCGGCCGTTCTCGAGCGACGAGCTGCGCAACATCGACAAGTTCAAGAGGGGCTTTGACGGCGAAGGTGAGGAAGAGGAAGACGAGGAGGAGGAAGGGGAAGGCTCGGTGCTCGACTCGGAGGTGAAGAGGAAGAAGAAGAGGAGGAAGAGCGACGACAGCGACGGTCCCGCTCCGGACGTACTCGTCCTTCCTCCGCCGCCCTCGCTGGCCGAGCTCGCGCGGAGGCTCGGGCTCGGAGGTGCGACGCTTTCGACGTAAAGTAGTGGTAGAGAGAGATTTTGATGATTTCGTTTTGTTGCTTCTCTTCCCAATTTCGCTTTGTAATCTTTTTCTTCGAGTAAAAAAAAGAGTCTCCTCTCTTCTCTCTTCTTCTTCCCCACTCCGTTTTTGATGACCCGTGTTGCGATTGCCCGCCCTCTTCAGCTTTTTACACATCCGGAAAGCTTGAAACAAAAAACAAACGCAAAACAAAAGCCGGAAACACTGGAAAGTTTTCGAAGGAAAGGAAGGAGAACAAACTCGCTCCCTCGCTCTCTCCTCAGACGATCGAGTTGGCCGCCGAGGCGATGCGCGGCCAGAGGTCGGCGCACTCTTTCGCGACCGGGCCGGTGATGGCCGACCCCTTCATCTCGCCCTTGGGGTTGACGATCACGCCGGCGTTGTCCTCGAAGTAGATGAAGACGCCGTCCTTGCGCCTCCACGGCTTGCGCTGCCTGACGACGACGGCCGGCATGACCTTCTTGCGCAGGTCCGGCTTGCCCTTCTTGACGGTGGCCATGACCATGTCGCCGCAGGCCGCGGCGGGCAGCCTGTTGAGGCGCGCGCCCCAGCCGGCGACGGCCATGATGTACAGGTTCTTCGCGCCCGTGTTCTGTTTTTTGAGGGAGTTTTTTTTTGACGAGGAAAAAAGCTTGAGAAGGTCGTAAAAGAGGACGAAAGAGGTCGCCTGGGGGCGACGACGACGGCGGCTGCGGCGGCGATCGGCGACGCGCGGCTGAAGAGAAGAAGAAGAAAACGAAACTCACGTCAGCGCAGTTGATGACGGCGCCGACGGGGAGACCCAGCGACATGCGGAACTTGTTTCCGGCGGCACCACCGCGACCGCGCTTGGACTGTGTTATAGAGAGAGTGGAATGGGGAGGGAGAGACGGAAGGAGGAGGTGAGTTTCGAGATCGCGATGGGAGAGAGAGCGTCGATCGACGACGACGACGACGACGGCTTCAGAAAGCCGTCCTCCCTGGCCTTGCGTCGATCACTCTGTTCAGCTCGCACGACGCCGGAGAGAGTGCATCCGAATAGATCGCAGCTTGCAGCAAGCATGTGCAGCAGAGCAGCGCGAAAGCGAGCGACAAGAGAGCATTCACGCGGCTCGGGGCCCGCGTCGAGAGCGGCGGCGGCGGCGGCGGCCGGCGGCCCGGGGGCGGGCACAGACTCAATCGAGTTATTGCTCGCACGACAGCTCCTGCATCGCCTTTCCAGCTCAAAGCCACAAGCACTCCGATTGATCGATTCGATTACTCGGAAGCGATGCCTTGGAGATGAAACGTAGGCCGTCTCGCAAGGAGAGAGGGGGGAGGACGGAGAAGGCGAAATCGAAGTGGCCTCTCTCTGGATCAATTTGCAATCATCATCCTCCTCCTCCCCCGCCGCGGCGCCTTCAAGAGCGCACACAGTCGCGCTCTCCGCAGAGGAGCATGCGCGCTGTTCGGTAGAGCCATGCTAGAGATTCGATCGACCTCGATTCAAAAGGAAAACGTACCGCCATGGTTGCTTCGCTTTTGTTTTTTTTCTCTCCTCTGGCTCGAGAAGAAGAAAGGTGTTGGAAGTGATCAACGGCGGAGGGAGTCGAGGGCAAAAGAAGAAGAAAAAAACTAGCACTCTCTCTCTTCTTCCTCCTCTCGATTGGAGAGGGAGCTAGTCTGAGACCGAGTTTGGAGTCCAGGGGCCTCTCCCTATCTCAATGTCGGCCCTCAGAGCAGCCTCCGCTCGTCGGAGCGCGCGCTCGCTGCTGGCGCCGATGGCGAGGCTAGCAGGCGGTTCGGGAGCGTCGGCGTCGTCGAGCTCACCATCGACCGCAACAAATCGATGGCTCGAATCGGCCCTTGTCCAGGGCCGCGCCGGCTGTCACGGCTCCGCCGCTCCGGCCCTGAGTCGCGGATTTGCTTTCGGTTTCGGAGGGAACAAAGACGATGATACAAACGACGGAGAAGAAGCCATCACCAGCGCTCGCAACACCATCGACTCGTTCCAAACGCCATCGGCGGCCGACATTCTCTCGACCTCCTCCACTTCCGCTCCCGCTTCCTCCACTCCCTCTTCCGCCGTCGCCGACGTAGCCGTCGCCATCCAGCAGCAGTTCGACCCCTCCCAGGCAATCGCGGCCGCGGAGGCGGCGGAACAAGCGGCCCTCGTCGCCGCCCGGGAGGGCGTCTGGCTCTTCAACTCGGGCTTCCAGACGCTGCTGGAATTCGCGCACGCGACGTCGGGCCTGCCGTGGTGGGGCGCCATCGCGCTGACGACGGTGGCCGCCCGCACGCTCATGCTGCCGGTGGTTGCCAAGCAGATGCGCAACACGGCCGCGATGGCCGCGGCCCGCCCCGAGATGCTCGCCCTGCAGCAGTGGTTCAAGGACTCGCAGGCCAGCCCGAACTTCGACGTGCGGTCGGGGACGCAGGAGTACCAGCAGCGCCTCGCCGCGGTCTGGTCCAAGCACGACTGCCACCCGGTCAAGTCGATGGCCCCCCTGATACTGCAGGCGCCGCTCTTCATCGGGTTCTTCAGCGCGCTGCGGTCGCTGGCGGAGGCCGGCGTGCCCTCTCTGAGTCACGGAGGCGCTGCCTGGTTCCAGGACCTCACGGTCGCGGACCCGACCTACGGCCTTCCCTTGCTCTCGGCGGCCATCTTCCTGCTGACAGTGGAGCTCAACGCCGCCGACGGGATGCAGGGCCAGGACCCGGCGACGATGCGAAAGATGAAGAACTTTATGCGGTTCCTCGCGGTGGCCCTGGTCCCGCTGACGGCTTCGATGCCCGCTGGCGTGTTCGTGTACTGGGCGACGAGCAACGCGTGCTCGCTGGCGCAGTCGACTCTGTTCAAGCTCCCGGCGACGAGGAGGGCATTCTCCCTGCCCCCGCTGGGCGTGGCGGCGAGCGCGGCCGTGCCGGTGCCCGGGGCAGCGCTGACGAGCAGCTCGTCTGCCTCTTCTTCTTCATCGGCGGCGGCGCTCAAGCCCAGCGGTTCCCCCACGCCCGCTGCGGCAGCGGCATCTGTTGCCGCCGCGGCGGCGTCCGCAGGAAAGCCTGTCGTGACGTTCGTGTCGAGGCCTCCTCGGAGGAAGACGGGGAACAGGAGAAAGTAAAAACCATGAATTTATTTTAAACAAAAAAACTGAATTTCCCCCAAATATTTGTTTATTGCACCTCCTCTCTTCGATCTCTCTCTCTCTTTCTCTCTCTTTTTGATCGCTCTCTCTCTTTCTCTCTCTTTTTGATCTCTCTCTCTTTCTCTCTCTCTCTCTCTCTCTCGCTCTTGCCAGGCTCATTTCCTCTTTTTGACCGCCGCGGCACTCTTCTTCTTGCCGCCCTTTTTCGCTACGGTCTTGCCCTTGCTCAATGGCGCCTTTTTCTTTTTAGAAGAGGGAACCGAAACCTTCTTCTTCGGCTTCGGCTTCGGCTTCGGCTTCGGCTTCGGCTTCGGCTTCGCCTTCTGCTTCTTCTTGTCGATGACGGCGGCTTTCTTCTTCTTTGGCGCTGCTGCTGCGTTCGATGTCTTTGCCCTAGACTTGGGCTTGGGCGCGGGCGCGGGTTTCGCTCTCACCTTCAGGAGTTTACTCTTGGGCTTGAGCTTGGAAGGAAGCTTTTTCGCCACGGCCTTGTCCCTTGCCTTGGCCTTGGCCCCCTTGGCTTCCGCCTTCTCCCTCGCTCGTGCCGATGCTGCCACGGCCGCGGCTGCCGCTTTCGCAGCAGCCCCGGGCGCTGCCTTGCTCAAGGGAGAAGCAGCGAGACCGGCCTTGGGCGAAGAGGGAGAAAAGGCACCGATCCTCAGCCCGCCGCCGGAGTCAGACCCGACCCTCGCGAGCGCGGCCAGTGCCGTCGGCGACAGCTCCCCGGGCTTGCGCCGCTTGCCCGACCTCGACTTCTTCGGCTGGCCGTCGGGGCCCAGCTGCGGCGCGAAGAGCCTGCTGCGCTTCTTCTTGACGATGGCCCCCCCGCCGCTGGAACCGCCGCTGGCGAGGAGGCGAAGGGTGGACGACGAGGAGGGTCGTCCGGCGAGGGCGAAGCCGGCGGCGGCGAGCGCGGCGGCCCCGGCAGCGGCGGCGGGGCGCTTGCCTGCGGCCGCGGACGCCGGCGGCGGGGGCAGGCCCGCCGATGCGGCTGCCGGCCTCGCCGCCTCGCCCTCGGAGGGCACGAGGAACGGCGGGCCCCTCAGAGCCCGGACGGGCTTGCACAGCACGGTCGTGCCCGGGAACACCAGCACGCGCAGCTCCTGCCTGACGGCACGCAGCTGCGGCGGCGCCATAGGCGCAAACCCGAAAGCGGGGGACTGCCACGTCGCGATCGTCTCCGCCGCGGCCGGGAGGCTCATCGTGGCCACGCCCAGCTGCGCGAAGAGCCGCTCGAGCGCGTTCAGAAGCACGCGGCAGTGTCCCTGCCTCCGCCCGCACGACCGCGTCGCGATCAGGGGGACCTCCGCGAGCCGCGGGCCGAACACCCTAAACGTCGCCGCGGCCATCGGCACGCCGCGGTGGTAGAGCAGCGCGCAGAGCATGTTGCTGAAGTCCCAGTCGCCCGCCGACTGTGCCCACGTCATCGCGTGCGTGAGGTCCGCGCCCGTGGCGGCGTCGAGGATCGGGTCGAACGACTCGCCGAGCACGGCGCTGGCGGCCCGCAGCGCCGTGGCCGTGCCGTGCGAGCCGTCGCGGCCCCGCATCACCCGCAGCGAGTGCGAGCCCGCCAGGGGGACGGTTCCCGCCGCCACGACGCGGTGCAAGGACTCGTAGATGCGGTGGCAGTCGCGGGAGCAGAGCCAGTCGCCGTCCGGGAGCTTGGAGAGGACGCAGCCCCCTGGCGGGGAGGAAGGCGAAGACGGGGACGAGGTCGAGGCTGCTCCTTTTCCCTTTTTGTCGGCCTCTTTTGCTGCCGCCGCTTTTTCAGCAGCAGCAGCAGCACCCCCTCCAGCCGAAGCTTTCCCCTTGCCCTTGCCCTTGCTCCTCTTCGCCTCCTCCTCCTCGGCGGCGGCCCTCCTCTCGGCGTCGGCATCCCTCGCCGCGGCGGCGTCGGCCGCGCGCGAGCCCATGGTGTATTTCCGCAGGCAGCCGACGTGGAACTCGCGCTCGCACTGGTCGCAGATGATGATGGTGCGCGGGCCGAACGAGTCGCGCTCGAAGTCGTGCATGTGGCAGAGGACGCAGCCTCCCTGTCGTCGCGGGTGTTGGTGGTGGCGGGAGAGAGAGAGGTTTGTGAGGAGGAGGTTTGTGAAAAAGGACGTCGGAGGAAGGAAGGGAGAGTTTTCGTTTTTCCCGCTCAAGAAAGATCATAAAGAAAGAAAGAGAGAAAGAAAGAAAGAAAACTCGGCTCACCGGAATCAGCTCGGGCTCGGGCTGCGGCGGCGGCAGCGACGCCAGGACCGGAGCAGCAGCGGCGACGACCGCGGGGCTCGTGGCGTTCTGCCTCGAGGCCGCGGCTCTGGAGGCGGGCGAGAGCGGCAGCGGAGTGCTCCCGTGCTGCTGCCGCTGCTGCTGCTGCTCCCCCTCGGCAGGAGGGAAGAACGCCAGGCCCGAGTCGTCCTCTGTGTGCGGCATCGCCTCGGCGAGCTTCCGCAGGCTCTTCCCCGACGAGTCCACGATGATGTTGTCGTAGGGGGCCCTGCGGGACCCGCGCCCGGCGTGGGCCTCGAACTGGGAGCAGGAGACCACCTCGCTGCAGCAGGAGCAGAGGATGCCGGCGAGCGGGCCCTCCTGGTTGTCGCCGACGCCTGCGACGGCGTAGCTCTTGTCCTTCTTCTTCTTCTTCTTGCCGCCAGAAGCAGCAGCAGCAGCAGCAGCAGCAGCCGAGGCCGCCCTCCAGCCCCCGCCGCGCGTCGCCGCAGCGTCTCCTTGGTCGCCCTTCTTCGCCGGCGCCTCCTCGCCGGGCGCGGGGATGCGCACCCTGCCGCGCAGCAGCACGTCGCCGCGCGTCGTCCTGTACGAGACGCGCGCGCCGTCGGTCAGCGCGCCGGGCTGCCCGAGCGCAAAGAGCCGCCGGTGCCTGCTCGAGCTGCGCTGCTCCCTGCGGGCCGCGGACGAGCCGCCGCCAGAGACCGGGGAGGGGGCGTCGACGTGGACTCGGTGAGCCCCCGCCGCGGCGGCTGCGGCGCCGGCGGCGGCGGCGGGCGCCGGAGGGGAGAGGAAGGGCGGCGACGCCAGGCCCTGGTTGGCCATCACGCTCGCCGGCGGCTGCGGCGCCGGCGGCGGCGCCGGCGGCACGAACTGCGCCGGCTGCGGCAGGCCCCGCCCCTCGCCCGCCGCCCTCGCCCTCGCCGCCGCCGCCGCCGCGGCGCCGCCGCCGGCCGCCCTGCCGACCTCGATGCACGGCGCGCAGAACCACTCGCAGCCCGCGGGGGGCGCCGCGCCGAGGCCCAGGCAGGCGGCGTGGACGGCGGTGGCGCAGCCGGAGCACGGGACGAGCGCGCCCGCGGGGCCGGGGGGCGCGGGCGGGGGCGAGAGCCGCGCGGCCGCGGCGGAGGGCGCGGCCCTGCTCCCGGCGGAGGGGGAGGCGACGTGGCGCCTGGGCGGGGCGGCTGCGGCGGCCCCGGCCCCGGCCCCGGCGGAGTCGCTCGAGGCGCCGCCGCACGCCGCACAGACGTCGGCGTGGATCCCCTCTGCCCTCGGCGTCGCGTGCACGGCCGCGCAAAAGTCCCGGAGGCTCACGCCCGCGGCGGCGAGCCAGATCGCCTCTGCCGGCCGGCGCTCCCGAGATCCGGCGTGCTCCTCGAAGTCGGAGCACGATATCTTGCCGGTGGCGCCGCTGCCGCCGAGCGGCGCCGGGGGCGCGGCGGCGGCGGCCGAGCCAGGGGCGCCCCCCTTGGCGGCCGCGAGGCAGGCCTTGCAGTGGCAGTCGATGAGGCCCTCGATGGTGACCTCGCCCGACAGGAGGACGGGCCCGGCGACGAGGGCGGCGGTGGGGGAGGCGTTTGCTCCCCCTCGCCCTCTGCCGCGGCCTCCTCCTCCTCCTCGCGCCGCCGCCGCCGCCGCCGCCGCCGCCCCCCCCCCGCGGCCCCTCCCTCGCCCCCCCCGCCCAAAGGCGCCGGGCGCGGACGAGGGGCCGCCGCCGCCGCCGCCGCCGCCGACGGCCCCGGAGGCGGCGGGCCTCCCGCGAAACTCGACCCTCTGCCCCGCCAGCGCCCCCGACCGCAGCACCTGCCTGAGCGTCGGCGCGCGCCCGGCTGGCCAGGCCCCGGCGTCGCGCGCGCCGGCGGCGCCGAGCACCAGCGCCTCGAGCAGCCGCGCCGCGTCGCCGCCCTCCGCGGCGGCCCGGCGCGCGGCGCGCGCGGCGTGCGCCGCCCTCGAGGCCGCCCGCGGCACGGTGACGCAGCCGCCCGCGCCGACCGTCGCGCCGCTCGGGCCCACCACCGCGCCGGGCGGCGCCGCCGCGAGCGCCGAGGGCCTCAGCGGCGACGCGCCGAAGCTCCCGCCGCCGCTGCCCTCGGGCGGGGGCCTTCTCTCCGTGTTGCGGCGCCCTTTCACGGCCATGGGGCCGAAGGGCGGCGAGGGGGAGGGCGCCCTGCGGTGGGCCACCGCCGGGCGCGACGGGTTGCGCACGAGGTGCGCCGTCGTCAGCAGGCGCGGCGCCGGAGGGGTGCGCGCGAGGCCCGCGGCGCCGACGAGCAGGTGGGCCTGGTACGAGCCCTGGTGCGGACTCACGTGCGGATATAGTTGCGAGGAGGAGGAGGGAGGAGGGGCGCCCCTCCCGCGGCCGCGGCCTCCGCCTCTGCCGCCGCCGCCGCCGCCCCTCCTGACGCCGCTCCTGCTTTTGTTGCCTCCACGGCCCCTCCCAATGCCGCCTAAGCCGAAGACGCCCGGGGCGAAGGAAACGCCGGCGCCGGCACCCGCGCGGCCCGTATCGCCGCCGGGAGAGCCCCACGCACCTCGCGGCGGCGGCGGCGCCGGCGAGGAAGGGCCGGCGGCGAAGCCGCTGCCGCCGTTCCAGTTCTCAGAGAGCCGCCCCTCCGTGGCCGCCGCGGCGGCCCTCCTGCCCCGGGCGGCGAAGGAGGCCCCCAGCGCCACGTCTATGTCCCCTCCTAGAGCGGCCAGCTCCCGCCTCGAGTGCTTTGCTTTCCTCATCGCCTCGTCGAAGAGCGGCGCCGTCGGGATGTCAAAGTACTCCTCTCCGTCGTCCTTTTCGTCGTCGGCGGCGTCGGCGTCGGGTTTTGCTTCTTGGTGGGGAGCAGCAGCCGTTGCCTTTCCCTTGCCCTTTCCCTTGCCCGCGGCCTTTACCCTCCCGGAGGCGTTGTTGGCTTTCCCCCCTCTTGAGCCGTTGGTTGCGGCGTCCGCGGCCTGAGCAGCTCCCCTGCCGCTGGTCCCGGCCGAGGCGCCGCGCTGGGCGCGGCCTCCCGCGGCCGGAGGCGCCATTTCGACCGTTCTTTTTTCCCAGCTGCAGCTGCTGTGTAGATCTGTTGGCGGCGTTCGTCGAGGTGCGGGGCAGGGAAAAGGCGGAGGGGGTGAGGCGGAGGAGGGAAGGGGTCGTGTGAGAGAGAAGGGAGGCGGGAGCACTCGCGAGCGTGGCGGCGGTGTTTTTCCAATTGGCGACAAGCCGGAGAGAGAAAAGTGCGTTTTCGCTCCGTGCTCTCGCTCTCTCTGGTTTCATTCTCGCGCCTTTCTGTTTGTCTGAGAGGCTGCATAAAAACAGGATTCAAGCACTGAGAGTGAAAGAGAGAGCAACATTGCTCAAGGGAGAGAAAGCAGGGGCGACGGACGAATTCGCCAAGCAGCCGTAGAGAGGAAGAAGAGAGGGAAAAGGGGAAAAACAAAAAAACTAGAGGCACCGAAACTCTTTCTGAAAGAAGACTAAAAAAACAGTCTCCAGCTTCCCCGTGGCCGCCCTTACCTTGACCTCGCTCCGGGACTGCCTCAGACGAGGGATTCACTCAGCGAGAGCTCTAGGCGGTGAGGAGGTACTCGGAAATCGGTCTCTCCACGCTGCTTGTGAGGTTTGAAGAAGAGAATGGCTTGCTCTTCTTCTTTTCTCTCGCCTTGGCGGCAGACGACGAGCAGAGTGGAATTTCTGCCGATTTGACGTCTCTCTCTCACTTCCCAAAACGACGAGAAAGCCAAACTCTCTTTCTCGCAATCTCCCTCCCCCCCCCTCCCCCTCCTCCTTCCTCTGCTCCTCCGAAGAAATGTACAACGGCATTGGCCTCCAGACAACCCGCGGCTCCGGCACCTCGGGCCACGTCCAGGCGAATAAATTCGCAGTCAGGAACCGGGCGAGCAGCGGCCCCCACGACCGCCGCAACAATGGCCAGCAGCCCTCGTCTTCTTCGCGCCCGAAGGGGCCCAACGCCGAGATCCTCGCGCATAATCGCCTGCGCGAGATTGAGGTCAAGCTTGCAGAGCTCGAGGACGAGCTGGAGGACAAAGGGTGAGTAGAGTTGGAAGAAGAGAACGGGGAGCATCATCGACAGCGCTTCAAACGAACAGAGAAACTCACTGAGTCCCTCTCCCTCCATAAAAAAAAACAAAAAACACCACACAACAGTCTCCCCCCCGACGAGATCGCAGCGCGGGTCTCCGAGGCGCGCAAGAGTCTGACGGAGGCAGCCGCAGAGAAGGAGGCGGCGGCACAGGCCAACGGCAACGCGCGGCAGGCCACCGTCGAGGCCGCCAAGGCCGGGGCCGCCGCCAGAGGCGCCGTCGGAGGCCTCTCCTCCGAGACGCACGCCGCGGCGGCGGCGCAGGAGGCCCGCGTCGCGCGGGCCGCCGCGGCCTTCGGGGTCTCGCTGGACACGCACGTCGAAGGTGCAGCTTTCAACGGCGGACGAGAGGCAAAAAGAGAGGCGGAGCGAGCCGAGAAGGCGCTGGCAAGGAGGAAGGAGGAGCGGCGGCGGCGGAGGTCGAGGTCGAGCAGCTCTTCCTCGAGCTCTTCGTCGTCCTCCTCTTCCGATTCGGACTCCGGCTCTTCGTCGACTTCTTCGTCCTCGTCGAGCGACAGCGGATCGGAAAGCAGCAGTAGCAGCAGCAGCGGCGGAAGCAGCAGCAGCAGTAGCGGGAGCGACTCTTCTTCTTCTTCTTCTTCTTCTTCTTCATCCTCCTATTCTTCGAGCGACAGCGACAGCAGCAGCGGAGGCGAAAGGCGCCGCCGCAAGCAACAGCGCCGCTCTCGCAGCCCCAGGGGAGGAGGAAAAGGGAGCGAATCCCCCGCGCGGCAACGGAAGAGGTCTTCTTGAACGGCCAAGAGTGCGCGAGCGAGCGAGCGAGAGATGAAATTGTTGCCTTCCTTCTTGCCTTCATTTTTCCTGTAAATTTTTACATCAAAAACAAAAAATGCTCTCCCTATTTGCGAGTCCCTGCTGCCCTGCGCCTCTTCGCTGGCTCTGCCTTGACCGCGACAGAGGAAGGAGCGGCATGAGCGGCGGCGGCACGCTTGCTTCCTCCTCCTCCCCTCGCGGCGCGGGAGGAGGCGGCCGCCGCGGCTGCTGCTGCTTCCCCCTCTTCTTCTCGCTTCACCTCTGCCGCTGCTCCCCCTCCCGCCTTTGCCTTTTCCGTCCTCGGAGCCGCCGCTTTTCCCGCGCTCCTCCTGAACACGAAGCTGTCCTCGGAGCTCGCCGCGGCGTCGAAGCGCCAGCTCCCCTCGAGGCCCCCGCCGGCGAACTCCCGCAGCCCCTCGGGGGCCGCCAGCGCCCTCTCCGCGACGAAGCGCGCCACGGCCCCTCTCGCCTGCTTGGCGTACACGGCGGGAGCGCCGGGAAAGCTCACCGACACCACGCGCGTCTCCCTTCTGAGCTTCCCCTCGACGACCTTCCAGTACTCCTGCGACGCGGCGTTGACTATGACCCTGATGCCGCTCTTTCCCCCTCGCTCCTTTTGCGCGTCGAGATCCGCGTCAAGGGCCCGCGCCACGTTCTCCCCCCAGAACGCGTACAGGTCCTTTGTCGGCTGTCCTATTTTCGTCCCCATGCAGAGGCGGTAGGGCTGGATGGCGTCCGTCGGCTTGAGCACTCCGTAGAGCCCCGAGAGGCACCGCACGCGCTCGTCGGCGCTGGCGAGGAGTCGAGGGTCCATCGACCGCGCGCCCAGGGCCTTGAAGGCGGGACCGTCGAAGGCCAGAGCGGCCGCTGCCCGCGGGTTGTTTGCGGAATTCCAGGCCTGGAAGCGGGCGTGGTTGAGCTGGCCGAGCGCCGGCGAGACCTCGCAGAGCTTTGCCAGCGCCGAGGGGCTCAGTTTCGACAGCGCGGCGGCAACGAGCGCATCCGCCTGCGCCGCGAATCGCGGGGACGCCTTGGCGGCCTTGGTGGAGATGGAGTCTATCGTGAGCGTCTTCGCCGGGCTGAGCACGACGAGCATTTTGGGACGGTTGTTTGAGGGAGAGAGACAGAGGGAGAGGGAGAGAGGGAGAGAGGGACGGAGGGAGAGGGAGAATTGAAGATTGAACTCTGACCGCCGCGGAATTTTGATTTACTCACCACACCTCCCGCTCCCACAAAAACAACACACTTCACTTTTTCCCCGCCCCGTCCGCCCTCTCGACCGCGGCCAGGCTCGTCCTCTGCAGCAGCTTCAGCCTCACCGCCGTCATCGAGGCCCGAGAGAGCGCCAGCGCCGCCGCCCTCTCGGTCTCGCTGCCGCTGCCCGAGGAGCTCGCACTCACCGAGGAGCTCTCGCTGCCGCCGGCGCCTTCCGAGAGGTCCCGCCCCGCGCTCGCCCCCGCACTCGCCCCCGCGCTCGCCCCCGCTCCCTCCTCCTTCGCATGGCGATGCCGATGGCTGCGGCCGTGGCGGCGAGCCCGCTCCCCGCGCGGCGCCTTCCTCGTCGTCCCGGTCACCGCCGCCTGCCACTCGTCGAAACTCAGGCTCCCGTCCCCGCTCACGTCGGCCGCCTCGAACAGCGCCTCCGCCTCGCCTTCGGGGACGCCCGCGGCCCGCAGCGCCCGCGTCACCTCCTCCCGCGACAGCACGCCGGACCCGTCCGAGTCCCAGGCGGCGAACGCCGCGGCGAGCGTGTCGGCGCGGGTCAGCGCCTGCAGCGACGAGACGGCCGCGACGAACTCGGCGAACGAGAGCCCCTTGTCGTCGCAGGGGGGGGGCTCGCTCCCCCCCGTGCCGCCGCCCGCCGTGAGGCAGCTCGCGTCCGCCGAGGCCGCCGCGGCGTCGACGGCGGCCTCGAGCGCGCTCGCCCCCCCTGCAGAGGCCAGGGCCTCCGGGGAGGCGACCCTGGCGAGCGCGTCGCGGAGCTCGGCCACCGTGAGGGTGCCGTCGCCGTCGGAGTCGAAGCGGTCGAACAGCTCCCTGAGCGCGGCGGTCTCGGTGGCGGGGAGCGCGCGCGCGGCGGTGACGAGCGCGGCGCGGCGGAGCTTGTCGAGCGCCGCGAACGACTTGAGGCGCGTCAGCACGACGGGGTCGAGCGGCGCCCCCCGTGCGGCGGCGGCTCCCCCCCGCCCGCCGCCGGCGCCGGCCGCGTGCCTCCCGGCCAGCCAGGGGTGCGCGAGCGCCTCGGCCGCCGTCGGCCGCTTCGCCGGGTCCCTCGTGAGCAGGGCCCTGACGAGGCCTTTCGCCTCGTCGGAGACCGAGGGCCACGGCGGGGTCTGCAGGTCGAGCTCGCCCGACAGGACCATGTCGAAGACGGCATCGTCGGTGTCGCCCCAGAACGGCGGGAGGCCGCAGAGGCAGATGTAGAGGACGACGCTGGGGTCGGGAAAAAAGAGTTTTTCGAGTTTTTTTTATTCTCAGTGAAAAAATAGGCAAAAAACGTGTTTTCTCTTTTGTCTCTCCCATGCTCCCCCTCCCCCCTGCCCTGTGCCTCACCCCAAGCTCCACATATCGGCGGCGGTGGAGTAGGACCGCCTCAGCACCTCGGGGGCGACGTAAGGGGCCGAGCCCACGACGTCGGTGAGGATCTCCCCCGGGAGTGCGTAGGCGGCGAGGCCGAAGTCGGCCAGGCGCAACCTCGAGGCGATGCCGTGGCTGGTTTTCGCTTCGGATGGAACGTTCCCCGCTTCATCGCTCTCCTCCTCGGCCCGCTGGGGCGGCCTCCCCGGGGTCGCGGGAGGCGCGATGACGTCGTCGCGGCCGAAGGCGGCGGCTCCAGTTCCGGTCCCCGCTCGCCCGTCGTCCTCCTCTTCGCCTTCGTCCTCGGAGGAAGAAGAAGAAGAGGAGGCGTCGTCGTCACCCGCCCTCCCTCGCCCTGCCGCCTCCTCCATGCTTTCCTCCCTCGTGGCAGCGGCAGCAGCAGCAGCAGCAGCAGTAGCAGCAGCAGCAGCAGCAGCAGCACGCTCGGCGGCCTCCTGCTCCTCCTCGGAGACCAACAAAAAGTTCTCGGGCTTGACGTCCCTGTGCGTCACGCCCAGCTGGTGCACGTGGTCCAGAGCCCGCACCATCGCCTCGAAGCACGCCGCGGCGTCGGCCTCGCCGAACCCGGCGCCGCTGGCCACCAGGGCGTCGAAGAGCTCCCCGCCGCTGCAGAGCTCGGTGACGTAGTAGGCGTTGTGCCGGTCCTCGGCCAGGGCGAGCAGAGACGCGATGCCCGGGCCCGGCGAGACCAGCGAGAGGACCTCCCCCTCCCTCCGGGCGTCGTCGAGCGCGGCGGCGTCGGCGGCGATGCGGGTCTTCGGGATGCACTTGACGGCGCAGAGTTGGCCATCGGAGAGGCGGGTGCCGTGGAAGACGATGCCGTAGGAGCCTTTGTACGTGAGGGAGGGGGG
>Ga0210003_1001747_pt1 | contig 18878 bp, 12 predicted proteins | sample LantaG_FD_182804 | JGI IMG/M metagenome (GOLD analysis project Ga0210003, IMG submission 182804) | Deep subsurface microbial communities from Baltic Sea to uncover new lineages of life (NeLLi) - Landsort_02402 metaG (SPAdes) (version 2) | ecosystem: Environmental > Aquatic > Marine > Oceanic >...
GACTGTCTGGCCGAAGAGGGAGACGTCGCGGCCGCGCTGCTCCGTCATCAGGATCATGGCCTTTTCCTGGAAGAGTCTTTTGAGAAGTTTTTTTTTTGGAAAAAAGAGGTCGAGGTCGGAGAAGAGTGAGTGACTTCGAAAAAAAAAAACTTTGAAAAAAACTTTGAAAAAAGAACTCATCAAAAATGCAAAAACTCACTCGACGTCCTCGTCCAGGTGGTAGGCCTCCAGGATGTTTTGCAGCTCCTTGTCCGTCATGTCGCGACCGGCGGAGACGGCCTGCACCAGCGCCGACTCGGACGCCGAAGGGAGCGAGGCGGAGGAAGGGGCCGAGGACGAGAGCTCGAGCAGCGAGCCAAAGGGCAGCCCTCCCGCTCCTCCTCCCGGTTGCCCCTCGCCGCCTCCCTCGCCTTCCTCGTTTTCGTTGCCCCCCCCGATGCCGACGTTGGCCCAGGCGGCGGCGGCGGCCGCGGCGGTGGGGTCGTCGGCGAGTTGGGCCAGAGCCGCCGCGGCGGCCGCGGCCCTCGCTGCGCGCCTGTCTTGTTGCTGCGGTGGCTGCTGCTGAGGAGGAGAAGGAGAGGAAGTTCCGGCGCCTGCCCCGGCTTCTGCTCCTGATGATGCAGCTCCTCCTGTCTCCTCTCCGGAGGAAGAGGCGAGCTCGGCTGTTTTTTTGTTTTAGTTTTTGAAAGAAAAAACGGTGAATTTTCTTCCATTTTTCGAAAAAGAAAAAGAAAAAGAAAAGCTGATTTGTACGCAGCGCGGCTCCCCTCGAATCGCCAGAGCTCCGAGGCAGCGAAGAGAAAAGAAAGAAAGAAGATTTATCATCCCCTTCCTTTCCCCCTGCCAAAAAATCGGAAAATATTCAACAATGGGGGGAGCCGCCGGCAGAAAGGTGGAAGCAAAAAAAGAGAAAAGAAAACACGAGAGAAAAACCTCTCGCGTTCTTCTCCCTTCGAGCCCCTTCTTCTTTCTTTTTCTCTTTCGAGAAAAAGAAAAGAAGAATTCGGCCTCCTCTGCCACTCCAATAAAAGAGGCTGCGCCTACTTTTACTCTTCCGGGGGTGTAACGGCAAACGTGCGGGCACGGGAAATCTGTAAAGAAAGCCTCGCGGACCTGACTAGCCCCCGGTGGAAAGAAAAAAGGAGAGAAGGAAAAAAGAGAAAGAAGAAAAGAAGAAAGAAGAAAAACTTCGACCTCTTCTTCCTCTTTCGACCTCCGTCTCTCAACAACAACAAAACCAGACCTCCAAAAACCCTCTTTTTCACCCTTTCCCTCACCTGCGTCGAACAGCGGGTCGTCCACGGGGTCCGGCATCATCGACAGCAGCTGGCTGCGGAGCCTGTCGGCCTTGCGGGCCTCGAGCGCCGGGGTGCGCTTCGAGGAGGAGCTGCCTCCTTTGGGAGCCGCCGAAGAAGAGGTCGAAGAAGATGAAGCCTTCGGCTGCGGCGTTGAATCGTCCGCGCTCCCGGGGTCGTTCCCCTCGGCTTCTTCTGCGTCGCCGCTGCTGCCTGCGTCTTTATTGTTGTTGGAGGTCGCTCTGTCGGTGAGGGATTGCCTGGGCGAGGCCTGTCGAGACCGCGGGAGACCGCGGAATGGATGCGCCGGCATTTTCTTTTTCGACAGCGACGGCGATGACGGCGACGGCGGCATCGTCAAAGCGTACGTAGCCGGGGCTCCGCGCGCTCTTCGCGCATCGCGCGACCGCGGCGGCAAGGAGACGACATGCGATCGGGAGCTCCTGGAGGAAGAAGGAGAGGAAGACGCGAGTGCCTCCGCTGCGGGAGACGCAGCCGAGAGCCGAGCCAGCATTGGAGTTTTTTTTCGTCGAGAGTGGGCGACGAGCGAGAGGCGATTTTTTTCCATTTTTTTCGCTCGGAGGAGAGAGCAGACTTCGGCACCGCTCTTCTTCCTCCCCTCTCTTGCGCCTTCTCTCGCAATCCCGATGCGCCGCGCCGCTATCCTCGCGCGCCTGGCCCGCTCGGCCGAGGCAGCGCTGGCCGGCGAGGCGAGCAGCAACAGCAGGTAAGAAGCAGCGAGAGAAAGAGACTTTTGATTACGACGCCCACCTTCGATCTGACGGAAGTCTTTCTCTTTCTCTCTTTCTTTTCCTCACGCACCATTCCCTTCTCCTCCTCTACCTTGTACCGTTCCCTATCTGCAACGCCAACAGTTTTCTTCAGGGAGCGAGTGGGGGAGGAAAAGCGGGAGCGATTGGCCGCTGGGAGGCATCAAACTCGTCGTCGTCATCGTCGTCGCAGTCGCTCGCTTCGATCTCCTGCCGGCAATTCGCCTCGGTTTCTTCCCCTTCTCGCGCTTTCTCCTCCTCCTCTGCCGGAGCCGGAGCTGGAGGTGAGGGCACGGGGGATGCCGCCGCCGTCGCGACGCCACCGGCAGCGGCGAAGACCGCGAGGGGCCCCAGGAAGCCCAAGGCGGCAGCGAAGGCGAACGCGAATGCTGCTGCTGATTCGACGGCGGCGACGGCGACTGCTGCTGCTGCTGCTGCTGCTGCTTCGACCTCTTCTTCGACGTCGACGACCTCTTCGGTCGCCGAGCCCGCGAGCGAGAAGCTCCGCCTCAAGAAGGAGTACCGCAAGACGCACGGCAAGCCCAACAGGCCGCTTGTTGGGCAGGCGAGCCTGGAAGGAGCCCGGGAGAGGAAAGAAGCACCGGCTGCGGCGGCGGTTGCGGAAACGCCCCTTCCTTCCTCTTCGTCGCCGTCGTCGTCGCCGCTCTTCCTCCGCCCCTCTTGGGCTCCTTCTTCTTCTTCTTCCTTCGCAGCGACGACAGCAAGCAGCGTGCTCGAAGGAGCCGACTCCAGGGGGCCGGACTCGCTCTCTGCGGCCTCGGTGGGATCCTTCTTCGACATCAGGGCCGGGGGCACCCTGCTCGAAGTCTCGAGGGCGCCAGAGAGCGGAAACGAAAACGAAAAACCCGCCTCTTCTTCTGCTTCTTCGTCGTCGTCTTCGTCGTCTTCGGCTTCTTCGGCCCCTCTGGGGGGCTGCCCGGGCTTGGAGGCCGAGCTCGCCAGGGGCTCCACGGGCAGCGGGCGCGTGCTCCACCGCGGGGTCACGCAGGAGCTGCTGGAGAGGGCCGCGGGAAGAGGAGGGAAGGATGCCAATTCGGATTCGGATTCGAATTCTTCGATCGTGCTCGCCGGCGCGCGCGGCTCGGGCAAGTCGGTCTCGCTCGCGTCTCTCGTCGCCTGGTCCCGCTCCCAGGGCTGGATAACGCTCTGGTGCCCCTCGCCTCGCGGCGGCGGGAGCTCTCCTCCCTTGCTGGGCGCCTGCGGGGGAACCTACCGCTGGAACGAGGCTGCGGGGGGCTGGGACACCCCCCTGGCCGCTGCGGCCGTCGCGCGGGCGCTGCTCGCAGCGCACGCCGACGCTCTGTCTCGGATCCCGGCGCCGACAAAGGAAGAGCTGCTGAGGTCCCTCCTTGCTCCCACTCCCGCTGGAGACGCGTCGTCTTCCTCTTCCTCCTACCCCGTCTCTTCGACTCTGCTAGCAGCCAACACCCTGAAGGAGCTTGCGGAGGTCGCTGCGGGGGTCGCGGGAGCAGGAGGTAAAGGAGGAGGAGGAGGGGGTAAAGCGGCAAACGACGACGACGACGATGAAATCTCTTCTTCCTCCTCTCACTCTCTCGAGACCGACGCCGCCGTGGCCTTGCTCTCTGCGCTCCGCTCCCGCGCCACCAACCCTTCCGTTCCCTTCCTCGTCGCCCTCGACGACGCTCATGCCTTGATAGCGCCGGGGGCGGCCTCGCAGCTCTGGGAGCGTAGGAAGGGCCAAGGGAGGGAGAGGATCGCCGCGAGCGAGCTCCGGATCGTGAGGGAGCTCGCGAGGCCCTTTTGGAGTCGTTCCGATCCCTCTAGTTCTTCTTCTCCTTCTTCCGATTCTGTCGAAAGGTCTAGGGGCCTGGACGTCGCCGCCGTCGAGGCCGAGGGCAGCTGGAGCTCCTCCTCTCGCAGGCGGAGGAAGCAGCAGCTCGGCCGTTTCTCTTCTTCCTCGTCCTCTTCTTCCTCGAGCGGAGAAAAAGAAGGAGCAGGAGCAGGAGCAGGAGAAGATATTTCGAAGAAGAGCAAAAAAGAAGATATTTTGGTCGTCCCGCGCTTCAACAGGGGGGAGTGGGATTTATTAATGCAGGCCTGGAGGGAGGCGGGGGTGCGCGGGTGCCCTCCCCCGACGGGGGCGTCGGCCAAAGCTGCCGAAGAAGCGGCCGCTGCGGCGGCGGGAGGCGGGGTTCGAGGGAGGAGAGGAGGAGGAGCAGGGAGCAACTCTGCTGCTTCTGCTTCTGCTGCTGCGGCAAGCATTGCTGTCGCTGCCGCCGGGGAGGCAGCTGCCGCCTCCGCTGCCTTCCTCGTGGCGGGGGGAGCCCCGGGGAAGGCGAGGGCGCTCCACGCGGCGCTGTTGTAAATAGAAAGGGGAAATGGAAAAGGCGAAAGGAAAAGAAAGAAAGGAAGAAGGAAAAGAGGTCGGGGTCGAGGAGGCAGAGCTCTCTCTCTCTCTCTCACTTTTCGAAAAAAAAACGAAAACGAAAAAAGAACATCCATATTTTTTTCGTTCTCCTTCCTCTTCTTTTCTCCTCCTTCGTCCTCGTTGACTCCCTCTGATCCGGATCCAGGATGGCTCGCGAGACCTCTGAAACCCCTAAAAAGGCGAGTTTGGGAAGAGTTGAGGGGGGAAAGTGTGAAGAGGGAGAGGGAGAGACGATGAAGAAGAGCGCGCTTGATGCTCTTTCGTCGCGCCATCGAACGTTTTTTTTTTCGTTCGAGCTTTTTTCTCTTTCGACCTTGACCTCCTCTTTCTTCTTCTTCTGACTTTCTAAAAAAAAAACGAAACAAACTCGAAACAGGTCGGCGTCCTCGTCGTCGGCGCCGGACCCACGGGGCTGGGAGCGGCCACGCGCCTGCACCAGCACGGCTGCAAGGACTGGCTGCTGATCGATGCGGTGCGTTTTTTTTGAACTCTTTCTTTCTTTCTTCGCCGCTCTCTCGACCTCTCGACCTCTCACTTTTTTCTCAAAAAAAAAAACTCTTTCCCTCCCCTCAGGCCCCCGAGCCGGGAGGCCTCGCCTGCACCGACTGCACCCCGGAAGGCTTCCTCTACGACATGGGAGGCCACGTCATCTTCTCCCATTATAAATATTTCGACGAGCTGGTCGACGCTGGGCTCGAGGCGGCAGAGAAGCTGCCGTGCCCCAACGACGACTTTTGGTCTTCGTCGAAATCCAACGAAGTCTCTTCCTCCACCACCTCGGAGATCAAGTCCCTCGCCGCCTCCAAGCATTGGAACACCCTCCAGCGCGTCTCTTACGTCCGTTTAAAAAACAGATGGGTAGCTTACCCCTTCCAGAACAACATCAGCGCCCTGGGGGACGAGGACAAGATCAAATGTTTGACGGGCCTCGCCGCGGCCTCTGCTGCCGCCGCCAAGAACGCGGGCACGAAGCCGCGCGACTTCGACGAGTGGATCCTGCGCTGCATGGGCACCGGCATCGCCGACCTGTTCATGCGGCCCTACAACTTCAAGGTCTGGGCGCACCCGACGACCGAGATGGCCAGCGAGTGGCTCGGGGAGAGGGTCGCCGCCCCCGACGTCACTCGCGCCTTGTCCAACGTGATAAACAACGTCGAGGACGCCGGGTGGGGCCCCAACGCCGTTTTCAGGTTCCCGAAGCGCGGCGGGACGGGCGCGATCTGGCGCGGGGTCGGGGAGCTGCTCCCGAAGGAGAGGCAGAGGTTTGGGGAAGAGGTTCGGGTCGTCGGCGTCGATGTCGAGGGCAAGACGGTTTCGCTCAAGGACGGGTCCGAAATCGAATACGAGTGCCTGATCTCGACTTTACCGCTCGACTCTTTCTTGCTGATGGCGAACAAGGGGCTCGAGGAGAAGAAAGAGGAAAGGACCGAGCCCATCCCTGCGGCGATGAAGACGATGCTCGAGGCGCCCGTCGACGCATCGCGCCTGCGGCGGTCGGCGTCGCACATCGTCGGCGTCGGCATCCGCGGCTCGTGCCCTCTGGGACTGAAGTGCTGGCTCTACTTCCCGGAGGACGACTGCCCCTTCTACAGGGCGACCGTCTTCAGCAACTACTCGGAGAAGAACTGCCCTGGACCGGGCACGGAGCTCCCGACGCTCTGCACGGCCGACGGAGGGGAAGTTACAGATGGTGAGAAAAAGAAGGAAGGCCCTTACTGGTCTTTGATGTTTGAGATCTCAGAGTCGGATTTGAAACCCGTGGATTCTTCTCCCGTGACGATCGGCAAGGGCATGGAATGGCCCGCGGTGGTGCTCGACACGCTGAGAGGAGCGGTGGCGACCGGCCTCGTGACCGCGGATAACGAGGTCGTCTCCCTCTACCACCGCAGGCTGGAGCATGGTTACCCGACCCCTTCCCTCGGCCGCGACGCCGCTTTGGAGGTGGCCTTACCGTGGCTCCAGGACCGCTGCTGCGTCTGGTCCAGGGGCAGGTTCGGCTCCTGGAAGTACGAAGTCGGAAACCAGGACCACTCTCTGATGTTGGGGGTCGAAGCTGCCGACGCGGTCTTGTTTGGTGCTCCCGAGATGACTTTGCGTTATCCTAATGTCGTCAACGCCAAGAAGAACGAGGAGATGCGGTTCGCCGAGGCGCCCAGGGCGAACAGGTGGAGGTGAAAAAGTAGGGGAAGAGAGAGAAAGAGAAAGTGGGAGAGAGTTGAGAAGAGTTTTTTTTCAGAAAAAAAAGAAACTAAATAAAAATTAGAAAAAGGTTAAATAAATCTGTTTCGACCGTTTGTTGTTTTGTTATGACAAAGAATTTTCCCGTTTTTCTTCATTCCCCCTTCCCAACAAGCAAAAGGGAACGCGTCGCCTCCAGGGCCTTTCGAAGCAGGGCGAGCTCTCCCCGGCGGAGCAGAGAAGAAGCGCGGACAGCGCGCTCCGCTCGGGCTCGCGTTTCGGTTTTTTCGGTTTCGGGTTCGTCGTCGCCAAAGTTTTCGTCTTTGTCCTTTCCTCTTTTCTTTTCTCCCTTCTTTCCTCCCCAGGTCGCAAGCACCTTTCCGTAGTCCGGCTCGGCGCCAAACTCCCCGATCCTCTTCTCCAGGGAGCGCTGAAGCACTTGCAGGGCCAGGGGAAAGGGCAGGGGCGGGTCAGCTTTTCGCAAACCCTCCGGCGTGAGCGGCAGAGCCCCGAGCATCGGCGGTCTCGTTCTTCTTTTCCCCTTTTTCTTCTTCTCGCCTCCTTCTTTCCCGCCTCCTCCTTCCCGCCACCACCGCGGCGCCAGCGCCGTCTGCAGGGCCTTCCCTTCGCCGTCGCCGCCCCACGAGGCAGCCTCCTCCGGCGCGGCGCAGAGGACAGTGAGAGTCGCTCGGAGGCTCGGAGAGAGCGTCGGAGTGAGCAAAGGGCGAAAAGCTTTCGCTCCCTCCTTCCTCTTCTTGCTGCTCTTGCCCTTCTCTTCTTCCTCTCCTTCTCCTTCGCCGCCTCCGCCGGCGCTCACGGTCAGATCGTCCCCGTCCTCGTCGTCGAGGAGGTCGGAGTTGTCCCGCAGCCACAGCGCTCTGCGCCTCGCTTCGGTTTTTGTTTTTGCTCTCGCCTTTCCCGCTTTTGCCGTCGTCGTCGTCGTCGTCGTCGTCGTCGTCGTCGTCGTCGTCGTCGTCGTCGTCGTCGTCGCCGTCGTTGCTTCTTTTTCTTCTTCTTCTTCTTCCTCCTCCTCCTCGAGCGCCGAGAGCAGCAGCGCCGGGCGCAGCGGCACGGCGTCGAACGGGTTGCCACGAAGGCAGAAGCCGTATTTTGACAAAAGCTCCCTGTTCCCGAGCTCGCCGTAGCAGTTGAAGACCTCCCGGGGACGAGATTTCCCCTTTTTCTCTTCCTTTTTCTCTCTCTTCGTCGTCGTCGTCGTCGCCGCTCTTCCTCCGCCCCTCTTGGGCTCCTTCTTCTTCTTCTTCCTTCGCAGCGACGACAGCAAGCAGCGTGCTCGAAGGAGCCGACTCCAGGGGGTCGGACTCGCTCTCTGCGGCCTCGGTGGGATCCTTCTTCGACATCAGGGCCGGGGGCACCCTGCTCGAAGTCTCGAGGGCGCCAGAGAGCGGAAACGAAAACGAAAAACCCGCCTCTTCTTCTGCTTCTTCGTCGTCGTCTTCGTCGTCTTCGGCTTCTTCGGCCCCTCTGGGGGGCTGCCCGGGCTTGGAGGCCGAGCTCGCCAGGGGCTCCACGGGCAGCGGGCGCGTGCTCCACCGCGGGGTCACGCAGGAGCTGCTGGAGAGGGCCGCGGGAAGAGGAGGGAAGGATGCCAATTCGGATTCGGATTCGAATTCTTCGATCGTGCTCGCCGGCGCGCGCGGCTCGGGCAAGTCGGTCTCGCTCGCGTCTCTCGTCGCCTGGTCCCGCTCCCAGGGCTGGATAACGCTCTGGTGCCCCTCGCCTCGCGGCGGCGGGAGCTCTCCTCCCTTGCTGGGCGCCTGCGGGGGAACCTACCGCTGGAACGAGGCTGCGGGGGGCTGGGACACCCCCCTGGCCGCTGCGGCCGTCGCGCGGGCGCTGCTCGCAGCGCACGCCGACGCTCTGTCTCGGATCCCGGCGCCGACAAAGGAAGAGCTGCTGAGGTCCCTCCTTGCTCCCACTCCCGCTGGAGACGCGTCGTCTTCCTCTTCCTCCTACCCCGTCTCTTCGACTCTGCTAGCAGCCAACACCCTGAAGGAGCTTGCGGAGGTCGCTGCGGGGGTCGCGGGAGCAGGAGGTAAAGGAGGAGGAGGAGGGGGTAAAGCGGCAAACGACGACGACGACGATGAAATCTCTTCTTCCTCCTCTCACTCTCTCGAGACCGACGCCGCCGTGGCCTTGCTCTCTGCGCTCCGCTCCCGCGCCACCAACCCTTCCGTTCCCTTCCTCGTCGCCCTCGACGACGCTCATGCCTTGATAGCGCCGGGGGCGGCCTCGCAGCTCTGGGAGCGTAGGAAGGGCCAAGGGAGGGAGAGGATCGCCGCGAGCGAGCTCCGGATCGTGAGGGAGCTCGCGAGGCCCTTTTGGAGTCGTTCCGATCCCTCTAGTTCTTCTTCTCCTTCTTCCGATTCTGTCGAAAGGTCTAGGGGCCTGGACGTCGCCGCCGTCGAGGCCGAGGGCAGCTGGAGCTCCTCCTCTCGCAGGCGGAGGAAGCAGCAGCTCGGCCGTTTCTCTTCTTCCTCGTCCTCTTCTTCCTCGAGCGGAGAAAAAGAAGGAGCAGGAGCAGGAGCAGGAGAAGATATTTCGAAGAAGAGCAAAAAAGAAGATATTTTGGTCGTCCCGCGCTTCAACAGGGGGGAGTGGGATTTATTAATGCAGGCCTGGAGGGAGGCGGGGGTGCGCGGGTGCCCTCCCCCGACGGGGGCGTCGGCCAAAGCTGCCGAAGAAGCGGCCGCTGCGGCGGCGGGAGGCGGGGTTCGAGGGAGGAGAGGAGGAGGAGCAGGGAGCAACTCTGCTGCTTCTGCTTCTGCTGCTGCGGCAAGCATTGCTGTCGCTGCCGCCGGGGAGGCAGCTGCCGCCTCCGCTGCCTTCCTCGTGGCGGGGGGAGCCCCGGGGAAGGCGAGGGCGCTCCACGCGGCGCTGTTGTAAATAGAAAGGGGAAATGGAAAAGGCGAAAGGAAAAGAAAGAAAGGAAGAAGGAAAAGAGGTCGGGGTCGAGGAGGCAGAGCTCTCTCTCTCTCTCTCACTTTTCGAAAAAAAAACGAAAACGAAAAAAGAACATCCATATTTTTTTCGTTCTCCTTCCTCTTCTTTTCTCCTCCTTCGTCCTCGTTGACTCCCTCTGATCCGGATCCAGGATGGCTCGCGAGACCTCTGAAACCCCTAAAAAGGCGAGTTTGGGAAGAGTTGAGGGGGGAAAGTGTGAAGAGGGAGAGGGAGAGACGATGAAGAAGAGCGCGCTTGATGCTCTTTCGTCGCGCCATCGAACGTTTTTTTTTTCGTTCGAGCTTTTTTCTCTTTCGACCTTGACCTCCTCTTTCTTCTTCTTCTGACTTTCTAAAAAAAAAACGAAACAAACTCGAAACAGGTCGGCGTCCTCGTCGTCGGCGCCGGACCCACGGGGCTGGGAGCGGCCACGCGCCTGCACCAGCACGGCTGCAAGGACTGGCTGCTGATCGATGCGGTGCGTTTTTTTTGAACTCTTTCTTTCTTTCTTCGCCGCTCTCTCGACCTCTCGACCTCTCACTTTTTTCTCAAAAAAAAAAACTCTTTCCCTCCCCTCAGGCCCCCGAGCCGGGAGGCCTCGCCTGCACCGACTGCACCCCGGAAGGCTTCCTCTACGACATGGGAGGCCACGTCATCTTCTCCCATTATAAATATTTCGACGAGCTGGTCGACGCTGGGCTCGAGGCGGCAGAGAAGCTGCCGTGCCCCAACGACGACTTTTGGTCTTCGTCGAAATCCAACGAAGTCTCTTCCTCCACCACCTCGGAGATCAAGTCCCTCGCCGCCTCCAAGCATTGGAACACCCTCCAGCGCGTCTCTTACGTCCGTTTAAAAAACAGATGGGTAGCTTACCCCTTCCAGAACAACATCAGCGCCCTGGGGGACGAGGACAAGATCAAATGTTTGACGGGCCTCGCCGCGGCCTCTGCTGCCGCCGCCAAGAACGCGGGCACGAAGCCGCGCGACTTCGACGAGTGGATCCTGCGCTGCATGGGCACCGGCATCGCCGACCTGTTCATGCGGCCCTACAACTTCAAGGTCTGGGCGCACCCGACGACCGAGATGGCCAGCGAGTGGCTCGGGGAGAGGGTCGCCGCCCCCGACGTCACTCGCGCCTTGTCCAACGTGATAAACAACGTCGAGGACGCCGGGTGGGGCCCCAACGCCGTTTTCAGGTTCCCGAAGCGCGGCGGGACGGGCGCGATCTGGCGCGGGGTCGGGGAGCTGCTCCCGAAGGAGAGGCAGAGGTTTGGGGAAGAGGTTCGGGTCGTCGGCGTCGATGTCGAGGGCAAGACGGTTTCGCTCAAGGACGGGTCCGAAATCGAATACGAGTGCCTGATCTCGACTTTACCGCTCGACTCTTTCTTGCTGATGGCGAACAAGGGGCTCGAGGAGAAGAAAGAGGAAAGGACCGAGCCCATCCCTGCGGCGATGAAGACGATGCTCGAGGCGCCCGTCGACGCATCGCGCCTGCGGCGGTCGGCGTCGCACATCGTCGGCGTCGGCATCCGCGGCTCGTGCCCTCTGGGACTGAAGTGCTGGCTCTACTTCCCGGAGGACGACTGCCCCTTCTACAGGGCGACCGTCTTCAGCAACTACTCGGAGAAGAACTGCCCTGGACCGGGCACGGAGCTCCCGACGCTCTGCACGGCCGACGGAGGGGAAGTTACAGATGGTGAGAAAAAGAAGGAAGGCCCTTACTGGTCTTTGATGTTTGAGATCTCAGAGTCGGATTTGAAACCCGTGGATTCTTCTCCCGTGACGATCGGCAAGGGCATGGAATGGCCCGCGGTGGTGCTCGACACGCTGAGAGGAGCGGTGGCGACCGGCCTCGTGACCGCGGATAACGAGGTCGTCTCCCTCTACCACCGCAGGCTGGAGCATGGTTACCCGACCCCTTCCCTCGGCCGCGACGCCGCTTTGGAGGTGGCCTTACCGTGGCTCCAGGACCGCTGCTGCGTCTGGTCCAGGGGCAGGTTCGGCTCCTGGAAGTACGAAGTCGGAAACCAGGACCACTCTCTGATGTTGGGGGTCGAAGCTGCCGACGCGGTCTTGTTTGGTGCTCCCGAGATGACTTTGCGTTATCCTAATGTCGTCAACGCCAAGAAGAACGAGGAGATGCGGTTCGCCGAGGCGCCCAGGGCGAACAGGTGGAGGTGAAAAAGTAGGGGAAGAGAGAGAAAGAGAAAGTGGGAGAGAGTTGAGAAGAGTTTTTTTTCAGAAAAAAAAGAAACTAAATAAAAATTAGAAAAAGGTTAAATAAATCTGTTTCGACCGTTTGTTGTTTTGTTATGACAAAGAATTTTCCCGTTTTTCTTCATTCCCCCTTCCCAACAAGCAAAAGGGAACGCGTCGCCTCCAGGGCCTTTCGAAGCAGGGCGAGCTCTCCCCGGCGGAGCAGAGAAGAAGCGCGGACAGCGCGCTCCGCTCGGGCTCGCGTTTCGGTTTTTTCGGTTTCGGGTTCGTCGTCGCCAAAGTTTTCGTCTTTGTCCTTTCCTCTTTTCTTTTCTCCCTTCTTTCCTCCCCAGGTCGCAAGCACCTTTCCGTAGTCCGGCTCGGCGCCAAACTCCCCGATCCTCTTCTCCAGGGAGCGCTGAAGCACTTGCAGGGCCAGGGGAAAGGGCAGGGGCGGGTCAGCTTTTCGCAAACCCTCCGGCGTGAGCGGCAGAGCCCCGAGCATCGGCGGTCTCGTTCTTCTTTTCCCCTTTTTCTTCTTCTCGCCTCCTTCTTTCCCGCCTCCTCCTTCCCGCCACCACCGCGGCGCCAGCGCCGTCTGCAGGGCCTTCCCTTCGCCGTCGCCGCCCCACGAGGCAGCCTCCTCCGGCGCGGCGCAGAGGACAGTGAGAGTCGCTCGGAGGCTCGGAGAGAGCGTCGGAGTGAGCAAAGGGCGAAAAGCTTTCGCTCCCTCCTTCCTCTTCTTGCTGCTCTTGCCCTTCTCTTCTTCCTCTCCTTCTCCTTCGCCGCCTCCGCCGGCGCTCACGGTCAGATCGTCCCCGTCCTCGTCGTCGAGGAGGTCGGAGTTGTCCCGCAGCCACAGCGCTCTGCGCCTCGCTTCGGTTTTTGTTTTTGCTCTCGCCTTTCCCGCTTTTGCCGTCGTCGTCGTCGTCGTCGTCGTCGTCGTCGTCGTCGTCGTCGTCGTCGTCGTCGTCGTCGCCGTCGTTGCTTCTTTTTCTTCTTCTTCTTCTTCCTCCTCCTCCTCGAGCGCCGAGAGCAGCAGCGCCGGGCGCAGCGGCACGGCGTCGAACGGGTTGCCACGAAGGCAGAAGCCGTATTTTGACAAAAGCTCCCTGTTCCCGAGCTCGCCGTAGCAGTTGAAGACCTCCCGGGGACGAGATTTCCCCTTTTTCTCTTCCTTTTTCTCTCTCTTCGTCGTCGTCGTCGTCGTCGTCGCCGCCGCTTTTTCCTTCGTCGTCTTCTTTCGACCTCCTCCTCCTCCTTCTTCCTCCTCTTCCTCCTCCTCCTCCTCTTCTTCTAACTCGTGGACCGCCAGCTCCGAGGCGGCATAGATCGCCAGAGCGTCCTCCCCGGAGTCGTCGCAGCCGCAGATGGCGATGTCGAGGGCCAGGCCGTCGCTGCGGAGGGGGGCGGCGACCTTTTGCTGCTGTGGAAGAGGTCGCTCCTCTTCTTCTTCGTCGTCGCCGTTTGCTTCTTCTTCTTCTTCTTCTTCCTCGACCTCCTCTTCTTCCTCGCTCTCGCTCTCGCTCTCGCTGCTGCTGCTCTCCTCCGATTCTTCCGCCAGGCACGCCCTCTCCACCTCGAAACCCCCGCCTCCACCTCCACCTCCCTTCCTACCGGAAGAAGAAGACGAGTTGGGGTTGGCATTGGAGTTCGGATCGGAATCCGAAAACGAAGAGAGCGCGACGACCTTGGTGGCGTGGTTGAACGCGTCGGCGAGAGGCACCAGGGCTTGGCCGTGGTCGTCGTCGACGCCGAAGGCCCTCGAGGCGGCCCAGGTGGCCGCGACGGCGAAGGCGCGGAGCGAGAAGGGTCCCCCGGGCCCCGTGAGGATATCAGGACTATTCGCTTTCTCCTTCTTCAACCCCAGAAGCCTCGCTGCGTGCTTTTTCGCAAACGGTACGGCTTCCTCCTCCCAGTCTTCTCTCATCCTCTCCCTGTCTCCTGCCACCGCCTCCGGAGCCAAAGAAGTTCCCTCCAGCAGGAGCCTCATCTCCCTCGGGGGCCAGAGCACGGGCAGGAACTCCCCCCGGGCCGGGAGGGAGTTGAGATAGTGACAGAAGGCGCTCTTCTCCTTCAGAGCGACCTCAACGAGCGTCGCGATCAGGAGGGCGAGCCCTCCCCCGATCCTCTCTGCCTCCAAAGCCTCGAAGGCGGCCGAGTTGCGCGCGGAGAGCACTGCCGTCTTCTTCGGGATCGTGGCGAGGAGGGTGCCGGCGGGTATGGAAGGGGTCGCGGAGGCGGAGACGACGACGCGGAGGGAAGGGGAGGGAGAAGGAGAAGGAGTTGAAGAAGAGGTCGAAGAAGAGGCGGCGGCGGCCGATGGGCAGCAGCGCTCTTCGACGATCTCGATGGCGTCGGAGACAGAGACTCCGGCTTCTCTCAGGAACCTCTGGAGGGACTCGAGAGGGGACATGGTGTGTCCTCGAGGAACGGGGGGTTGAGAGGGCTGGGCTGCTGCTCGGCGCCGCGAGTGAGGAGGCATCGAAGCCCCCCTCTCTCTCCTAGTTTTTTTTCTGAGCCCGAGCGAAAGAATGTCCATTTTTTCTCGTTTTCTTTTTTCTCGGAAGAGACGACGCGTCGATTGCGTTTTCTCGTTCTCCGCCTCCGCAATTTCCCGCCTCTCTCTGCGTCCTCGCAGCAAAGCGCAAGGCGGCGGCGGAGAGAGACGACCTCTCGAAGCACCCGCCATGCGCGCGACGGGCGTCTTCGCCGAGGAGGAGGAGGAAAGGGGAGGAGGAGGCGAGCAAGAGAATGCATTCATTTCTGTTACGCCGCTCGCGCCGCCGCCTCGACCTCTTCCTCCGCTGCTTCCACCTCCTCCCCTTCCACCTCTTCCCCTTCCTCCTTCCCTTTCTTCCTCCTCCTCCTCCTCCTCCCTCCCCGACCCGTCCAACCTCCGCCCTTTGCCGCGAGACCTCCCCTCCTGGGGGGTCCCCCCCCTCGTCTCCCAGGCCTACGCCTCCAGATGCTCCGTCTCGCTCCTGCACGAGTGGCAGGCGGCGGCGCTCCGGGAGGCCGTTTCTGGAAACGGTTTTATCTTCGCAGCGCCGACGTCGGGGGGGAAGTCGCTGGTCGCGGAGGTCCTGCTGGTGAGGCAGCTGCTGCGGGCGAGGGAGCAGGCCGAGAACGAGGCGGCGAGAGGATCGAAAAGGAGAGGAAATTTCTCTCAAGCTGCTCCTGCTCGGAGGGTCAGGGCCGTCGTCGCGCTCCCTTACTCGGCGCTGGTGGCCGAGAAGGCGCACCACCTCGCCGCCGTGCTGGGACCCGCCGGGATCTCCGTCAAAGGGTACTGGGCAGGCTCCAACAACGCAGAAGCGAGCGACGGAAGCGGAAACTCGAGGAATCCTGTCGGCGTCGGCGGACGAGGGACCCCGTTCAACGCCTCTTCTCCTCAAAACTCCCCCGTTGCCCTCCTGGGGGAGGACGTCGCGGTGCTGACGCCGGAGAAGCTCAACGGGTGCTTCTCTGCTCTGTCTTCGAACGGGAGGCTCGGGGAGATCTGCTGTGTCGTGATCGACGGTGAGTGAAGTTTTTTTTTTTTTTTTTTTTTTTTCCGTCGAGAAAGAGAAGAACTCACCTCTTTTCTCTTTCTTTCTCTCTCTTTCTCTCTCTTCTCTCTTTCTTTCTCTTTTTCCCATCGCAGAGGCCCACACGATCTCCGACCCTTCCCGCGGCCCCGTGCTCGAGGTCGCCGTGGCCAAGCTGCTCCACGATCACTTCAGGAGGCAGCAGAAGGAAGAAGAAGAGAGGGGGAGCTCTTCGAGGGAAAGAAGCTCGGGTTGCTTTCTTCCTTCGACGCAGCAGCAGCAAGGGAAGAGCGACAACGACAACCGGAAACGGAGGCCTGACCCCCGCAAGCTCCAGATCGTCGCCATGTCCGCCACGGCGGCAAAGCTCCACCGCCTGGCCTCGTGGATCGGAGGGGACGCTTCCCTCTTTATCACAGACGTGCGACCGGTCCCTCTCTGCGAGTTCGTCGCCGACGCCTCGACCGGCGGGGTGTTCCGAAAACTCACGATGGGTTCCCGCGGCGTCGGGGTCGAGCCTGCGCCCTGCCGGGTGCTGCAGGAGCCCAGGCCGCGAAAAGGCACAGGAGAGGTGTTGCCGGCGGCGGCCAGGAGGGGCGACGGGCTCGCTCTGACGGCGCTGGTGGCCGAGGCTGTCGCCGCGGGAGAGCCCACTCTGATTTTTTGCGGGAGCAGGGCGAAGGCCGAGGGGGCGGCGAGGATGCTGTCGCTGGCCCTTCCCCTGCTGCTGCCTTCTTCGTCATCGCCCTTGACTTCTCTAGAACAGCAGCAGCAGCAGCAGCAGCAGCAACAAGAGCCATCTTCGACCCCCTGCTCCTCTTCTTCTTCTCCCGCTGCTTTTCTCTCGGAAGCTGCAGTCAAAAGGCAAGCCAAACTGCAACAACGCCTCCGCGCCGCGGCCGTGGACCGCCTCCGGGAGCTGACCCTGGGTTCCGGGAACCCCCTGCTGGAGCGCTCTATCTTGGCAGGGGTCGCCTGGCACCACGCCGGCCTCTCGGCGGCGGAGAGGGCAGCCGTGGAATCCGCTTTCAAGGAAGGGGCTGTCCTGGCTCTCTGCGCGACGTCAACGCTCGCTGCGGGAGTGAACCTGCCGGCAGTGCGAGTCATCGTCCGTTCTCTCAGGCAGGCCGGAGGAGGAGGGGGTCCTCAAGGAGGATCTCTGCTTTCCAGGGCTCAGTACCTGCAGATGGCGGGGAGGGCAGGGAGGGCAGGGATGGCATCGCGCGGGGAGGCCTTTCTGTTGATAGGCCCCGAGGAGAGGGGGGACGCGGCGGCGCTGCTGTCTGCCCCTCTGCCTCCAGTGGAGTCGAGGCTGGTGCTGGCTTCCTCTCTCGCGGCGCTGAGGGGGAGGGAGAAGAAGAAGGAGGAGGAACAGGTTTTGAACGGCGCTGCTGCTGCTACTGCTGCTGCTGCTGCTGCTCTTGCTCCTTCGCAACAGCAGCAGCAAGCTCCGAAGGGTAGCAGCGACGAAGAAGACCCCTTGGAGCGCCTGCTGCTCGAGGCAGTGGCCTGCGGCGCCGTGAGGTCCTCGGAGGACGCCGTGGCGCTGGTCGAGTGCACGCTGGCGCGGGCGCAGGAGGAAGAGAAGGAAGCGGACAGAGAAGAAGCTGAAGACGACGGCGACGGCGGCGACGGCGACGGCAAAGGTAAGAGCAAAGCTTCCTCTTCCTCTTCCTCCTCCTCGGCGGTCGCCGCGGCCGCCTTCGACGCCCTGCGCAGGCTCCGAGAGCGCAGGTTGGTCTCCCTCAGGACCGGAGCTGCCGCCAAGGTCGTCGTGAAAGAGGAGGAGGAAGACGAGGCGGAGAAGGAAGGGGGAGGAGGAGCTTGCGGCCGCGAGAACAATCCGCCGCCGCTGCCTCCTCAAGAAAAGCAAGCTCCTTTCCTCCCACCTCCTCCGCCTCCTCCTCCTCTCCTCGCCCTCTTCTCCCCGACCACGCGCGGCTCCGCCGTCGCCGCCGCCTGCCTCCCGACCTCTGAGGGGGAGAGGATGCACGACGAATTGGAGCAGCTCTTCTCCAACCCTTTACCGCTCGACTCGCTGATCCCTCTAATCTTCGGCGTCTTGCCCTCGGGAAGTGGAAACGGAAACGGAAACGGAAACAGCTGCCGTTCTTCTTCTTTCCCCGCGTTCTCGGTGCGCAACTGGGCGGCCTGGGAGCGGTGCCTGGCCCATAGGCTGTCGGGCAGGTCTCTGAGGGCCGCCAAGGCCTTGGGGGTGACCAGGGAGCACGCGGCGGGGAGGGCAAGGCTCGGGGTGAGCTCGAGTTTTTCCGCTTCCGCTTCGACCTCGACCTCTTCTTCGATTTCTTTCACTTCTTCTTCAACTTCAACTTCAGCTTCTTCCTCTTCCCTGGACGAGAGGCACCACCGCTTCGTCGCCGCCGCCGTGGCCGCAGCCTTGCTCGATGAGGAGTCGCCCGAGTCCGTTTCTGCCAAGTGGGAGAGCGTGGCGGTCTCGACTCTCGGGGTGGACGCCGCCGTCGCCGCCGCGGCGGAGGCCGCGGGTCTGAGCGCGAACGCTTCTTCTGCTTCTGCTGCTGCTGCTGCTGCTGCTGCGACTCCCTCCACCTCCGCTCCCCCGCTGATGGCCATCCCCCTGGGCGAGTTCCAGCGCCTGCAGGCCGAGGTCTCCCAGCGCGCCGCCCTGGGCTCGGCGCTGGCCGCCGCTGCCGGGTGGGAGCACGGGGCGTCGCTGCTCGCCTCGATCTCCGACCGGGCAGCGGCCTCGGGCGTCGGCGGCGTCGGCGACGGCGCCGGTGGCGCCAGGCCCGAGCTGCTGCCGCTGCTCTCTGCCCTACCTCCTCCCATCTTGGACGTCAGGGCAGCCAGGGCGCTGTTCGACGCAGGGATCACCGATTTGGGCAAGGTGGCGCGGGCGGCCGAGGAGAGGCTGGCCAAGGCCTTTCTGAGCCGGGTCCGGGTTCCGAAGCCGAAGCCGCAGCAACAAAACACCAGCAACACCAGCAACAACAAGCGGCCCCTCAACTCGAATCCCGGGGCCGCGTGGAGCCGCTGGGCGACCAAGGCCGCCAAGAAGGCCAAAGAGGCGGCCCAGAAGAGGATGCGGCAGGAGGAGAGGGCGCGGGAGGAGCTCGCGAGGGCTGCCGAGGCGGAGGGGGGACTGCTGCAGCTGGGCACGCAGGCGACGACGCTGAGGTGATGAAATGTTTTGTTTTTTTGCTTTTTTGCTTTTTTGCTTTTGAAAGAGAATGTAACAATAAGACAAAAAAGGTGAAATAAAAAACTCGAGCCAGAAACGAGGCGGAGAGAAAGAGAAGAGAACAGAAGAGAAGAGAAGAGGTTGAAGAGGAAGAACGAAACAAGAAGAAGAAGAATTCTCTCACTCTTTTCATTTTTTTCTTCGTTTTCTTTCTTTCCCTGTCCCCGTCTTCTCCGCGCCTCGCCCCCCCCCTCCCACTAACATGAACCTCCACGACGACCCCGCTTCCAATCCCTCCCCCCTCTCCACCCCGCGCCAGGTCCTGGAGGCCGCGGCGGAGCACGTCGACTTCTTCGTCGCCTCGCGCGACCGTGC